>ENA-OQCX01001351-OQCX01001351.1-human-gut-metagenome-genome-assembly--contig:-NODE-1351-length-11411-cov-2.488213_pt1 | contig 11411 bp, 13 predicted proteins | sample MGYA00242762_ERZ504587 | MGnify/ENA primary metagenome ERZ504587 (study PRJEB26092, sample SAMD00036337) | human gut metagenome | host: Homo sapiens | study: EMG produced TPA metagenomics assembly of...
ATACGATCAACATTGATCATCAATTGCAGAAAAAATCAAAAAATCGGATATTATATTCAAGAGACTAAAACAACCAGTGGAACGAGAAAGATACCTATGACTGCGGATGTAGAGGAATGTTTTCGGAAAATAATAGAAAAACGAAACCCGCCCAAAGCAGAACCTATGTAGATGGAAAAAGTGGATTCTTATACTTTGATAAAAATGAAGTATCTGTTATTCCCTGCATTGGGAGCATTATTTTCAACACATCATTCAGAAGTATAATAATACTTATAAAGTACAGATGCCTGTCATTACACCGCATGTATGTCGGCACACCTATTGCTCAAATATGGCAAAATCCGGAATGAATCCAAAAGCATTGCAATATTTGATGGGCCACTCAGACATCAGCGTAACGCTGAATACATATACGCATGTAAATCTTGAGGATGCCAGGGAAGAAGTTGCCCGGATTCAGGTTGTGTAATTACGATTTTTAATTGAAAACAGCAAGGTGTAAAATGGAAAAACATACACCTTATTTTACACCTTTTGCTGACGATATTATGCGAAAATAAACCAGGTTATGCCAGAAAGCAAAAATTCACAGAGGCTTACAAAGCCCGAAATATCAAGAAAAACTAAGAAATGCGAGGTTATGCAACGATGATAAAAGTGCTCTTTATCTGCCACGCAATATCTGCCGCAGCACAATGGCTCAGAGCATCTTCGCCCACCTGATTCGTCAGGCGGGTCTTGAGGACGGTTTTGAGATTGATTCTGCGGCGACCAGCCGTGAGGAGATCGGCAATCCGCCGCATTATGGAACGAGAAATAAACTGCGCCAGGTGCAGATTCCGCTGACTGCACATCATGCGAGGCAGATGACGCGGCAGGATTATGCAAAATTTGACTTCCTTATTGGAATGGATTCTGCTAATATAAGAAACATGACACGGATCGCGGGCGGTGATGAGGATCATAAGATTTATAAGATGCTTTCGTTTGCAGGATATGAGAAAACCCATCAGCTATCAGCGGCACGTGACGTGGCAGATCCGTGGTATACCGGTGATTTTGATGCCACATACGACGACATTCTGCGTGGGTGCAGGGGACTGCTGGCATATCTACAGGAAAAATGATCAAATGAGGAAAACAATATGGAATTACAAAATGGAAGACCTGCGGATGCAGCAGGCAGGCTGGAAAAGGAGATCCGTACTTATGATTTTCTGGATGAGCTGGGTGTAGATTATCAGCGAGTGGACCATGAGGCGGCTTTTACGATGGAAGCATGCAAAGAGGTCGATGAGGCACTTAGTGTGGAAATGTGCAAAAATCTGTTTTTGTGCAACCGGCAGAAGACAGATTTTTATCTGCTTTTGCTCCTGGGGGATAAGGTGTTCAAGACGAAAGAATTATCAAAACAGATTGGCAGTGCGAGACTGTCCTTTGCAAGGCTCAGAATACATGGAAAAATATCTGGATATTATTCCTGGACTCGGTCGAGTATTATGGGTGATGAAGTGACAGGGACAATGCGGTGCGTCTTCTGGTGGATGAGGATCTGCTGAAGGAAAAATGGATTGGATGTCATCCGTGTGTGAATACATCCAGTATCCGGGTGAAAACAAAAGATATGTTTGATACAGTCATTAAAGCGATGCATCATGAGATGACAGTTGTAAGACTGACGGGAGAAGAAAGCAAATGATAAAAGCAGTTATTTTTGATATGGACGGAACATTGCTGGATACGGAGAAATATTATATTATGTTCTGGCCAAAAGCTTTGGAACACTTTGGATATCAGATTACAAGAGAGCAGATTCTGACCATGCGTTCTCTTGGGCGGCCGTATGCAGCGGAACATCTGAAAAAAATGACAGGTGATCCGAAGCTGGATTATCAGGCGGTCAAAAGTTATCGGAGAGAAATCATGGAAGAATATCTGAAAACAGTGAAACTGGATTTAAAACCAGGAGCTGTTGAGATTCTTACTTATTTAAAAGAGAAAAAGATACACCGTGCAGTAGCAACGGCAAGTGACCTGGAACGAACGGAGCGTTATCTGAAACAATTTGATCTGTATGATTATTTTGATAAGATTGTCTGTGCACCGATGGTAGAGCATGGCAAACCGGCACCGGATGTCTACGAATATGCCTGCAGTCAGATCGGACTGGATCCGGAAGAATGCATGGCAGTTGAGGATTCGCCGAATGGCATTAAAAGTGCGTATGCAGCAGGATGCAAAGTAGTTATGGTGCCGGATCTGACACAGCCGGATGATGAGATCAAAGATATGCTGTATGCATGCGTTCCAACATTAGATGATATAAAAAAACTAATCTGACATTCTGAGAAAAAAGAAGGGTGGAAAGCGATGACTTTTTCCACCGGGATATTGCCGCCGATGACTTCTACTTTTACTTTTGGGAGGAGTGTAGCGTCTACTTCGGCACCACGGTATTTTTCGCCGGAACCTTTCTGGATACCGCAGCCCATAACCTGTGTAACGGTCATGCCGGTGACGCCGAGTTCATTGAGGGCTTTGCGGAGTTTGTCATACCGGGAAAGTTTTACAAGGATCGAAACTTTGTACATTCCGGTTGGATTTGCAGCAGCCAGTTCTTCACCGGCTACTTTGACAGCAGCATTTTTCTGTGCGTCGCTTGCTTTTACATAGTCAGATTCACCAAGATCTGTATTTTCATTGACATCCATCGTAGCGGTGATATCAGAAATATTGAATCCGGCATAAGCACTTGCCAGACCGTGTTCATGATAGTCCAGACCTTCGATCTCGATATCGGCAGGGACACGTAAACCTACGAGTTTGTCAATCACTTTAAAAATGATGGTCATTGTGATGATAACCCAGATCATAACAGAAACAACACCAAGGAGCTGTACCAGGAAATAATGAATGCCTCCGCCGTAAAACAGACCGCCGTCTGTTGCGAACAGGCCGACACAGAGTGTTCCCATGGCACCGCAGGCACCGTGTACGGAAATAGCACCGACCGGATCATCGATTTTGACAACGCGATCGAAGAAATCAACGGATACGCAGAGCAGGATACCGGCAAGTAAACCGATAAAGAAAGCACCAACAGGAGAAACCTGATCACATCCGGCAGTGATCGCAACCAGACAGGCGAGAGAGCCGTTTAATGTCATGGAAACATCTGGCTTGCCATAACGAACCCAGGTAAAGATCATGGCAGTACAGGTTGCGATGGCAGCAGCAAGGTTTGTGTTCATGTATACCAGGCTGGCACTCATCAGATCTGCGTCAGTTGACATCGCAGTTGTGCTTGCTCCGTTAAATCCAAACCAACAGAACCAGAGAATGAAAACACCGAGTGCGGCAACGGTAAGGTTATGGCCAAGGATTGCTCTTGGTTTTCCGTCTTTGTCATATTTGCCAATACGAGGACCAAGGATTTTTGCACCGATACAGGCAGTGACACCGCCGACCATATGTACGGCAGTGCTTCCGGCAAAATCATGGAAGCCAAGCTGAGAGAGCCAGCCGCCGCCCCAGATCCAGTGACCGGAGATCGGATAAACGATCAGAGAGATCATGGCACTGTATAAGCAGTAAGCCTTGAAATTTGTTCTCTCTGCCATGGAACCAGAAACAATCGTGGCAGATGTTGCACAGAAAACGGTCTGGAAAATGACGAAACACCAGGTTGGAAGAGAACCGAACTGATAACTGCCGCGGATTAGCGGATCAAGCTTTCCAATAAAAGCACCGCTTCACACATGGCAAAACCTGCCTGCATAAAATAAACAAGTGCGGCTCCAAGTAATGTCCAGATAACATCAACAGATGAAAAGTTCATAATAAATAACCTCCTTTGCTTATTTTCCCGGTGTGCACATCCCGAAAAACAAAGAAGGCATCAAAACTGAAAATTCATTCAGTTCTGACGCCTTCGTCTCTTGTTGGATAACATTATAAAGAAAAAAATCAAAAATACAATATCTAAAATAAACGTAATTTATTTTGAAAAAACAGTAAAATTTGTTAAAAAATTATAAAAAACAGAATTATTCATCAAGTTCCATCGTTTTTGCCGGAATACCGTTGACGGTCACATTATCATCCACCGTGATCACCAGGCATTTTTTCCGTCTACGATGCGTGTCTCCACAAGATCAGCATACTCAGGGCTGACCTGGATTGTGATCAGAGGGGTCTTGATCTCAAAACGTCTGGTGTTTACAAGGTTAGAAGCCATAAGAGAAGTATCCTCACCAACGGCATTGTCATAGGCAGTATCGAAATCAGATAATTTTTCATCTTCCACACCACTTCTCTCCAGAAGCTGTTTTACTTCCCTTTTATCCAGCATGACCGGTTCCGGATCATCTTGTGTTCCTCCATCAGCATGTTCAGATTATCATGGATCGTCTTGACAGTTTCATAGTTACATTCTTCGCCGAGCGTGTCCGAAATGACAGCCTGGAATGATTCTTTCTGCTCACCTGCGGTAAGGGAAACTTCACATCCAAACATATTTTCTACAAATTCTGCCTGAAGTTCTTCCGGCTTTTTGGAATAATACAGCAGGGCATGCAGATCGGTGCTCCGCTCATTAAATGCCGGGAACAGGAAACCTCTTTCAGGAAGTTCCACGATCCAGTCGCGGATCCGGTCGCGGATGCGATTTTCAGCCTCATTGTAGCACAGACCAGCTTTTGAGAGTTTGACCGGGCAGATGCAGCACAGAATATATTCGTAAACTTCATCAGAAGAGTCAAACATTTCTGTATTATCCCTGGCCTTTCCCGGAACGTCATAAGCAGCGTGGACGAGAATGATAAAATAATTTTCCGCATTGTAATAATGTTCGATGATCTTGTCATAACATTCATCGACAAGAGAATCATCCGTCAGACGGCTGTTTTTCAGACGCAGCAGAAATTCCTGTTCGCCGCCTTCCGCTTCTGTCGTTAACGGAAACTCCAGATTCAGCAGATTTTTGCCGATCGTTCCGGAAAGTGTTTTTTTGAAAATCTCAAAATATTTAAAAATTTCTTCATCAGAAAGAGAAAGAAAAGATTCACGCATCTCCAGACGTTTTTCTTTTTCTGCATCGACATAACAACCGCAGATACGGGAAATCGTACAGTTGTCCGGTGTGAATTGCTTCTTTAACTCAGAAATCTCTTTTTTATTCATAGGTATCCTCCCTGTGGTTTGTCTATATCAATGAGTCATACGTGATTTTTCCGTACTTTGTACTCTCAAAATCACGAAAACATTCGGAATTTGCATATGTACTGTGTAAATAACTGTTTCCTCATGTTTTGGCGGTCCTCATAGACACAAATACGTATGCAAGCACGTATGCAAGCATCCGTTTTGTGTCCATTTGTCCCTTGACTCATCAGTATTTTAATATACCTCCGGGCAAAAAGCAAGAAACGAAAAATCACCGTTTCGTATTGACAAAATGTCTGATTTTGCCTAACTGATGGATGAAACAGAGCTGACAGCTCATCATATGGGCAAGACGAAGAAAAGGAATAGTACATTTTGGACAATCTACAGAGAGGGGATCACTGGTGCGAGATTCCTGTGCGGAAGAGATGGAACCTGCCTTGGAGTCCTGTATGAAAATACAGCGTAATTCCGGCGATAACGGAAAATGAGTGAGTACTGTTTTTAACAGTGCTAATCAGGGTGGTACCGCCGAAGAGATGACAAGTCCTTGGTTCCTGCGATCACGCAGAAACCGGGGATTTTTTAATTCTAAGATGCCGTATGGCATCTTTTGACCTTAACATCATTCTAATATTCAGCAAGAAAAGGAGAAAACGATGGCAAAAGAAAAGAAATTAGTAGAAGCGATCACATCCATGGATGAAGATTTTGCACAGTGGTATACCGATGTGGTAAAAAAAGCAGAGCTGATCGATTACACCAGCGTAAAAGGATGTATGGCGATCAAACCGGCAGGCTATGCGATCTGGGAGAATATCCAGCATGAGCTGGACCGCAGATTCAAAGAGACCGGCGTACAGAATGTATACATGCCGATGCTGATCCCGGAAAGTCTGCTGCAGAAAGAAAAAGACCATGTAGAAGGTTTTGCACCGGAAGTAGCATGGGTAACACACGGAGGACTGGAACCGCTTCAGGAGCGTATGTGTGTACGCCCGACTTCTGAGACACTGTTCTGCGATTTCTATTCCAGAGACATTCATTCTTACCGTGATCTGCCGAAAGTATATAACCAGTGGTGTTCTGTTATGCGCTGGGAAAAAACAACAAGACCGTTCCTTCGTTCCAGAGAGTTCTTATGGCAGGAAGGACATACCGCACATGCAACAGCAGAAGAGGCAGAAGCACGTACCATTCAGATGCTGAATGTTTATGCGGATTTCTGTGAAGAAGTTCTGGCAATTCCGGTTGTAAAAGGAAGAAAGACCGACAAAGAAAAATTTGCCGGAGCAGAAGCAACTTATACGATCGAATCTCTGATGCACGATGGAAAAGCACTGCAGTCCGGAACAAGCCACAACTTTGGCGACGGATTTGCAAAAGCTTATGACATCCAGTTTACAGACCGTGACAACAAGCTGAAATATGTTCATCAGACATCCTGGGGTATGACAACACGTATGATCGGTGCGATCATCATGGTACATGGAGATAACAGCGGTCTGGTGCTGCCGCCGAGAATCGCTCCGGTACAGGTAGATATCATCCCGATCCAGCAGAAAAAGGCAGGCATCCTGGAGAAAGCAGCAGAAGTGGAAGCAACACTGAAAGCGGCTGGATTAAGAGTGAAAACAGACGATACAGACAGAAGTCCGGGATGGAAATTCTCCGAGCAGGAGATGCGTGGTATTCCGGTTCGTGTGGAGATGGGACCAAAAGATATCGAAGCAGGTCAGGCTGTTGTCGTACGCCGTGATACACGTGAAAAGATCACCGTAGCAATCGACGAACTGGCAGCAGAATTGCCGAAGATCCTGGATACCATGCAGAAAGATATGCTGGAGAGAGCACGCAAACACAGAGATGCACATACTTATGTTGCTCATAACATGGAAGAGTTAAAAGACATCGCAGACAACAAACCAGGATTTATCAAGGCTATGTGGTGCGGTGAACGTGGATGTGAAGATAAATTAAAAGAAGATGCAGGAATCACATCACGCTGTATGCCGTTTGAACAGGAAACCATTTCCGACGTATGCGTATGCTGCGGAAAACCGGCGAAAAAAATGGTATACTGGGGCAAAGCATATTAAAAAATACTGAACGCAGATCAAGAAGCAGCGAAAAAGGCTGTAAATATTCGCTTTAAAACGAAAAGGCCGTAACCTTTCGAAACAAAAATTGTTTTCGAAAGGTTACGGCTGTTTTTGTATCAGATGTGAGACGACTTACGTCTCTGTCATTGCCGGAAGTGTTCGTAAGCGTGTGCCAGGTCTCATGTGAGATCGACTTGGACGGACAAATTTTGCATTTTGTTGAGATAAGAGTTAGTTCCCAGGCTTGCGGTATGCGTACACAGCCAGTCCGTCTTTCATAGGAAGTTTCGGGCTGCCCTGGATCAGCGGAAATGCATAATCAATAAATGCCTGGGCAATATCGGTTCCGTCTTTTGTGATCCATTCAGGCGGAACGTCTTTTCCTGATTGCAGATCAGATTGACATCCTCAAGTCCACATTCCATCACGTATGGTTTGTCAGACTTACGGACGAAGCTGACCATCTTGCCGGTCTCGCCGTTGATGGCAGAAGTAACGCCGAAAGCTCCGGCCTGTGCAGCTTCCAGTGCATCCGTTTCAGACTGCAGGAAAGCAGAACATCTCTGGTTGACATTCAGCTCGACCGAGCGAACTTTTACACCGAGGCGGTCACGCACCAGATTTTCCAGATATTTGCCGCATCCGGTCAGCATTTTGTGCCCGAATGCATCGATACCTGCAGAAGCAGCGTATTCACAGATAAAAGTACCATCTTTGTCATGGATACCTTCAGATACACCAGACGATCAGGTTATTTTTCGTTTAAAACACTCTTCCAAAGAAGCAAGAAAGGCTTCCTGGTCAAAATCTGACTCCGGCAGATAAATCAGCACCGGGTTGTCCTGCTCAAATTTACGGGCAAGTACGGATGCAGCAGTCAGCCAGCCGGCATGGCGTCCCATGATCTCAATGATGGTGACGGATTTTGTATTATAAACAGAAGCATCCAGCCCAATTTCACAGACAGAAGCAGCTACATATTTTGCAGCACTGCCAAATCCAGGTGTGTGGTCGGTGAGGATCAGATCGTTGTCGATCGTTTTCGGAATGCCCATGATACGTACATCAATGTTGTGGGCAGCAGCATAGCGGGAAAGCTTGCTGACGGTATCCATAGAATCGTTTCCACCTATATAAAAGAAGTAACCGATATTCATTTCTTCAAATTTCTGAAACAGCAGAGGATAGATGGTATCATCTAAGTCATCCGGCAGTTTGAAACGGCAGGAACCAAGATAAGCACCCGGAGTCGTACGCAGAGCTTCCAGTGTCTCCTGCTCCAGTTCTTTCATATCCATAAAGCGGCCATCCAGAAATCCCTGGATGCCGTTGACCATGCCATAGACATGTTCGATTTCTTCGCTGCGGTTAAAGCCTTCGCAGATCACCCCGTAAAGGCTGCTGTTGATAACGGCGGTTGGTCCGCCGGACTGTCCTACAATTAAATTTTTCACAAGTTAAGCTCCTTTCAGCTCCTTTTTGGCATTCTTTTTTATTTTACTACACTTTGAAGAAAAAAACTATTACGAATCTTTGAAAATCTTAAAATACTTCCCTATTTTTAACTGATCCATTCAGAAGAAGAAGCTTTATAAATTTTCAGGGAAAGCCAAAGAAAATCACCGAAAAATTTACGGAATCTTATCCGGAAAGGGGAAAAACGTAAAAAATAATTGACAAGCTTAAAACCCGGCGGTATCATAGGACACAAGATTTTTATTAAAATATCAGAAAGATAAAAAATCTGTAAAGTGAAGTTTTAGAAGGAGGAAAAATATTATGAAAAAATTCACAAGATTTTTCGCTACGGTTGCAGCAGTCTCTATGGTAGCTGCTTCTTTGGCAGGATGTGGAAGTAAATCCGACAACGCAGCAGGCACAGAAGCAGCTTCTGGTTCAGCATCAGCAGGTGATACACTGAAGATTGGCGGAATCGGACCGATCACCGGAGGAGCAGCCGTATATGGACTGGCTGTTAAGAATGCAGCAGAGCTGGCAGTAAAAGAGATCAACGAAGCAGGCGGTATCAACGGCATGCAGGTTGAATCAAATTTGAAGATGATGAGCATGATGCAGAAAAATCTGTAAACGCTTACAACTCCCTGAAAGACTGGGGTATGCAGATGCTGATGGGTACCGTTACATCTACACCTTGTACCGCAGTTGTTGAGAAAACACATGAAGACAATATGTTCCAGCTGACACCGTCAGGTTCCGCTGTTGAATCTATTAAATATGACAATGCGTTCCGTGTATGCTTTTCTGACCCGGGTCAGGGTACTGCATCTGCAAAATACATCGGTGAGAATAAGCTGGCATCAAAAGTAGCCGTTATTTACAACAGCTCAGATGTATATTCTTCCGGTATCTACCAGAAATTTGCAGAAGAGGCAAAAAATCAGGACTTCGAAATTGTTTCTGCTGAAGCATTTACCGAAGACAGCAAGACAGACTTCTCAGTACAGCTGCAGAAAGCAAAGGATGCAGGTGCTGACATGGTATTCCTGCCAATCTACTATACAGAAGCTTCTCTGATCCTGACACAGGCAAACTCCATGGGTTATGCTCCGACATTCTTCGGATGTGACGGTCTGGATGGTCTGCTGGCAGTTAAGAACTTCGATACAAAACTGGCTGATGGCGTTATGCTTCTGACACCGTTTGCAGCTGATGCAGATGATGAAAAGACACAGGCATTTGTTTCTGCTTACAAAGAAGCTTACGGCGATACACCGAACCAGTTCGCAGCGGATACTTACGATGCAATCTATATCATGAAAGCAGCAGCAGAAAAAGCAGGTGTGACAGCTGATATGAGCGTAAGCGACATCTGTGATGCAATGAAAACTGCCATGACAGAGATCAGCTACGATGGTCTGACCGGTGAAGGTATGACCTGGACAGCAGACGGTGAGCCGGACAAGGCACCAAAAGCTGTCGTGATCAAAGATGGTGCTTACGTAGCAATGTAATGATGCCGGTGTCAATTGTGGGAGTGCAAAGCACGGAACATCCACAGGCATGTCAGGTGGGGGTTTTTGCCCTCAACATCATCGTAATAAAAATGAAGAGGCACTTACAGTTCGGTAAGGAAGCCCAGAGGAGGGCTGCCATGGCAGCCCTTTTTCCTGTTATAAGCGAATCCTATTGAATAAGTAGGCAAACACAGAAAACAACCATACACAGATATCAAAGGTAGACTTGTAAAGTCTGTTTTTGATATCTGTGTGGTATTCTTATTTTTAAGAAAACGATGGTTATATTAAAAATACGACAAGGGGTGTGCGTATGAGTTTTATTTCTTATCTGATCAACGGTATCAGCCTTGGAAGTGTCTATGCAATCATAGCACTTGGCTATACAATGGTATACGGTATCGCAAAGATGCTGAATTTTGCACATGGTGATATCATCATGGTAGGCGGTTATGCAGCTTTTATCTCCATGAATTCTTTAGGCGTGAATCCAATTCTGGCAGTTATATTATCGGTTGTCATCTGTACGATTCTCGGACTGGTTATTGAGCGTGTTGCTTACCGTCCGCTTCGAAATGCATCTTCACCGCTGGCTGTTCTGATCACAGCAATCGGTGTCAGCTATCTGCTTCAGAACCTTGCACTTCTGATGTTCGGTGCAGATACAAAATCTTTTACATCTGTTGTAACAGTTCCGGCAGCTGTGCTTGCAGGAGGAAACTGACGATCTCCGGTGAGACGATCGTTACCGTTCTTGCATGCATGATCATCATGATCGGTCTGACCCTGTTTATCAACAAGACAAAAGCAGGTCAGGCAATGCTGGCAGTTTCGGAAGACCGGGGTGCTGCACAGCTTATGGGCATCAATGTAAATGGAACAATTGCCCTTACCTTTGCGATCGGTTCTGCACTGGCAGCAATCGCAGCGGTTCTGCTGTGTTCTGCTTATCCTTCTCTGACACCGTACACCGGAGCCATGCCTGGTATCAAAGCATTCGTAGCCGCTGTATTTGGCGGTATCGGATCGATTCCGGGAGCACTGATCGGAGGTATTTTGCTTGGTATTATTGAAATCCTCGGCAAAGCATATATTTCCTCTCAGATGGCCAGATGCGATCGTATTCGGAGTTCTGATCGGTTGTACTTCTGGTAAAACCAAGCGGATT
>ENA-OQCX01001352-OQCX01001352.1-human-gut-metagenome-genome-assembly--contig:-NODE-1352-length-11407-cov-2.861259_pt1 | contig 11407 bp, 9 predicted proteins | sample MGYA00242762_ERZ504587 | MGnify/ENA primary metagenome ERZ504587 (study PRJEB26092, sample SAMD00036337) | human gut metagenome | host: Homo sapiens | study: EMG produced TPA metagenomics assembly of...
TGGTATTTTGTGCGGAGCAGCCATTTCTGGTCGATGACTTGAGTTCTTCTCCAAACCGGATATGAAGGCTTACGGAACCTGTTCCCTGTTCGATTTCTTCAATGCATCCTTCTCCGAATTTCGGATGACAGATCACTTCTCCCACCTCATATTTCACGATACTTGCCTGACTGTTTTTGTGCTCCTGCTGCCTCCTATATGTGTCACGGATTGCCACAGTCTTGTCGTGGATCGGACTTTTGAGTTTCTTTTCGTAGTCATGTTTCATCAGGGCTTCCCCTGCCTTGTAGTAAGGTGTCGGCGCGGCCCCTACCAGAGAACAGCAGTATTTCCACGCGCTTCCGTGAAGTCCTGGCTGCCACTGATATTCACGTGGGATCGTGATATGATGTTCCATGTAGTGGGCATATTCGTGTCTGTAGAGATCCATCCGGTCTTCTTTTGTAAGAGGATTTTTTACCCCGTATCCTACGAAGAGAAGGGAAAAATGAAAGTGTTCTTTTTCATGATGCCCTGCTCTTGTATAGGAACCCAGAGTGTCTGTTTCAAATCCAAAAGTGATCGGGATCTGGGCTCCGCGAAGATGAAATTTCCGATCCAGTTCCCGGTAGAGGGCACGGATCTGCGCCGTCAGTATTGTCGTTTCTTTCTGTAGTGTTGCATACAGATCTGTATAATTTCTGTCGTCCATGATTTCTCCATTTGTATTTCGTTCACTGATTCTCTATCATATACCTGAACTTGCCATCTTGTAAACCAAAAATATGCACAAAAACAGGACAACATATAGCTTTCACTACTGCTGTCCCGTTTCTATCTCATTTATTTTTTACTGAAGATACTGGTTAGATTTCCAGATCACACTCACCAGTCGTGCGATACACGCTTTCAGGTCTTCGATCTTAAGAGTTCCCTCTGCCAGTTCTTTGTGCATATTATCGTGATCTCCGAAGCATCCCGGCATTACCAGGTCGTTTCCTGCTGTCATGCAGCCGGATGCTGTACAGTTATCTCCCTGTTCTGTAGTCGTCCAGTCTGTCATGATCGCACCTTTGAATCCCCATTCATTTCTTGCGGACTCTGTGCAGAGATCATAGTTGTTTGCTGCATGAACACCATTGATCAGGTTGTAGCTGGTCATGATGGATATCGGCTGTGCCTGTCTGATCGCGATCTCGAATCCTTTCAGATAAACTCGCGAAGTGCACGCTCAGATACAACGCTGTTTGATCCCATACGGTTGTCTTCCTGATTGTTGCATGCAAAATGTTTGATCGTTGTTCCACATCCATAATTGGACTGCACGCCCTCTGTCATAGCTGCTGCGATCGTTCCGGATACATATGGGTCCTCTGAGTAGTACTCGAAGTTTCTTCCACAGAGCGGATTTCTGTGGATGTTCATTCCCGGTGCCAGCCAGAGTGTCACGCCGAAGTGCTCCATCTCGGTTCCGATCATTGCTCCGACTTCGCGGATCAGTTCCTGGTTCCAGGTCTGTGCAAGCAGAGTTCCTACCGGAATCGCTGTACAGTACTGATAATATCTTTCTCCCGGAAGTTCTCTGGAATCATCATAGAATAATCCACCTTCCAGACTGAATTCGAACGGCATGCTGACAATGCTGCCTTCATTGACATGATAATATTTCATCAGTCGAAGTCCTGCCGGTCCGTCTGCAAGGACGATGCTTGCAAGTCCTTTATCTACAGCACAGCGGTGTGTCTCTCCTGCAGAACCCGGAACAGAAATGCCTGCTGCCCCAAGGTTTCCCCCCTGTGCTTTGCCCGGGTCTCCGGCTGCCAGATCGATCAGTTCTTCTTCTGTCAGGGTATTTACAAAATCCATCGCCTCTCTCTCATAGAGGTCGGCATTTTTCTTATATTCTACAGTCTCTGTCGTAATGTCTGCCGCATGAAGTTCCAGAACGGTCATCGCCTGCTCTCCGGCAAGTTTCTCTGCTGTTTCTGTGCGTTTTGCTGTTCTGGATGGTTCCTGTACGATTTCTTCCAGATCCTGTTTCAATGGGAAGAGGTTTTTGACCTGACGTTTCGTCACTGTGGCATCCAGTTTCATGCCTCCACAGAGTTTCGCACTGGCAAGGCTGTTTCCGATCCAGATGCCGTAGAAGCCTTTTTCCAGGATCCATGCTGCGCTCTCTTCATCGTAGGAAGTCAGTGCATCTACTGTCACTTCATGGTGACTTCTTCTGTTTCGCCAGGTTTCAGTTCAGCAGTCTTGGCGTAAGCTGCCAGACGGTGTGCTTCTTTTTCCAGAGTGCCTCCCGGCAGGGATGCATAGACCTGTACGACTTCTTTGCCGGACACTTTGCCTGTGTTCTTTACAGATGCTGAAATGCTGGTTTTTTCAGCGGATATTTTTACCAGACGGTAGTTGCTTATCTCAAAGTCTGTATAGGAAAGTCCATATCCGAAGCCATAGCGGACCGGAACTTCAAAGGTATCGAAATAACGGTATCCTACATAAATTCCCTCTTCGTAAAGCTCGGTCTGCACATTTCCGTTATTATGTGAAAACTTCTCAGAATTCGGATAATCCTCATATTCATATGCCCAGGTATCTGCAAGTTTGCCGGATGGATTTACCTTGCCGGAAAGGATGTCGGCAACTGCATTTCCGCCTTCCATGCCAGGCTGTACGATCACCAGAAGTGCTTTGATGTTCTCGAATTCATCCATGAAGGAAAGATCCACCTGTGCGCCTGCATTGATCAGAACAATGACATTTTTGTAATATGCACAGATGTCTGCAAGTATCTGATATTCGTCGTCGTTCAGATAATAATCGCCCTTGTCAGCAGTACGGTCGGAACCTTCTCCTGCGATCCGGCTCAGAACATAGATTGCTGTTTCCGTATCTGCGTCCTCAGCTGGTTTCTGTACCTGATCTCCGGCTGGCATTTTGAATGGAGTGGTGCTGTATACCGAAAAGAAATCCATGGTGTCCGCGCCTTCACCCGTTTTTGAAAGGATACTTCTCTTCCATTCCTGGCGTGCATTCTCGTAGATCTTGTCGTAACTTGCGATCCAGTCTTCTGTTGTCACCTGAAATCCGGCGTTTTTGATTCCCTGGAAAACGGAAACATTTTCACGTTCATTGACATCTCCGGAACCTGTTCCTCCTTTGATGGTCCTTCCTGCGCCTGCGCCATAAGTGCAACGTTGCTTCCGGCCTTCAGGGGAAGAAGATTGTCTTCGTTCTTAAGAAGAACGATTCCTTCTGCTGCCGCACGGCGTGCAACCTCGCGGTGTTCTGTCTCCCATGGCTGAACTTTCGGATCTGTGGTGCCGGAAAATGCTCTCTCTTTCAAAATTCGTGTCATGATTATTCCTTATTCCTCTCCGATAAAATCTGCAAATGTTTCTTTTATTTTCTGCTCATCCTCCGTGCCTGCATTCAGGATCAGCGGCTTGCTTAAGTCCAGGCTGAAAATTCCCATGATGGATTTTGCATCTACATAATATTTACCGCTCTGCAGATCCATATCACAGTCAAATTTACTGCAAAGTTTGGTGAATTTATCTGCATCCTGCATAGATACGATCTTTACTGTTAATTTTACCATAATCTGACTCCTTTTTCACGCTTTTATTCAGGCGGATCTTCCGACCCGCCCTGCTTATTGTTTATTTAGTTAAAGTACTTTCTGAGAAGATAAGTCGGTGTGCAGCTCCATGCGTGGCAGTAGCTGTTTACAATGCTGCTTCCATATGGGGATTCTGCCGGGTTTTCCGGATTGTAGAGTTCCCAGAAGGTATCTGCACCGTGGCTGATCATGCCGCCCCAGTAATATTTCATGTATTCCATTGCCTGGTCTTTTTTGCCGCACATCAGAAGTGCTTCCACATAATGATGGTTCATGTACGGAGAGACCATTCCTTTTTCCGGTTTCAGCTCATCCAGCTTATCGAGCATTGCACTGCCTTCTTCGATGCTGACTGCACCTGCAAGGATTAGCCATACCTGACTTGCGTAGTTGATCTGTTTTTCCTCGCCACTTACGAACAGGCCTGTTTTCTCATCCAGAAGATATTTTCTGACTGCTGCAGTCTTTTCTTCTGCTTCTTTTGCAAGTTCTTCTGCTTTTGCTGTATCTCCAAGGATCTCTGCGATCTTCTGTACTTTTTTTGCACAGTAGATGTAAACGCCCTGCATTGCAGTCTGTTTGTTCAGTCCTTCCGTCCAGTCGATGAAGCCCCAGAATCCTTCGCCGTTTTTCATCAGATGTCTCGCATCAAACTGCTCTCCGGCGATCTCCATCTGGCGGTATGCACATTTGCTTAAATCTTCCAGCGTTTCTCTGTCGCCGGATGCCTCATAGTAGTCCAGAAGCGTTGCGCCGAAAAACATGGAATAGTCCAGAAGGAAAGTATCATCTACGATAAATTTTGGCTCTGTGAACAGGCAGGCACTTACCTGACCGTTGTCTTTTGTCTGTCCTGCGAACAGGTACAGGCATCTTTTTACCAGATCCATGTTGTGGAATGTTTCGTAGTTTGCAAGTGCCTGAAGTCTCAGGTCTCCGAGCCACAGACGGCGGTCTCTCTTCGGTCCGTCCTCAAAAACGGACTGCATACAGTTGTGCAGGGTACGAAGGCTGACTTTGTCCAATTTACGGATCATTTCGTCATTACTCTCTACCGGTTTCACATCTTCCATGCGGACAGAAGAAACACTGGTGCAATATACATCTTCCACTACCATCTGCCATTTCAGTGAGGTATCGATTGCCTCGATCTCCATATAACGGAATGCGTATCTTCTTGGAAGTTTCAGTTCTGCCGGAAGGACATCGATATGGATGAATTCTTCCTGGATCCAGCCACGGCTGATCCATCCATCATAATCTGCGGAATCCTCAGTCATCTCTTTTGCGATCTCACCAAATTTCAGTCTGAAAAATGCCGGTGCATCCTGCGGGCTTCCCACAGAATTCAGTTTCAGAGTGACATATCCTACCTGATGATCACCGAAATCCAGGCAGATCCTGTCGCCTTTTGCCATATGATAGGTGGAAAGATTTTCGATGTCATCTTTTTTCGAAACTTGCGGAAAAACCTCCTCTGTCTTTACGATATCTACGATAGAAACCGGACGGACTACTGTCTTGATAAGTTCCGGTGCACACGCTTCTGCTTTTTTTACAAAATCATCATTGGTTACTCGAACCATATTTAAATCAATACTTACTGCTGGCATTCTGCTTTTCCTCCAATTTTTTCTATATATCACTTTACCTTTTTCTGCTGTATTTTCCAATTGTCTTTTTTTCTGTAAAACAGTGATGTTTTTTTCGATAAATATGCGCTATACTTTTATTACATAATAAGGGAGAGGTTCTATATGAAACTTACCAGAGAAGAATTTCGGAAATACATCTTTTCTTTACACTGAAGATGAAGTCCTTTTAATAAAAACTTTTATTTACAAAAAAGAAGGATCCTGAGACATTTTCAGGACTACTGCCTCAATCTGGATCGAAACTTTATTTTGGAACATCACCTGTATGTTCCTGAACTTCTGAGCGGATCCTGGTCTCCTTATATGGAAGAAAAAGATTTCTTTCAGGATACGGTCGAGAATATCATGCTTTACAAGCACAACCGCTACACGCCTGTTTTTTCTCATGAGCATGAATTTTTTGAGATCCTTTGTGTGTATGACGGCACTGCTGATACTACGATCCAGGGGATACGGCACACGCTGCATACGGGTGATATCTGCATCATCCCGCCGAATACCACGCACAGTGTCGGGATCTTTGATGACAGCACGGCTTTTAATATCCTGGTGCGCGGTACGACGTTTCAGTCTACTTTCTTCCAGTCACTGACGGCTGACAGTGCCCTGGCGCAGTTTTTTGCACATGTGCTGTACCGCAAGACGGAGGGAAATTATCTGATCTTCCATAGTGGAGATGATGTACGGATCCGAGATATGCTGGAAAATCTCTATATTGAGTATCTCGGCCACGAGAAATACAGCTATACCTTTCTCAACTCCATGCTGGTCATGTTCTGGGCGATGCTGCTTCGTTATCACGAGAACGATATCGAATCCATACTTACAAAGGATACTGCCGGAAATTCTGTCACAGAGATCCTGAACTATCTGAACCAGCATTACCAGACAGTTACGCTGAGCGAGACAGCCAGCCATTTTGGTTACAGTATTTCCCATTTCAGCACCCTGATCAAAGAAAGTACCGGAAAAACTTTTCTTCAGATCATCCGGGATATCAAGCTGAATCAGGCGTGCCGTGCACTGCGGGAAACTTCCCTGAGCAACCCTGCGATCTGTGAACTTGTCGGATATGAAAGCCCGGAACATTTCATGCGTACTTTCAAGAAAACTTACGGGATGACTCCCGGTGAATATCGCAGGAAAAATAAGGAATAAATTTTCACAAAAATAAAGTTTTTTTATCTTCCTGACTTTTTTTGTATATTCTCTTTACAATCCTCGAATCCTGTCGTATCTTAAAGACAGGTGAGAAAATCAATCAATATCGAGGTTTATGTTATGTGTGAAAATTCAAAGAAAAAGGCCCGTTCGATCACGATGACGACTGGCTCTTTGTGGAGAAATATTTTTCTGTTCAGTATTCCGCTGATGTGCTCTCAGCTTCTGGAAGTTATCTTTAACTTAAGCGACGTTGCTGTTGTTGGCCGGTTCGCAGATTATAAGGCACTTGGAGCGGTCGGTTCTACGACGCTGCTGGTAACATTGTTTGTGGGATTTCTGATCGGTATGGGCAGCGGTGTTAATGTCCGGGTCGCCCACGCACTTGGCTCCGGGGACCGACAGGTCACTGAGCACACCATTCATTCAGCTCTGCTCCTCTGTGCACTGATGGGACTGCTGGTCGGTGCTGTGTGCTTCTTCTTTTCCGGCGGGATGCTTAAACTTTTGAACACCAAGGATGATCTGATCGGGCAGGCTTCCCTTTACCTGAAGATTTACGCGGTCGGTCTTCCTGCGATGGGTGTTTACAACTTTGGTAATGGAGTGTTAAGTGCCCGCGGAGATACGAAACGCCCGCTTTATTATCTGGCTGCAGCCGGTGTTCTGAATGTTATTTTGAACCTGTTTTTTGTCATCGTATTACATATGGCAGCCGCAGGTGTTGCCACAGCTACTGCGATCGCACAGTATGCTTCTGCCGCTCTGATCATGACGCATCTGCTTCGCCGCAGGGATGAATGCCACGTTTCACTGAAAAAAGTCAGACTGCACAAGGACACCAGCATTGCCATCCTGATGATCGGGATCCCGGCAGGTATCCAGAATGCGATCTTTGCGATCGCAAACCTGTTCGTACAGAGCGGTGTCAATTCCTTTGATACCTATATGGTCTCCGGAAATGCGGCGGCTACCAATGCGGACACGATCATTTATAATGTCATGTATGCTTTTTATATCGCATGTTCCAGTTTTATGAGCCAGAACTACGGTGCAGGAAACAAAAAAAGAGTTCTGAAGAGCTACTTTATCAGCCTGTTTTATTCCTTCAGTATAGGACTGATCCTTGGACTGCTCCTCTTTCTCTTTGGTCATCAGTTCCTGTCACTGTTTGCCACGGATGCTGCCGTTATCGATGCCGGCATGCAGCGGATCAAGATCATGGCGTTTTCTTACTGTGTGTCCTCTTTTATGGACTGTACGATCGCCGCATCCCGTGGGATCGGAAAGACCATCATCCCGACGATCATTATCATCATGGCTCCTGCGTCTTCCGTATCATATGGATCTACACGATCTTTGCCTGGGTCCACACCATCCCGGCACTGTTTCTTCTGTATCTGTTTTCATGGATCATCACATCGATCGCAGAGATCATCTACTTTACTGTCAGCTACCGGAAACTCAGCGTCCGGTAGCTGATTTTTTATTCTTTATTAAAAAGGCTCGATCTTCCGCACTTCACGATCATAAGTAAAAACACCGTTGACCTCTTCTTCCACATCTGTCCACTGTGTGTAGATACTGGCACTTAATCCCTGTGGGATCAGATTTCGCACACCACTCCATCTTTCGAGGAAACGCTTCTCGAGATCTTTTTTGTTTTTGCAGATTCCATAGCCGTATAGTTTTTCTTTTGCACAGTGACCTGGTTCCCGATAGCTGTAACCGCCAAATTCTGAAAGAACGGAAGCCCTCTCTCGTTCCGGGCGGATGAACAGTTTGAAGAAATAATTATGCAGGCTGGAAAAATCTCCGCCTCCCTGGTCAAACCATCCACTTGCCTGATCGATCAGCCGGTTCGGATCAAGTCTGCGGACGATCCTGGTCATATCCTCTGTCTGAAACTGTCCCCAGCCTTCGTTGAAGATCACCCATGCCGCAATGCTGGATGATTTCCAAGAAGCCGGATCGTCTCTTTCATTTCCCGGATAAATTCCAGGCGGCCGGCTTTTGCTTCTCTGGAAAGCAGTCTCGGATAAACGTCACGCATTGGGATCCGAAGCCAGGAAAGCAGAGTCGCACCGTAAGTTACAAACCAGTGTTTATAGTAACTTCCACCATTGACCATATCCTGCCAGACTACGATTCCAAGTCTGTCGCAGTGATAATACCATCTCTGTGGCTCGATCTTGAGATGCTTCCGCACCATGTTGAAGCCGGTCTTTTTCATTTCCTGGATGTCAAAGATCATCGCTGCATCAGATGGCGGCGTGTACAGACTCTCCGGCCAGTATCCCTGGTCGAGCACGCCATTCTGGAATTGTACTTCGCCGTTAAGACAGATCCGCGGAAATTCCTCATGAACTTTCGTTTCCAGAGAAAACTTCCGCATGGCGAAATAGCTGATGGCTCTGTCGTCTCCCAACTTTACTTCAAAATAATAAAGATACGGAGTTTCACAGTTCCACAGAGAAATGGACTCAATCGGGATCTCGATCCATTTGTCACTTACAGCCTGTACTGCTGTTTCCAGCATATCCTCTGTAGAAATCTGTGACGGTTTCACTACCGGATCTGGATAAAGTCCTGGTTTTCGTATTTTTATTTCTATCGGAAGATTTCTGGAAAGTTTATCCACATTCTTTTTATCTGTACTATAACTGGAACTTGCTTTGATCCTGATGATCTTTTTCTCGATATCCGGAACTGTTTTTATTTCTTTTATGTAGGTTTCCGGCACTTTTTCCAGCCATACTGTCTGCCAGATGCCGCTCTGGGCGGTATAAAACATGCCGCCTGCATTAAGTTTCTGTTTTCCCTTCGAATGGTAGGAAGTATCACTCAAGTCTTTGACAGCTACTATAAGTTCATTTGCGCTTTCCTGCGCGTATCTGGAAATATCCACTTCAAACGGAAGATATCCTCCCGTATGACGTTTCACCTTATGTCCGTTAATCCGAACTTCACAGGACTGATCTACCGCACCGAAATGGAGCAGGATGCGGTTTTGCCCCTTTTCTCTGTCCCAGCCCGGAAGATCGAAATTTCTCCGGTACCACAGATATTCATCTGGTTTAAGCTGACGTCCGACTCCTGAAAGAGCTGTCTCAGGCGAAAACGGCACGAGGATCCTGCCTCATACTGCTGTGGCTGTTTATAGTCTATAGTAAAAGCATAATCCCACCAGCCATTGAGGATCTGATAATCTTCTCTCATCAGAAGTGGTCTCGGATATTCCTCCAGCACATGATCCCTGTCGAGATTTTTTCCCCATCTTGTGTAAAGCTGCTTCATAAGATTCCCGTCCTTTCTGATGATATTTCTGCCTGGTGATGCCAGCAAATGCTTTCTATATTATATATAGAAGATTTTTTTTTTATTCATTGTACATTTGGGGAATACTTATGTCAAGAAAGCAGGATAATGCTGAAATCACTGCCCAAACACGACATGAAGTGTTAAATTATTATCATTTTTTCAAAATTTAATGGTTTTTTTATTGCTTTTATTGATGAATTATGTATAATTAACTCTATGAGAAGTTGGATGTTCCACTTCTTAGAGGTTAAAGCAGCCAGCATATAGATGGCTCCAATAAAGAAGAGAGGTAAATGTAAGATGGCAAAAATCGATTTAACTAAGTATGGCATCACAGGTACAACAGAAGTTGTATACAATCCTTCTTATGAAGTATTATTCGAGGAAGAGACTAAAGCAGGTCTTGAAGGCTTCGAAGTAGGACAGGAAACAGAACTTGGCGCTGTTAACGTTATGACAGGTATCTATACAGGACGTTCTCCTAAAGATAAATTCATCGTTATGGATGAGAACTCCAAAGATACCGTTTGGTGGACTTCTGATGAATACAAGAATGACAACCATCCTGCAACACAGGAAGCTTGGGCAGCTTGTAAAGCACTTGCTCAGAAAGAACTTTCCAACAAGAAACTTTTCGTAGTTGACGCATTCTGCGGTGCTAACGCTGATACTCGTATGGCTATCCGTTTCATCGTTGAAGTTGCATGGCAGGCACACTTTGTTACAAACATGTTCATCCAGCCAACAGCTGAAGAACTTGAGACATTTGAGCCAGATTTCGTTGTATACAATGCTTCCAAAGCAAAAGTTGAAAACTACAAAGAACTTGGCCTCAACTCTGAAACAGCTGTAATGTTCAACATTACATCCAAAGAGCAGGTTATCATCAACACATGGTACGGCGGAGAAATGAAGAAAGGTATGTTCTCTATGATGAACTACTTCCTTCCACTGAAAGGCATCGCAGCTATGCACTGCTCTGCTAACACAGACATGAATGGCGAAAACACAGCTATCTTCTTCGGACTTTCCGGAACAGGTAAAACAACTCTTTCCACAGACCCGAAACGTCTCCTGATCGGTGATGACGAGCACGGCTGGGATGACAACGGTGTATTCAACTTTGAAGCGGATGCTATGCTAAGGTTATCAACCTTGACAAAGACTCTGAGCCGGACATCTACAATGCAATCAAACGTAACGCTCTTCTTGAGAACGTAACAGTTGATGCAAACGGAAAGATTGACTTCAACGATAAGAGCGTAACAGAGAACACTCGTGTTTCCTATCCGATCGACCACATCGAAAAAATCGTTCGCCCGATCTCTTCTGCACCGGCAGCTAAGAACGTAATCTTCCTGTCCGCAGATGCATTCGGCGTACTTCCTCCAGTATCTATCCTGACAGAAGCTCAGACACAGTACTACTTCCTGTCCGGATTCACAGCAAAACTTGCTGGTACAGAGCGTGGAATCACAGAGCCTACACCTACATTCTCAGCTTGCTTCGGCCAGGCATTCCTGGAACTGCACCCAACCAAATATGCAGAAGAGCTTGTTAAGAAAATGGAGAAGAGCGGAGCAAAAGCATACCTGGTTAACACAGGATGGAATGGAACAGGCAAACGTATCTCCATTAAAGACACTCGTGGTATCATCGATGCTAT
>ENA-OQCX01001353-OQCX01001353.1-human-gut-metagenome-genome-assembly--contig:-NODE-1353-length-11403-cov-1.937478_pt1 | contig 11403 bp, 14 predicted proteins | sample MGYA00242762_ERZ504587 | MGnify/ENA primary metagenome ERZ504587 (study PRJEB26092, sample SAMD00036337) | human gut metagenome | host: Homo sapiens | study: EMG produced TPA metagenomics assembly of...
GTTTCAGCCACATTTTTTTCATGTGTCGGTGTCGTCACCTGGAAGTCTTCGTTAATGGAAGCCGCTCCAAAGAATCCCACATCAAACCGGAAGTCCTTTAACATCTCCGTAGCATATCTGCCGAACAGACTGCCCGTTTCTTTCTGCAGCATACCGCCACAGATATATACTTTCGCATTGCTGTTTTTTAATACCTGTGCAATCTCCAGATCATTTGTCACAATGATGATATCCGGGATGTCACAGATCCGTTTTGCGATCTCACAGGTTGTCGTTCCGGCATCCAGGAATACCGAATCTCCCGGATGTACGAATTCCGCACATTTTCCTGCAATTGCCGCTTTGCTTTTTTTGTTGCTGGTCTGCTTTTTCTCATAAGCCACTTCCTGCTTTGCAACCGCACCTCCATGGCATCGTTCGATCATATTGCTGTTTTCCAGCTTTACCAGATCTCTTCGGATCGTCATGGAGCTTACATTTAGTTCTCTGGCCAGTTCGTCTACCTGCACACTTCCGTTCTCTCTGATCAGTTCAACGATCATGGCCTGTCTTTCTGCCGCAAGCATATCATTCCCTCCTGCCTTATGCCGGATCTGCTATCTGCAGTCCTTTTATTCTTCCACTTTATAAAAATCATACAAATTCTGTCTCTATTGTCAGCGATATCCCATATTCCGGATACTGCTTCTTCATATATTCTACAAAAGATTTCCTCAACTCTTCCCAGTCTCTGAGTGCATAGTCCACGATGAGATCACAGTAGAGTGTACCGGTCTCTTTGCTCAGATATAACGCATGAAAACTCTTCACGTGCTCATTTACGCGTACGAATTTCCCGATGTATCTGCGGATATCAACGATAGCCGCAGTATCTTCATCGACTGCATAGATTCCAAACACCATCGTCACATGATACTCTTCCATAATCCGAAGCTGCAATCTATGAATCTCTTCATAGACTTCTCCGATGCTTCTTTTATGATCGATCTCGATATTCACCGAACCTGAATAGCGGTCCGGTCCATAATCGTGCAGCATCATATCGATCGCACTGATCACTCCATCTGTTGCACGGATTTCTTTATAAAGCTTTCTCGCAAGTTCTTCTTTCCCTGAACGTCCGATCAGATCGGATGCCGTATTCTTAAGCGTGTCCACTCCGCTCTTTATCACGACAAAAGAAAATACAATACCTGCATAAGCATCCAGCGAGAAACCTGTAAATAAAAATATCACAGATGACAGGATTGTCAGACCTGAGAAATACGAATCATTTCTTCCATCTTCCCCCACTGCCAGTAATACTTCTGATTCTACGGATTTTCCTACTTTTATTGTATACATTCCCAGAATAAATTTGGTTACGGCTGTTCCTGCAACGATCAGTACCGTCAGTATACTGACATTCATATCTGACGGATGAAGGATTCCTTCCACAGACTCCTTAAGCATCCCCAGTCCGGCATATAATATCAGGACACCGACCACCATACCTGTCAGATACTCTATTCTTCCATACCCAAACGGATGCTTTTCATCCGGATGTTTCCCGGAAAGTTTTGTCCCTATATAAGTCAGGAACGAAGATCCTGCATCCGTTGCATTATTGATACCTTCCGACACGATCGCAATGGACGATGCCAGTGTCCCGATCATTATTTTCACTGCTGCGATCAGTAAGTTCACTAATATTCCGATCACAGACGTTCTGATTATCCGTTCCTGACGGCTTGATTCATTCATAATACACCTGTTCCTTCTTTTTTTCTGTATTTATGATAACATGCCGGCATTTCATTTACAAGATAACACAGAATGTTCGTTCTCTTGCATTCTCCGACATGCAAAAACAGCTGGAAGAACCGGTACACGCTCCTTCCAGCCGTCTCAGGCTTTTCTTATTATTTTCTATGATCCTTATATAATCCGTATTACATTACATGAATATATTCAGTATCAACACTTCTACTACTCCGACTGCCCATGCCACCCGTTGATGTCACAGACAGATGCGGAGCTGGTCTTTCGCTTCACTCACGCCCAGCTTCTGTTTACTACCCCAGAAGTAACTGTCATTGAAGTATCCGAAGAACAGAGAACCCACACAGCATGCTACTGCTCCGAGGATCGGACTTACACCTGATGCTGCGATGATCGGTGCTGTGATACTTGCTGCTGTTGTCATTGCTACTGTTCCTGAACCCTGGATGAATCTCATTGCTGTCGCGATCAGAAGCGGCAGGATAATGATCGGGATTGCTGTCTTTGCAAGTCCTTCTGCCATGAATGTTCCAAGTCCTGAATCTTTGATGATCTGTCCAAGAGCTCCGCCTCCGCCTGTTACCAGCATGATGATTCCGGCTGAAGCCATTCCTTTTTCCATCTCTGTAAGAGCTTCATGTCTGTCAAGGCTTCTTCCAAGTGTCAGAATTGCTACGATCAGTCCCAGTCCGACTGCTACGATCGGCTGACCGAGGAATACAAGTACATTCATGAATCCTTCTGTCTTGCCCATCGCTGTTGCCACGGTATTGATCAGGATCAGAATGATCGGAATGATCAGAGGCATAAAGGATTCCAGTGCTCCCGGAACACCTGTCATATCCATTGAAAATGCCGCTTCGTAATTAGGCTCCTGGTAAGGCATCTCTACGATCTCGCCTTCTTCGTTCGGGATTCTGTAGTATTTCTTTGAAAGATATAATCTTGAATATGCGATACATGCAATTGCCATCGGAAGTGCAAGTACCAGTGTCAGCAGGATGAATTTTCCTACATCTACTCCAAAGATTCCGCAGACTCCTAACGGGCCAGGTGTCGGTGGTACCAGGGAGTGTGTGATTACAAGACCTGCTGCCAGTGCTGTTCCGAGTCCGATCACAGATTTCTTCGTTGCTTTGGAGATTGCCTTTGCAATCGGTGCCAATACAACGAATCCGGAATCACAGAAGATTGGAATCGATACCAGGAATCCAGTCAGCGCAAGGGCTTCTTCTTCTCTCTTCTTACCAAAGAGTTTTAAGAATGTATGTGCCATTCTCTTGGCCGCACCTGTCACTTCAAAGATCTGGCCCATCATAACACCGAATCCAATGATGATTCCGATACTTCCCAGAGTTCCGCCAAACCCTGAAGTGATCGAATTCACGATACCAAATGTCTTCTCGACACCGTCTACTTCAATTGTAATATTTGTAAGCGGCATGCCGCCAATTACGCCGACTACAACTGTACTGATGATCAAGGCGAGAAATGCCTGGATCTTTGTCTTTAATACTAAAAATATCAGGACTGCGATACCTATTGCCAGTCCGATAAGCATTCTTTCCCCACTAAGTCCGTTTACCATAATTCAGACCTCCTACGTTTCTCTCTTTTTGTTTTTGCAGTTTTTGCTGCCATCCTTTTTATGTTTTTTTGTTTTCTTTTACTTATTTTCCGGTAAAATTCGGTGCATATTTCGCTGCAAGTCTGATTGCCTCGATCATGCTGACTGCGCTTACAATTCCTTTTCCCGCAATATCGAATGCGGTTCCGTGATCCACAGATGTCCGAAGGATCGGCATACCATTTGTGATCGCAATTGTTTTTTCAAAGTCCAGCGTCTTTGTTGCAATATGTCCCTGATCATGATAGAGCGATAATACACTGGTATATTTGCCCTGTGCAGCCTGATGGAATACCGAATCCGCCCCGATCGGGCCTGCCACATCATAGCCTTCTGCTTTCAGTTCTTCAATTGCAGGCATGATCTCTTCAACTTCTTCCCAGCCAAAGAGTCCGTGTTCTCCACTGTGCGGATTCAATCCTGCAATTGCCATAGTTCCTTCTTTCACGCCAAGTCTTTCCAATGCTTTTGTGCATCGTTTGACATAATCAATGATTCTGTCTTTTTTGATCATATCTAACATCTGTCTCAGTGATACATGACGTGTCAGGAAGAATACTCTCATTCCATTCGTCTCAAACATAGTCAGCGGATCTTCCGTATGCGTCAGTGCCCCGAATATCTCTGTGTGACCGATATATGGAACTTCTGCTGCATGAAGAGATTCCTTGTTGATCGGTGTCGTTGCAACTGCATCAACCTGTCCCGCATTTGCCAGTTCGATACTCTTAGCGATGTATTCATATGCCGCTTTTCCGCACATGCCGCTTACTTTTCCGTAAGCAAATGTATCCATATCCACGTTGTCAAGATCGATCAGGTTCAGCACTCCCTTTTCATCCACTGCCTCATCCGGCTCTTTTATCTCATTGATCTTTAAGTTCTCTCCTGTGATCTCGATTGCTTTTTCCAGAATCTTTCTGTCACCGACAATGACGCAGACTGCAATCTGGAACACCTCATCGGATGCAATGGATTTCGCCACGATCTCCGGTCCTACACCTGCCGGATCCCCGATTGGAATTGCAATAACTGGTTTCTTCATTTCTCTCATCCTTTCTTAGATATATAATTTTTCTTTCAAATAAGTAATGCACTTATTGATCGCATCTTTATTTCCCTGCTTCCGCCTTTTGTAATGATATGTACACCTTCGAATTCACCTTTTAAGAATTGTCCGTAAGCGGCAAGCGGAAGTACTTCATCCAGCAGACTTAATCCTGCGGTATCAAACCTTTTGCAGACAGCAACCGTGACATCTCCGCCACTTGTATATAGTCCCTTGAACGTGTCTTCTGTCTTGAAGATCCGGTATGTGATCTCTGCAAATGCACTGTTGATCATTCCGGTTACTTCATCCAAGGAGCACTGGTATCTTTCCATATATGGAGTAAAATCAATTCTGTTCTCCGGATAGATTCCATCTCCGGTTACTGTTGAAATGTTATTTCTGTCACATTCACCCAGAATAGAATTGACCACTCTGCGTATCTCCTGTTCTCTGCGTTTTTCACCTTCCAGAAGTTCTCTTGTATGAACAAATTCATTATGTGTTCTCTGCGAGAGCCACAGTTCTTCCATCTGGGCTGTGGTATTGGCATTCACGCTTCCTACCACTGCAAGAATCTTTGTCTTCTGCTTTTTCTTGTTCGGAGTGATCAGTTTTCTGGATAGCGTTGCGGTAAATACTCCCGGATCTACGGCGATGACTTTTAATCCGCTGGTGATCACTGCATCTGCGATCAGATCCAGATCTTCCTGTGTAATACAATCCAGTGTAATGATCCTGCTCCCTTCTTCAACGCATTTTTTCATCAGATCCGCAAGATAATGCTTCCCATACATCAGGTCTTTCATACAGATCGTTGACACCTGATATTTACTCTGCTGTCTGAAAAGTTCCCCTACTTCCGATATCTTTACCGGTGTCTTCGGATCCACGGCGATATTCGTCTTATGTAACGGCAGCCCGTCTACCAGCATATATCCTCCACAGATGATCCTTCCCGAAGCCGGGAAACACGGTGCAACAATTGCTATGTATCTTCTCCCAGCTGTCCAGCATCGCATCCGTCTCACTTCCGAGATTCCGCGAAGTGTACTGTCAATCCGGTTGGCATACACTTTTACATTATCATTCTTAAGCAGGTTACAGACATTGTGTACCCGGTTATATGCGATCTGTGCATCCACTCCTCTGCTGTCTGTCGGATATAATACGCAGTCACAATCCGATAAGGTCGACAGTTCGATCCGTTCTGTATTCATGACTGTGTATGCTTTATAATTCATCTTTTTCAGTAGTACTCCCGTCGCATTAGCCCCGGTCAGGTCATCTGCGATCACAACACACTGTGGCATAATCATTCTCCTTTTTCACATTTTCAAACATTTATTATTGTTTTGTTGTGTTTACATATTACATCTATTGTTCGTTTTTGTCAATATAATCTATTTTTTATCAATCTTTTTGTTTATTTCCACAGTATATCGTGTTCGTTTTTGTTTATTTTTTCATTCTCAGTCAGTTCATTCCGTATATAAGTATATAAATCGATGAAAGGATTCCAGATATTCTTTACGCAAGCCTGTCGGATGTTAATACTTCTACAGCTTCTCTTAATGTCGTGATCTCACCTACATTTCCCGGAAAGATCACATATGGTGTCATTGGGAATTTGCTTTCTTCTCCCGTCTGCCATACCGGAATTCCCGGTTTGATCTGGCCAAGAACGTTGGCTTTCTTTACTGCCAGTGCCTTTGTTCCCACATCACTGGATGTAATTCCACCCTTTGCAATTACAAAGCTTGGTGTCACACTTAAGCGGCCGACCAGCGACTGTACTGCATCTGAAATTTTTACGGATAATCTTAATTCATCTTCTTTATCTCCTGTATCTGCAGTGATCAGTGCTCTTGTCGTATAGCAGCAGACCGTCTTTCCTGCCTTGATGCATGTTTCTTCCAGATCCAGACATCTTTTTACTTCTTTTTCAAATGCCTCATCGTCTTTTACAAGTGTTGCATCCAGTTCAATGAATTCAATATCTGTCAATTTTTTCAGTTCTTCTACCTGTTTTGTCGTCTTATCCGTATGAGAACCTACAACGATGATTCCTCCGTTATCTGTCTCTTTTACTACCATCTGTTCTCTGCTAAGAAGCGGCTGATCGGTTACTCCGCCCATAACTTTTACGATAGCCGCTGCCGTACGGAACATGAATACCTTGCCTTTTGCCATTGCTCTGTACAGTGCCACGCAGAATACTTTCACATCGGCATAGTCCACAGCATTTACAATGATCTTATTAAAATCTTTCACCGCCATCAATGCTTCTTCGATCTTGTCGATATTCATATCATGGATATCTTCCAGTGAAATGCATGTAACATCGGAAGCCTTATATGCTCCCTTTGTCTTCTCTTCTACATATTCCGGCATTGTTGCTGCGCTGTAACCGAATGTCTTATCTTTGGCAAATTCTGTCTCATTTGCAGGAACCAGATCCTCGCCGTATCTTACATATGTACATTATCGATCGTAAATCTTCCGCCTTCTTTAAAGAACGGGCAGAGAATCTCTCCATCAATCGTCTTTCCGGTATTGGCTTCGTAATTTTTCTTCAGAAGTTCTGTCTCCAATGGATAATGTCCACGGAGAGTGGAATCGCTTCTGCTGATGAATATATATTCTTTTCCGGTCTCTTTTGCAACTTCATCAACCACAGCAGCAATCTCATTGTGTGCTTTGGTTGTCTGTTCTGCTGTAAATCCTCTGGAATTAGTCAGGATATAGAACAAATTATTCTCCTCATCAAATCCCTGACGGATGGTATCTTTTTCCCAGTTTGTGTATACGGAAATATCATGCACTGTCTGGACACCGGTCGGATCATCGTCTAAAACAACAATCTTTTTATTATTTTTTTCAATTTCTTTCTTTAACAGTTCATCGATATAAGCTTCGTCTATCTGCTTATACGAAGTTAATACTTCTGCGTTCAATGCCATATTCCTTCTCCTTTACTCTTCCGTCTTTTTTACTTCTACATCAGCAAGTTCTTCGAAATACTGAACAATTCCGCCGTGGTCATCATTCATATGTCCATGGATCTTCAGTGTCTGAAGGATCTCATAAGCTGCGCTGTATATGGAATCGGTACATCGATCGAATGTGCTGTATTTACGACATTCTTGATATCCTTATGGTTGATTCTGATCGGTCCGCCCGGTTTGAAGTTACGTTCAATGATCATCGGGATCTTGGCATCCAGTACTGCACTTCCTGCGAGTCCGCCGCGGATCGCATGGTATACTTTCTCCGGATCAGCGCCCGCTTTTGTTGCCAGAACAAATGCTTCGGATACTACTGCGATCGTGTTATTAACAATAACCTGGTTGGCAAGCTTTGTAACACTTCCGCTTCCGCTTCCGCCGATCAGCAGTGCAGAAGATCCGAGAATATCAAAATACTCTTTCATTGCATCAAAGTCTTTCTGATCTCCACCGGCCATGATCGCAAGTGTTCCTGCGACAGCTCCGGCTCGCCACCGGATACCGGTGCATCCACAAATCCTACACCTTTTGCTTTTAATCCTTCATAGCATTCTTTGGATTCTACCGGTGTTACGGAACTCATGTCACACACAACCGTTCCTTCTTTGATCGTAGATGCAACACCATCTTCATCAAATAAGATAGATTTTGAAATTGCACCGCTTGGAACCATGATAATGATTCTTTCACACTGTTCACCAATCTCTGCATAAGAAGCTTCTTTTGCTCCTGCTTCCACAACATCTGCAACTGCCTCTTTGTTCAGATCTGATACCATAAGTTCTACACCTGCGTTCAATAAGTTCTTTGCCATCGGTCTTCCCATGATACCAAGTCCAATAAATCCTACTTTCATTTTCATACATCCTTTCTTTTTCCATTTCACATGACATTTTCACATATGTTCATTTCTGTTTGTATCAGCGAAATGTATCGTTCTTTCTTGTTTCTGTCTTCACTTTACTACATACGTATACCGGTCAAGGTGCTATTTATCTTTCTCTTATTTCAACAGTTTTTCCGTTTTTGTTTTTGTGTATTTTTAACATATAGTCGATTTTCTTTTTGTTATTTTCTTAACATTATATACAATTTTTTTAGCCCTTATTTTCCTTTTCTCTTGACCATTTTGCGACTGTATTGTATGATATTGATAGAAAAAATGTATGATTTTTGTTAAATAAATAATTATCATGAAGTATAAGGAGTTACTATGCTACCACTCAATGAACAGGCCTACAATTATCTCCAGAAGCTCATCCTGGAGAATCATTTTTCTTATCAGGAAGTCTATTCCGAGACAAAATTATCAAAAGAACTTGGAATTTCGCGCACTCCGTTAAGAGATGCCGTGCACCGGCTTGCGCAGGAAGGTTATATTGATATCATTCCCAGCAAAGGATTTATGCTGCATCAGATGAACCGCAAAGATGTAAACGAAACATTTCAGGTACGTTCCGCGCTGGAAACATATTGTACCGTCCAGATCTGTAAAGAGTTCTCTTCCCGTAAGGCAAAAAAGCTTTTTAAAGATCTTGACTGGATCATGAATGTATGAAAGATATTATGGAAACCACACATTCCATCAAAGAATTTTCCGAATATGATTTTCAGTTCCACACAAAAATCATAGATTATCTGGAAAATATACAGTTTTCAAATGTATTTGCCATGTTCATGTACCGTATGAAACGTCTGGCAGAACTTTCTCTTGCACATAAAGGACGTATGGAACAGACATACGAGGAACATATGGCCATTTTGAATTGTATGAAGAATGGCGATACTTCACGCATCTATGAGATTACATTGAAACATATGGAAACACCGCGTGATATCAATTTGGAAGATCTGTAAAAAAAACCGTGCAGCTATTTTCAACTGCACGGCTTTTCCATATATATTTCTTCTGTTTTCTTTGTATCTCCGATTGCACGGAAGCCATATTTTTCATAAAAGGCTTTTGCATCTTTTGTATGCAGCATTCCATACAGGTGCCCATTCTCTTTCATGATCCGATCCATCAAAATGGTTCCGAATCCCTGACTGCGGTACTTTTCTTCTATAACGAGATCCATCAGATAAAACGTCGTGACGCCGTCTGTCAGAACCCTTGCAAATCCAATCTGTCTGTCTTTTCCGGCCATACTGCTTTCCTTGATTCTGCCTTCACCGGTGCCGGCTTTCAGAAACAGACCATATGGACAAGAATTCTCCATACTTTTCCGGATCATCTCTTCCGTTCTGTCTTCTGCCCATTCTGTACTCCGTAAGAGATCTGTCACTTCCGACAGATGCATATTCTCTATATCTTTTCTGATATAGTAAGACGATTCTCTGTCTTCTCCTTCTGCGGTGATCTTATCTTCCGATATCTGCCGGATCACTTCACGCAGCTTCGTAAGATATGGATCTGCCATACATTCTTTTTCCCCGTAAGTCATCTGAAGATCATATTCCAACGGAAGCCAGGTTGCAATATCCGCCTCGTTATGCTGGATCAAAGTCTCCATCTTATCCAGGGCATGCACGATCTTCGCTTCCATTGTCTCTTCTCTTTCCAGTTCCCCGAACAATTCATCCAACTCCTGCCGCTCTTTTCCCGGAAGCATTGCGGTCAGCAGCGTGAGCGCATCTCCTTCTGTTTTCCGGTCGTCATCCGTCTTCACAAATGCCGGAATATCACCGGTTAGCGCTTCCCCCAGATCATGGAACAGGCACATCTTCATCACCTTATCCATGTCACAATCCGGAAATTCTTCTTTTACCAGCCACGCAAATACACATAGACGGTACGTGTGTTCTGCCACACTTTCCCGCCTGTGATCTGTCATTCTGGAATGGCGCATATTACATTTCAGGTGTTCTGCCACACCCATAAAGTCTAATAATGTTTCTGGTCTCATTCTTCCTCTACTCGTTCAGATATTCCAACAGGCCCTGATATTCTTTTTTCATTAATCTGTTTCCATGCATATAGAAATGCTGCAGCTTATCGTAATCCTTCTCCATACGTGATACGGTCGGGATCAGTGGACGGATCACAAAGATCTTCCTTCTTCTTCCAGCTTTTCGATCAGCTTCATCTGCCTGTTATATACCGCATTTCTTGTCATGATCGCACGTACCAGATTCGGATATTTTTTATAGGCTCTTTTATAAAGCTGTTCTGTTGCTTTTAGCGCTCTCTTCTTGCGGTAACCCGGATTTCTCGTCAGCACTACAACGATCTTGTCATTCCCTTTTTCCAATGCATACTCGATCGGAATGGAGTCTGCAAGTCCTCCGTCCATATATGGAATTCCGTCTACATTTGCAATCGGTGCTGCAAGCGGCATACTGCTTGATGCACGGCAGATCTTCATCAGACGTTCCGGATCCTTATCTTCTGACAGATACTCTGCAGCTCCTGTGATGCAATTCGTAACAACCAGTTCGCATTCCATCTCGGATGCAAAATACGTCTCGAAATCAAATGGATAGATTTCATTCGGGAATTTATCAAACAACATATCCATATCCATCAGTGCTTTTTCTTTCAATGTCTTCTTCAATCCGTATACATAATCATATTCTTTCTCACGGTGGATCACGCATTCCCGCTCCGTCCAGCCTGTTTTGATACATAATCAACTGCATTGCAGGCACCTGCAGATACACCGATCACATTGGACATATAAAGTTCTTTTCCCATCAGATAATCAAGGACTCCCGATGTAAATACTCCGCGGTTGGCTCCGCCTTCCAATACTAATGTTGCTTTTATCATAAACTTCATACCTTTCTTTTGCTTTCTATTCTTCGTAGTTACCATTATATACCCTTTTTCATAGAAGGAAAAGAGGAACTTCCCTTGCTATTTTCCCATATATTTGATACTATATGCTAGTCAGCGTCTGCATATCCGGACGCAGTCACTATCAACAGAGATTCAAACGACAAGGAGAATATAAACCAAT
>ENA-OQCX01001354-OQCX01001354.1-human-gut-metagenome-genome-assembly--contig:-NODE-1354-length-11399-cov-2.345458_pt1 | contig 11399 bp, 16 predicted proteins | sample MGYA00242762_ERZ504587 | MGnify/ENA primary metagenome ERZ504587 (study PRJEB26092, sample SAMD00036337) | human gut metagenome | host: Homo sapiens | study: EMG produced TPA metagenomics assembly of...
AAGTCCTCCAGCGCGCGGCACACGGCTTTATCCGGCAGAACCGCCTGAAATGCCAGAACAGATGATCTCATCCGCATCCCGCCGCAATGTGGTATTCATAATACAGTCCTCCTAACAGAGTTTGCCCATCCTCGATCCGAATGACCTGCTGCGCAATTTAGTGCAGCCCTAAAGTTATGCTTCAAACATTTTCCAGCTGACACAGCCGTCCAGCCAGAATTTTCCGTTTCCAGAGGTCATGCGCACCTTATTCTGTGCATCCAGATCGTTAAAGTGCCACCACTCCGAGGCCAGCGGTGTCATGCCTGCATTGGTACAGTACCCCTGCAGCCGCCGCGCACCGTCTGTCATGGATGCCGATGCAGTGGCCCGCTTCCATGCGGTGGCCGAATTAGAAGTTACCGGGCCGGTAAAGCAGGCCGCCGCACTGCTCAGCTCGTGCATGGCAGAGGGCATGGCGTATTCCTCACCGGTCACCTGTACAAAGGGACACCCCGCCATGCTGTGCTCTGTCTGCTCAGTGATGCGCAGCAGGGTCGTGTCCATTGCCACACCGCGCTGATGGTTGGAAAGAGACGTTGCAATAAACCAGCCGATATTCCACGCGCCCTTGTTCAGCGCCGTCATCAGTTCCTTGTCCGTCCTTGCCTTGGCGTACACTGCATCCTTTACCAGCATCTGCACCTCATAGGGCCGGAATGTCTCTATGATCTTCAGGCAATCGCCCGCCTTCAAAGCATTTTTCTGCGCTGCACCAACCTTTTTTGCCATAGCGTAATTGATAGGCATTAGATACTCATCCCGCCCAAGGCGCTGGTTGTAGAACAGGCCGTCATACAGTTTCTGTCCCGTAATGCCTTCAATATCCTTTCCGCAGGTTTTAAAGATCGATGCCTTGGCATTGGGGTTTTCGTATACGATGGAAGGCAGAACATCGGGCAGATTGATCATACACAGTTCATTTTCCAACCAGCCCACGGTGCCGTCCAGCAGGCAGACCTGCCAATATGCGCCAGACTCCTGCCGGATATAAAACATATCTCCCGCTGCAAGTCTGCGCAGTACCGTACTGGCCCCATCCGGTCTCTCGTACAGCAGCATCACAGCCGCCCCTGCAAAGCCTGTTGAACCTTCCAACGGCAGTTCGAAGTTCTGGGGAACGCGGATGCCATCCCGCAGAACCGCATTGTCGTCCAGTGCTGCATTCCACATCGGTCCGGTTTCAGAGACCGGATCACTGACTTCCTGCTGCTGCCAGCTGACAGCCCGCTCTTCACTGTGGGGTTCTGGCAGCCCGTCAGAAGCCATGCGCATGCCATGGCCGAAAGGCACAGAAAATCACGTCTTGTTGTTTTCATGTATTTTCCGTTCCTTCTTCCTGCTGTTCCTGTGCCGGAGTTTCCGGCGCTGTCGGTGCCTTCAATGCGGTCTCCTGCTCTGCCGCCGATCCCTCCGGCGACTGCGTCGGCTGTTGTGCCGCCGGGGCAGTCTGCCCCGCTTCCGTTGTTTCGGTCTGTGTCGGCTGCGCTTCCAGCAGTTCTTCCTCCGGCGGTTCGCCCTCTGCATCCTTTGCAAGATCGTCCTCCGGTGCCTGATCCCCAACCGGCTGAACACTGCCGCTGCCGTTCAGGTTGCTGCTAAGTGCGCCCTCCCCGAATGTGCCCGACTGACTGACGCCGTTGATAAAATAGTAGCTTTTTTCATGGGAATGATCCCATCCCTGCTTCGGTTCTCCATTTGTCCCAAAAGCATAGGGCTGGCCGTCGATCACACACCACCCGGTCATCTGATTTCCGTTGCCGTCCAAATAGCGCGTGCCCGCATCCGTTTCAACCCAGCCGGCCTGACTGACACCGTCCACAAAGAAATAATCCTTTCCATCGATCTCTGTCCAGCCCTGTGCCGGTGCGCCGCTGTTGTTGTAGTATTTCAGGACGCCGTCCGTTTTTTTTCCAACCGTTCAGTCGGTTTTTGACCCGTCCATCGCTATCCAGTTCCCAGACCTTTCCGTCCTCCTGATAAGTACCGGTGCGCGGATGTCCGGTTTCGTCAAAGCAGTACTGCACTCCGTCCAGCATGATCCAGCCGGTGTACAACTGGCCGGTCTCCGGTTGGAAATAGTAGTATTTTCCGTCTATCTTCGCTTCGCCTTGGGTGAGCTCTCCATCTGCGTTGCATAGCCGACATAGCCGTTCTCTTCGATCCAGCCGGTCTTCAAAAAGTTGTTGCTGCCAAAATAGTAGAGCTTATAGTTGATCTCATACAGCCCCTGCGCACGGGTGCCGGTAGTCGGCGAGATATAGTAGCGATGCAGTCCTTCGCCGTGCCACCCCGTAGTCTTACTCTGGATCGCTTTGTAAGCTCCAAAAGCGACCCCTGTGAGCAGACATAGGCACACCAGTACTACACCGACGGCTTTCAGCGGCCTTGCCGCCCTTCTTCTGCGCGTATTCTGCGTCACGCTAAACCGATATCGTTTGATCTTCTGGCGTTTCATTCTCATCTTCCCATATAAAGATTCAGCCCCCGGTGGAATGCCAGAGGCCGAATTTCATGTTTAATAGGCGTCCTGTACCGTCTCTTTACCGTTTTCACGGTAGGTCGTCACAGTAAAGCGTTGTAATACAGCAGGCCATCCTCGCCATCACCGATGCAGCTGGAAGCATACTCCGAACTGTTCGGCTTGCCAATAGCGGCATACAACTTGGAAACGTCTTTGCCCACATACTTCAGGGCAGTTTCCAAGCTGGCAGTTTCTGCCGGAGCAGTCTCTGTAACGGGCTTGCTTTCCACAGGCTCCGTCTTTTCTTCTTTGGAGGAAGCAGCCGTCTCCTGCTTTGCAGGCTTAGATTTTGCCGCAGTCTCGGCCTTGGATTCTGCCTTGGATTCGGCCTTCGACTCTGCCTTGGATTCGGCCGGTTTCTCCGATGCCGCCTCGCTTACCGCAGAAGAAGCTTCAGAAACTGCCTCCGAGACAGCCTCGCTTTCCGGCACTGCCTCCGACGAAGCAGCCTCCAATGCCACAACGGAAACCGATTCGGATTCCACAGCCGAGGAAGCGGTCGTTTCTGCTTTTGCCCCACATCCCGATGCCAGAAGCATCGCACCGCAGAGCACTACACCCATCATCTTATAGTTTACATTCATTTTTTGTTCCTTCTTTCTATTCTTTCAGTCAGTCGGCCAGGGCGCAAAAGACCCATTCACCGTCCGACAGAAATGCTGCTTTTAGTTGTTGCTCCCGCACATTCTGCGGAAGATACGCCGTAAACGGCTGTGTTCCCTCTCCGCAGGGGGAAGCTTCGTAGATTCCGGTCTCTGCCAGAATGTAGATCGGAGAGTCGTCATCCACACGCTGCCCGCTCAGATCGCCTGTCAGGCAGAAAGTCCCCTCCATTCGGCTGTCCTTCCGTTGTGCTTTCGCACTTGTACCGGTATCTGCTGCCGGGACTGCCGTGCGTTCCGGAGCAGGCATTTCCGGGGCGCGTTCCAGCAGCCAGTTCAGGTTGCGTTCCACCAGTTCCACCAGCAGCACATCGGGCTGCTCTTCTGTAACAGCCGTCAAAAGGTAGGGCATATTCCGGGAGAAACAGGCGTTGCCGTAGCTCTGTGCCAGGAAAGGATGCAGATTGATGCCAAAGGAATCGCGGTATACAAAAATGCTTCCGTCTGCCGCCGAATTTTCCGTGTGGATCGTGATATCATCTGCCGAGTGGAATTTTTCGTCATACTGATAGGTAAAGTCGTATGCCGTATCCTGTTCTGTCTCGTTTCCGGCAGGGTACACCATCTCATACAGGTCGCCGGTATGCGGGGATGTTTTTCCATTGATGCGGGAATCAAACTCCGCTTCAGAGCCTTTCAGTTCTTTCAGCAAAGTTTGTGCTGCCAGCTGTGCGCCCCGCATATTCCAGTGGCTGTCCCGACGGTAATACAGCTGCTCTTCGTGGTCAGACAGGGTTTTGAACAGATCCACATACCGGACATTCTGCTGTTCCATCTGCTGCTGAAGCAGTTGGGCGTTCCGTACGGACTGCCGTATACCGTGCCGGCATCTGACCGCCATACAGGGAATTTTTATTGGGTGCGATGGTAAAGCAGAACCAATGCCGTTCTCTTCGCAGTATTCCTGCATCAGACCCAGTACATGAGCGGCCGCGTAACTCTGCCGGCTGTAAAGAGTTCTGCGCCGGTATAGTCCGCAAGGGTGCTTTTATAGAACAGCCAATCGTCTTTCCCCAACAGCACACTGCTGCTGTCCAGCGTTTTGAGCACGGTTCCGGTAAGCTGATCGTTCAAGGTGATCATCTCATGACGGAGCCCGAAATGATCCGCAAAATAATCCGAAAACTCATTCAGGATACCGGTATTGAAGCTGCCATCCTCTTTCCGTAATTCAGGAAAGGATGCAAGCTGCTCATTGCCCACCGCTTTTTCCGTCTGCCAAGCATCACAGCCACAGGCAAAATGCAAATTGTGGCAATGACCCCCACAAACAGGATATATCCTAATTTTTTCACTTGCATTTTTCCACCTCAGAACTGGAAATAGATAAAAGGCACATAGGATGCAGCCGACAGATGCAGGATATCCACCAGCACCCCTGCATAACTCAGTGCCTGAAGGCATGCATACACGCTTCCGGTCTGCTGCTCTGCTTTACGGCAGACCAGCGGCAAAACCGGCGTACTGCCCACAAGGCCAACCGCCAGTGCAAACAGGGTCAGTCTGCGCAGAGGCAGAGCCCCCGGAAAACATGGCTCCTATCATTGAGAAGGCCTGCCCCATGTTGTCTGCACGGAAGATCACAAAGCCAACCAGCACCACAAGCAGGGTGTACAAATGTTTCAGCACCGCACACGCAGGGTTCCGCCCGCCTTTTCCATGTTTTTCCAGCCCGAACAGCTTTTTAACGGCGTTCTCTGCCACGATAAAGAAGCCATGCCACAGGCCCCAGACGATAAAGGTCCAGTTTGCACCATGCCACAGCCCCGTGCAGAAAAACACGATCAGCTTGTTCCAGTAAGTCTTTGCCTTGCCCTTCCGGTTGCCGCCCAATGGGATATACAGGTATTCCCGGAACCAAGTGGAAAGGGAGATATGCCATCTGCGCCAGAATTCCTGAATACTGGCCGAGATGTACGGATAGTTAAAGTTTTCCTTGAAGTGGAACCCAAAGCACAAGCCCAGGCCGATGGCCATATCGCTGTATCCGCTGAAGTCGAAATAGATCTGCATCAGATAGCACACCGCGGCCAGCCAAGCCGTCCGGCTGTCCAGCACAGAGCGGTCGGCGTTGTAGATCAGTGCTACAACATTGCCGCAGATATCGGCGATCTGCAGCTTCTTGCTCAGGCCCACAATAAACCGGCGCAGGCTTTTGCCAGCTGCTCCAGCGTATTTCGGCGGCTATGTATCTCATCTGCCACGTCCTCATAGCGGATGATCGGTCCTGCCACCAACTGTGGAAACAGAGCAATGTACAGCAGTACATCCTGGAAATGAGTGCTCTTCAGGCGTTCATTCCGGTATACATCGATCACATAACTCAGCCCTTGAAAGGTGAAGAACGAGATACCCACCGGCAGAACGATGGAAGGCACCGGGATCGTCACGCCCGGCAGCCGGTCTACTGTCTGTACCAGAAAAGTCAGATACTTAAAAATACCCAAGATTCCCAGATTAACGGCCACAGCGGCATAGAGCACGCTCTTTCGCCCGGAGACGAACAGACCGGCCAGATAATTGCAGAACACAGAGAACAACAGCAGCAGAACATACCACAGCCCGCTGAAGGCATAGAACAGCAGACTGGCTGCGACGAGCCAGAGATTTTTTGCTTCCCGCCCGGGCAAAAGATAATAGCATCCCAGCACGATGGGCAAAAACAGAAACAAGAAAATTACGGAAAAAAAACCATTTTTCGGCTACCTCAGCAATCACGGAAACTGGTAGCTGAACACCGTTTTATTCAGCGGCATTTTATACATATTATATTCTGCATGGCCGTATCTGCCGGCACGATAGCCCCACTCCAGTTCCACATCATAGATATAGGGAACTCCGTTCTCGCAGATCATGACCCATGCATGGTCCGAGTCCTTGCGGCCCACACCGCCAGACACTACATAGGCATTGTAGCCCAGCCGCCGGGCCATATAAAGGAACTGGCCTGCAAAGCAGTAGCAGTTGCCCTTTTTGTGTTCAAACATGAACAAAGCGCTCTCTTCTGCCCAAGCCGTTGTGCCTCTTGCCTGATGCGGACGGGCAAGGTATGCGCCGTGATCCCGGACATACAAATAGGCGGCGCGCAGCTTTTGCGCCTTCGTCATGCCAGAGTTTGTGCACGCAGCCAGTGCCTGATCCACATAGCTGTCCAGCGTTGCATTGCCAGAGGTATAGCGGCCATTCGCATCAAAAGTAAGGTATTCTACCGCGCTGTTCGTCAGGAACGAGCCATCCTCTTTGACATAGTACATTCCTCCGTCGATCTCGTGCAAACCCTTGGCGTACCGATCGATGGCATAGCCATTCTTCGAAACATGATACAGCTTGCCGTCAATCGTCACAAGCACCTGTGCCGGTGCGTCTACTGACTGCACCGCGTATGCAGTCGGCACCAGAAGCATGGCCGACATTGCAAGAATAACAGCCGTTACACTAAGTTTTTTCAGCATTTTTTCATACCTCTTAATCGATTGATTTTTATTGATACTCGTTCCAGATCTGTTCCTTCAGCTTTTTTTCCTGCCTGCGCAGGATCCATGCTGAAACGACTGCCGCAACAGCCGAAACGATCATGTCAACGATTCCAACCACACAAAAGATTTGTCCGGTAGACGCAGGTATTCCCTCCTTATTTGAGCCATCCGCTGGTGCGGAGCTGGTCGATCAGAAGATAGGCCATCTGCATATCAAAACGATAATCCGATGGATACTGCTCCTGCAGATCTTTCAAAACCTTTTCAGCTTCACTGTACTGATCCAATGCCTGCAGTACAGTTGCCAGATTCAACCGGGTGGCAATAGTATCGTAGCCGCTGTCCACCAGTTCCTCCAGCAGCTGCTGTGCTTCAGCATAGCATTCTTCTGCATTTTCTTTGTCAGATGCTGCCTGCTGCATCATAAGATCCGCAAGCATCTCCTTTTGAAGCACAGCCTGACCTTCGGAAGTTCTGGCATCCCTGTTTCAGAATGCGCACAGCCTTTTCCATATCGTCCTGATTCAGCGCTGCATTTGCGACTGACAGGTAAGCATGCTCAGGAGCTGCGGGTCCTCCACCTCATTGAACACTTTTGTGTAAAGTGCAAGTGCCTGATCATAGTTCTTTTGCAAGGACAGGATCTCTGCCGCAACCAGATCACGGTCACCGGAGGAAGCGCCTTTTTTCTGCAATGTATCCAGCTCCTGTTGTGCTTCTTCCAGCTTTCCATCATTGGCAAGTGCAATAGCAAGACCCCCGATAGCTTTCAGTACCTGCTCCCTGTAACCGGACGGCCGCCTGCAGTTCCAGCACCGCATTGGCGTAATCCTTATCATAATACTTAAAGATCGAGCAGATCGTAGAGTACCCCACTCTACAGCCACTATTCTTTTTTAGATTTTACAGCTAATTCCGCAATCGGTCAATGAAAAACACTCCAAAATCCAATTTTTTTGGGGGGAAAAATTGTTTGACGCAATCGACAGTATTGCCCAAAACCCGACAATTTGATTGTATGCTCCGTCAAACAGGCCCATTAAACAAAAGGAATTGTATCGCCGATGCAGGCGTTGGGCGTGGATATCCAGACCATCCAGAGCATCGTAGGCCATGCCGATACCGAGATGACTGAGCATGATCTCCATGTTCAGGAATCCATTCGGCAGAGTGCGGTCCAGTTGTTCAGCGAGGCGTTTTCGGCCTGAAAATTGGACGGAACGGCACGAATTATCGCGAGCCAGCTTTTCAAATCGTTGGCATCAACGCTGGCTCGCATATCGCAGCAGATAATGTTGCGTCAAAAAAGCCCACTTGCCCCTGCGATTGACCAGATAAAATCTTTGGCATTGTGGTCAAAATTGTGGTTAAAGCCAAATGAGGCCAGCCTATAAACAAAAAAGTCCAACGATTTCTAACGTGAAATCGTTGGACTTATGGTCCAGCAGAGCTGGACAAATCCGAACTTTTTTCCTCCGCCGAATCAGCGGTCAAAGTGTCCTCAAACCGGACAGTTTGGGTGCCATCCTTGTAGTTGAACGTAATCAGCATCCGGTCATCGTACAGAAAAATGGCATTTACAAAAATTTCGATCAGCGCTTTTCTCTGCTTTTTCTGCGAAATATCGAACTTTCTAAATTTCATCAGCCAGAATCGGATGAAATCCTCATTGAAGCTGGGCTTCTTCAATTTTTCATCTGCAATTTTTGCAGTCAGCTCATCTTTCTGGTTCTCCAGTGCTTCCAGATGCTCTTTCGTTGTCCGGGTATACAAGCCGTCCTCGATCGCCTTCATCAGGTTGTCCAGCTTTTTGTTGACCTCTCGCAGTTGCTTTTCCAGCAGCGGGATCGTGGTGTTCTCCTGATTCTGGACATCCATGACCAATTGAACGATCTTGTCGATCACCGCATCGTCCTGAATCAGCTTCATGGTCTCCCGAACAACCAGATCTTCCAACCAATCCTTCTGCACGGTCTTTTTGTTGCAGCCCTTGCGCCGCTTGACATTGGCGCATTTATAATAATAGTAGGTGCGTCCGGTTGCACTGGTTCCGCTTTCACCGAACATCAGCGCACCACACTTGCCGCAGAACAGCTTGGTGGTCAGCAGATATTCCTCATCCGCCTTGCCACAGGCAGGGGCACGCTTGTTCTTATCCAAACGCTTCTGCACCCGGTCAAACAGGTCTTTCGGAACAATAACCGGAATTGCATCCGGCACAACGATATCCCGGAAAGACAGTTCGCCAATGTACCGACGGTTCTTCAGCATAGTATTCACGCTACTGTGGGTCATTTTGCCGCCTAGCATATTGCGGACACCCTTGTCGTTGAGAAAGTTTACGATCTCCACCATCTTATCGCCGTTGTCATACCGCTGAAATGCTTCCAACACCAGCGGAGCGGTCAGCGGGTCAAGATGATAAAACTTGTCATCGTCAATTTTATAGCCGATGGTTCCCGTACCGCCAGTGCACTTACCCTTCAAGGCGTTCTCGGTCTGACCACGAATCACTTTTTCGGACAGCTCTGCCGAATAGTATTCTGCCATACCCTCCAGCAGCGTTTCCACCAGAATGCCCTGTGAGCCCTCGGCAATGGGTTCCATAACGGAGATCAGATGGACACCGTTCTTTTTCAGGATCATCTTGTAGTTTGCACTATCAAAACGATTCCGGGCAAAGCGGTCAAATTTCCAGACGAGAACAACATCAAACAGCTTCTTGCCGCTGTCTTTGATCATCTGCTGGAACTCCGGGCGATTGTCCGTTTTTGCAGAGAATGCACGGTCAATGTAGTGCTTGATGACCGTAATGCCGTTCTTTTCCGCATAGGCCGTGCATTCCCGAATCTGCCCCTCGATAGATTCTTCGCGCTGGTTATCCGATGAATAGCGGGCATAGATTACGGCGGTCATAGACTCACTTCCTTTTTCTTATCGAACAGACGGGTAGCTTTTTGCATACTTGTAGATCTGCCGTGCACAGTCAAGGCTCATTTTGCTGGAATCGTTGTGCTTGAGCCACGCATTCACGTTGCCGGGATTCAGTTTCAGGTCTGCATAAATACGATAATTCGTCAGATGTTTCTTTTGCTGAATCTCTACCACTCTGCGGTGAATCAGTTCTTTTGTATCATTGTCGGCAAGAGCAGCATCCCGGATGGAGCAATAACTGCGCCAGACTTTCAGATAGCCCTCCGACAGCTCTGCGACTGGTTCTGTAAAAGCGCAAGTACCTGCTCCCTCGAATAGCGATTTGAAAGTCGTTCATACTCTGCAAGACACACAGGGTCTTTTGCATAGTGGAGCAGCAGATTTACTTTATCAAACACCAGTGCATAGAGGTACAGCGGCTCTTTCAGCCGTGGATTTTCATGTAAGCAGTTCGCCAGCTTGTGAATGCTGGCAGTCTGAACACCGGAAAGTTCTGTCACATACTGCTTCAAAAAGCCTTCAAATGTCAGCTTTCGCATGGTCTCCACCTCTCCACATACTCCTGATAACGGATATAAAAATCTCGATACCGCCAGTCGTTCAAAATGCTGGCTCTCAGCTCATCCTCATCGGTTGCAAGATGCTCCAGCAAATCCCAATCCAGCGAGTTTCGTACTGCTTCACTCTCCACGTCTGCCTTGTCGGTGTCACGGAAAGAGCAGAGCTTTGCAATCACCAAATCTTCCAGACTAGGTGTGTAGAACTGCACCTTTGTGCCGCCAAAGGGCAATGGCTGAAGCCGATCTTGGAAATTGTATGGAAAATTGTCGATATAGGCTTCCACATCGGTGTTGATGTCGTACTTGCCAAGCAAACTGTACAGTTCTTTCGGAACACTCAAGGCATCAATGTCATGAGTAGCGCGGGTCAGCTTGCCCAACAAAATAAACGCACTGCCACCTACAATCACCATCTGATAGTGGTCGTTATTGTCGATCATCAGTCTGCGTCTTCGTCCAGACGTTCCAGACGCTTGCGGAGGTCATCTAAGATCATCTTTCCCATAAAACAGCCTTTCTTGTTTTCAATAATAGTATTTTCTAAAATTATTTTACAGGAAGGAAATCTGATTGTCAAGCACAAATCAACGACATTTCATACAATTCATACTACCATGTTGTCAGTCCACATCTCACACTGGCTAATGACCGTGCTGATTGCCGTATCATAATCTTCCGGTGGATACTTATATTTTTTCAGCAAGTGCTTCACCATCTTACGCATACTCGCACGGGCAGTTTCTTTTTTCTGCCAGTCTATCGTCCGATTTTTGCGCAGCATTTCCGTAAGTTCTCTGGTCAAGTCAATCAATTCATTATTTTGGTAGAAATCCTTGATGTTTTCCGGCTTTGTCAGAGCATCGTAAAAAGCCAGTTCTTCCTGCGTCAAGCCCAGCTTTTTACCGTTGTTATGCACTATAACCCTTTGCCTATGTCCACAGCGAAAAGGACATTCTGAAACTGGTCACGACCCTGATGACCAACACCAAGGGAGAAGGCAGCGGCGGGGACCCTTTCTGGGAAAAAAGTGAACGTCTTTTGCTGACTGCGCTTATCGCCTATCTGCATGACTATATTCTGTTGGACTGCACTCCCTCCCTTGGGATGCTGACCATTAACGCGCTGGCGGCGGCAGACACTGCTCTGATACCCGTACAGGCACAGTACCTTTCCGCGAAAGGTCTGGAACAGCTTTTGCAGACCA
>ENA-OQCX01001355-OQCX01001355.1-human-gut-metagenome-genome-assembly--contig:-NODE-1355-length-11398-cov-1.979594_pt1 | contig 11398 bp, 15 predicted proteins | sample MGYA00242762_ERZ504587 | MGnify/ENA primary metagenome ERZ504587 (study PRJEB26092, sample SAMD00036337) | human gut metagenome | host: Homo sapiens | study: EMG produced TPA metagenomics assembly of...
GCTTCCAGATAAACGGGATCTTCTCCAGCAGCACACGCTTGCCCGCCTTGGGCGCGCGCGGCGCATCAGCTGCGCCGGGCAGGTGGCCAGCTCCTTATAGCAGGCGAGGAAGGTAGCCCCCACTGTGGAAAGGATCGCAATCGCCGTGCCAATGAGCGCATAGCTCAGGATAAACTGGAGATGCACCGTAGGTAGCGTGTACATAATGCCATACGCCGCAGAAATCGCCAGCGGCAACACCACGAAGCCGACCGCCAGGCCGATCACAGAGCCGATCAGACTCGCCAGGATCGCATAAATAATATATTTCGAAACAATCGCCTTATTGTCATAGCCGAGCGCCTTAAGCGTGCCAAGCTGTGTGCGCTCCTCTTCAACCATGCGCGTCATCGTCGTCAGGCAGATGAGCGCCGCGATCAGGAAAAAGAAGATCGGAAATACCTGGGCAAACGCTTTGGTGCGGTCCGCCGTTTGTCCATAACCAGTGAAGCCCGGGATATCGTCGCGGTCAGACACCACCCATTTGGCGCTGCTTAAATCGTTTAACTTCTGCTCGCCGGCAGACAGGCGCAGCTTTGCACGGGAGAGTTCGTTTTCCGCTTCCGCCTTGGCCTTCTGGTAGGTTTCTTCACCGTCCACCGCCGCCTGCTTTGCCTCTTTCAGCTTCTGCTTGGCCTGTTCAATCTCCATGAGCGCCTGGCTCTGCTTGGAGGAAAGGGTTAATTCACCCACATCCAATGCAAACCCGGCCTGTTGCAGCTCGCTTTGTGCACTATCCAGCTGCCGCTTGCTTGCATCCAGCTGCGCCTGTTTGGCATTGATCTCCGCGTTAGCGGCGTCGAGCTTTGCTTTTGCAGCCTTCAGTGTTTTTTCATTTGTGGCGTAATCTGCCTCGCCCTTTTTCAAATCGGCCTTTGCCTTAGCAAGCTTTTCCTCTTCCTTGGCCAAATCATCCTTATAATCGCCCAAATATTTGCTCAAAGCCTGCGCGGCCTCCTGCACCATACCGCCTGCCGTGATATTGGAGAGCTCCTTGAGCTGTTTCACCACAGTGCTGTCCGGGCCAAAGATCTCCTCCGCGCGCTTAATCAGTTCTTCATAGGAAGCGTTGTTGCTGCTGCCTAAATCACCGGCTACCGTTTCAGCAGTAGCAATCATCTGCTTGAGCAGCCTAATTTGATTTTCACCGTTCGAAATCTGCGATTTTGCACTATTGATCTGCTTTTCAGCCGCATCCAGCTTCTCTTTGTTTTTATCATACTCCCGCTGAGAGTTTGCCACCGTTTGTTTTGCCTCAGCAAGCTTGCTCACAGCAAGGTTATACTCATTTACCCTTTGATAATAGGTATTTAACCCAGCGCTGTGCTCCGCCTTTCCGGAAGCAAACTCCCGCTGCGCGGCGCTCAATGAGTCGTTAAACTCCTGCTGCTTTTCAGCGAGAATCTGGTCGCCATTCTCCGCGAATTCGAGCGCCTCATCCAATGACTTACGAGCATCCTCAATCTTTTGCTTCGTATCAACCTCGGCCTGCGCATAGTCAAGGCGCGCCTGCTCCAGCGTTGCCGTCATCTCAGGGCGGAGCACCTCTGCACGAACCGGGGCGCGATCCTGCCCAATCGCCTCGATTTGCTCCACAACAGGCTGCACCAGCTTCTCATATGCATCGCCGTAAGAGTCAAAGTCGCTCTTTGTCGTGCCGTTGACCTTAATATACAAATCCGTATAGTATCTGTTTTGAACGCGGTATCCGGCACCAGAATGAAGCGCCGACCTTGCCGCTGCCGACAAGGCTGTTGCCACGCTCAAAGGATATGTAGTAAGGCGATTCCACAATGCCGACGATCTTGAACTCCGTCGTCTCCATAGAAGAGTTCAGATCCTCCCGATCACTCTCTATAGTGATCGTGCTGCCGATTTGGAACTCATCCGGGTGGATAGCTCGCTGCGGTCCACCAGGCACTCGTTCGCATTTTTCGGCCATTCGCCCTCAATAAGCGTGGGCCGGTTCATATATTCCGCATCGTTTTTTCCGTTTTGCCAATCTTGCCAGCATTTCCATGCTGAGAGAATGCGCACGAAGCTGAACGCAGAGCCATCCATATCAATCAAGCTCTCGCCGTTTACTTTGACCAGGCCGTCCGCAAAATAAGCGGGCATTACCGCATGGACGCCGTCAATCTCACGGATCGCATCCACATCCGCTTGCTCAAACCCGACGGTCGAGAGCACGCGCAAATCCATCAGGTTGTTGCTGAGAAAATAGCGGTTGGCCGTCTCCTTCATATCAGGAGCGGTACCTTAATGCCGGCAAAAAAGCCAATGCCGAGCGCAACAATCAAAATGATGGAAATAAAACGCGCCTTCGTCCTCCAGATTGAACGGAACGTATCTTTTAACAAGGCTTTGCTCATTGTTACCATTCAATCCTTTCCACAGGCGTTGGGTTGTCGTTGACCATAATTTTATGGACACGGCCGCTGCGCATGGCGATCACACGGTTCGCCATCGGCGTAATCGCCTGGTTATGCGTAATGACGATCACGGTCATGCCGGTTTCCCGGCTTCGTATCCTGCAAAAGCTTCAAAATCTGCTTGCCGGTATTATAATCCAGCGCGCCCGTCGGCTCATCGCAGAGCAGGAGCTTCGGGTTTTTGGCCAGCGCGCGTGCAATCGCCACACGCTGCTGCTCGCCGCCGGAAAGCTGCGAGGGGAAGTTATGGATGCGATCGGCAAGGCCCACGCGCTCAAGCACCTTCTCCGCATGCAGCGACTTCTTGCTGATCTGTGTGGCGAGCTCCACATTTTCCAGCGCAGTCAGGTTTTGCACCAGGTTATAAAACTGGAACACAAAGCCCACATCATAGCGCCGGTATTCAATCAGGCGTTTGCGGTCATAATCGTTGATTAATTCACCTGCCACACGGATCTTACCATCATCGCAATCATCCATACCGCCTAGGATATTCAGCAGCGTTGTTTTGCCGGCACCGGATGGGCCGACGACTACGACGAACTCGCCCTGCTCAATATTGAAGGTAATTCCATCCGCAGCGTTAATGGTGATTTCCCCCATCTTGTACCTTTTGTAAACAGAATCGAACTCAATAAAGCTCATGCATTTTACCCCGTTTCTTGATTTTCGCCGTCTTATCCGGCGCACATAATGTCCCTCTCCGGCGAAAATCGCCGGACTCCTACCCTTTTGGACAAAATCTTTGCCACGTGAAAACAATTATAAAGGATTGACTGCCTAGCGTCAATAGAAAAGCGGGTGGAATCCTTATCCAAAAGCGAAACAAATCCCCATAAAAAAGCAATCTATTCCCTATACAGCGGCTGCTAACGAAAAATACAACACGCTGTCTCCCAATGGGCAGCATAGCCGTCCTCCACAGGTTAGGAGGCTGCACGAACCGCTGCAAGCACTTTATTGGCAACCGGAATCGCCTGCTGATAGCCAGAGCTCCGTTTTCCACGACGACCACGAACGCATATGGCGTTTCCGAATTCTGTGAGAAACCAGCGAACCAGGCATGCGGTGTCTTATCCCCACCGACCTCCGCCGTGCCGGTTTTGCCGCAGATCTGCATGCCGCGTGGGAAACGGCTGTCGCCGTAAAAATTCACGGTATTCGACCGCAACAGCTCCACCATCTTAGAGGCTGTCCCGGCTGAGAGGTAAGCCTCGCCCGTCTCCGCCTTGCCTTTGCGCAACGCCAGGCCACCCGGTGTTTCGATGGATTGAACCACATGGGGCAGCACGGGCGTGCCGCCGTTTGCAATTGCGCCCATGATAGTGAGCATGTGATAGGGATTGGCAAGCGTGGTATGCTGCCCAACGCCCGCCTGCCCGAGCCCGCGCTCATCCGCTCCGGTTAGATCAAATTTGCTGATGGCGATATTGATTCCATCCATTTTCATCGCCTGATTGAAGCCGAGCTGTTGAGCCGTAGCGGTTAACTTCTCCGCCCCCAGCTGGATGGCAATCTGCGCGAATGCAACGTTGCAGGATCGATTCAGCGCCTGTTCAAAGGTGATAGTGCCGTGCCCATGCTTTTCATTGCAGTAGATTACGCCGCCGCTGGTCTGCATTTTCCCCTTACAGGTGAATTTCTGCGTAAAGATATCCGGTATATTGTCAATCGCGCTAATCGCTGTGATGGTTTTAAACGTGGAGCCCGGCGTGTATACGCCGGATAAGAAGCGGTTGAGGTAAATGCCGTCGTATTTGCCGGTTTTATCCGTATCAATATCAGTCGGCTTACGCTCCGGATCATAAGTGGGGGAGGACACCATGCACAATATCTCGCCCGTTTTATAGTTATAAACGCCAACGGTCCCCTTGCGATCTCCCAACGCATCCAACGCGGTTGCGCAGAGCTCCGCGTTGATGGTCAAGCGGATATTATTGCCCTCTCCATCTTCCATCAGGCGATATACGCCGTCCACCAGGTTATAACCGGTCAGCTCGGAACGGAAGATGGTGTGGATGCCTGTCGAAATATACCTGCCGTATCTCCAACCATATGCAGCGTGGCTTTACGGATACGGCGGCTGTCGTTATAAATGCGTTCGCCATCCTTGGTTTGGGCGAGGATGACGCCTTTCGTGTCATAAATCGTTCCGGCGCTCGTCAGGCTTCCGCCGGTGAAGAGGTGCTGATTAAAACGCTTGAGCGCCCAAGTTTCCCCATTAACAGCAAAACTGCCGATTAAAAATACGACGCCAATCAAAAACGCGCCGATCAGGGCATAAATTGCCAGCGCGCGTTTGGAAGTAATCCTCATGCAAATCGCCCATCCTTTCCCTAGAGCGTGGCCGAAAGCCCTTGTTTCTGTTTGCTGAACGATGCATCCAGCGCGCGATTAATTTTGGGGTATGTCCGCACATCCGCCGCTTTAATGAAGGCAAAGAGTCCCCACACGCAGATCATACTTGATCCTCCTCGACTGATAAAGGGCAGCGTAACGCCAGTCAGCGGGAGGAGATCCGTAATGCCAAACACATTCAGCGCGATCTGGAACAGCATCATGCCCGCCGCCGCACAGGCCGCAATCGCATAAAACGAAGAGCGACAGGCCGGCGCGCACTGCACCGCATACGCTGTGACCCCCACAAAGCAGAGCAGCACGACGATACCCAGCAGCAGCCCCCATTCTTCACACAAAACACCGAACACCAAATCCGTGGTAGCTGCAAACACATTTTTCAGTTTTCCGGCGCCGATTCCAACACCAAACAGCCCACCGCTCGCCATATAGACAAGCACGCGCGTCTGCTGAAAGCCCTTTCCATCACTGTATTCCCACACATGGCGGTAGGCGGCGAACCGCTGCGCCACATAATCCCCTTTAAAAATCACAATGAACGCGGCTCCAGCCAGCGCAACCAGGCACACCGCAATTAGCGTGCGGATATCGCCGGAGCGCATGAAAGCCATCATTAGGAATGTAACAAAGAAAATCAGCGCCGCGCCAAGGTCATACATCAAAAATAGAAATCCGACGCACGCAAAAGAAAAGAGAATATATTTTGTTAGGCTTCTGGTCGACTGAAGTTTATCGAGGGTTGCAGCTCCCACAAAGATAAACGCAAGCTTTACAAATTCCGAAGGCTGGATCGATACAAAGCCAAGATCCAGCCAGTTAAGCGCGCCGTTTGTCGCTTTGGCGAGCACCAGATTGACTGCCAGCAGCAGCAACGCCGCACAAGCCATCGGCACACGTGAGGCATCCACCCGGCTGATGTCGCCCAAAAACCAGACCATCCCGATAAACAATGCAAGCCCCAGCAACACAGAAATGAATTGCTTTAGTAGCAAATTCGGATAAACGCTCGCGCAGATCACCAGCCCGATCCCGGAAAGAAAAAAAAGCGATCAGCTCAAGCTCAAAGCTCTTCTTTTTAAAAATTGTGCGGAACAAAACCACATACAGCCATTCAATCGCAATATAAATTCCAAATATAGACACGAGCTCAGCATTCAAGCTTCCATCTTCCTCAAATATCGTCTGGACGGCAGACCACACCTGAAAAATGGTAATCATCAGCAGGACGATAAACCAGCTCATTGGCCTTTCCGGGCGCTTCCTGCGAATTTTCGCCTCTTTTTGGGGCCCGGGCTTCTGCGCTTTCTGCGCCGCTTTCTTCTTCGCCAATGGTCTCCCTCCTTTTTCTCATACCTTCTGGTAAACGATCAACCTGTATAGTCCTCATAAAAGCGGAGCGTTACGCCACCCACATTGATGTGATCTCCATCAAACAGCGTCTGCGGCCCGCCGATCCTTTTGCCATTCACCATCGTCCCGGATTTGGAACCAAGATCTTCAATCACCCAGCCATCCTCATACTGCGACAGGCGGGCATGACGGGCGGAAACCGTCTGCACAGGCAGCGTAAAATCCGCCTCCGGCGACCGACCGATCAAATAGCTCCCTTCATAGAGTTCGCATACCTCCCCGGTTGACTCAGCCAGTAAAACCGGCGTCCGATTGGAGCGAATATCCTCATACTCTGGCGCGGCAACATCGGCCGGAGCTACAAAAACCGGCTGTTCCGCAGAGGCAACCTCCTCCGGCATTTCAACAGGCTGGGGAAACTGCTGCGGCTGCGCATCTATCTGAGCCGCTTCCCGCCAGCCTGCTGGCGGGGGGCTGTCCGGCGCGCGCAAAAAGAGCACGACATTGCCCATCATAATGCTGTCCCCATCATAGACGGGAGATTTCCGCTCGATTTTTTTCCCATTGACATAGACGCCGGTTTTGGAATAGGTATCAAAAACCGTCCATCCCCGTTTGCGTCGGGAAAGCACTGCATGGAATCTAGAGATCGTATTATAAGCCAAAAAGATATCGCAGGTTTTATTGCGGCCAATGGAGGTTTCCCAGTGGTTCAGCAGAAATTCATCCCCATTCGCGCCGTTGACAAGAATGCCGAGCGTGACAGGCCGCGGGCGGTTGCGCAACAGGGAGAACAGGCATCGCAGGACGATCAGGAATGCGAGCGCAGGCAATGCATACCGGCCGATTCCCACAAGCAGATCCATTCCGGACCGCAGCACTTTTTCCATCACTTCCTCCACCGTAGCCGCCTCCTTTCTTCGGCAAATTGCCGATTTCACATAGATATACTTATGGTTAAGCATAACGGGATCTGTCCAAAAAGTCAATAAACCCCCCTTGAATTTACGCTTATTTAACATTTATCTACTCCGCCGTATTCATCGCGTTACGAAATCTCACCGGCATAAAAAACGGCGGCGCGTTTTTTCGCGCCGCCGAAATTCAACTATCATTACAGATGGATCAACCCACCAACCTGAGCGATCAGAGGGGCAAAAACAAGGGAAATAATCGTCATCAGTTTAATGAGGATGTTAATTGAGGGACCGGAAGTATCCTTAAACGGATCGCCGACCGTATCACCGACGACCGCCGCTTTATGCGCCTCGCTGCCTTTGCCGCCGTTTGCACCCTCTTCAATATATTTTTTGGCATTATCCCACGCGCCGCCCGCGTTAGACATAAAGATCGCCATCATTACACCTGTGACCAACGCACCTGCAGCAGGCCGCCAAGTGCCTGCGGGCCGAGCAGCAGGCCGACCACCAATGGGGAGAGCACTGCCAGCACACCGGGGATCAGCATCTCCCGTAAGGCTGCTTTTGTGGAAATCTCCACACAACGCTTATAATCCGGCCTGCCGGTGCCCTCCATCAGGCCGGGGATCGATTTGAATTGGCGGCGCACTTCTTCGATCATCTGGTTGGCCGCCTTGCCGACGGATTCCATCGTCATTGCAGAAAATAAGAACGGCAGCATTCCGCCGATGAACAGGCCGCAGATCACGGCGGGGCTCAAAATGCTGATGCCGCTCGTAATGCCAACAGCCTCCGCATAAGAGGCAAAAAGCGCAAGCGCTGTGAGCGCTGCGGAGCCGATGGCAAAGCCCTTGCCGATTGCGGCCGTTGTATTGCCCACCGCATCGAGCTTATCCGTAATGCCGCGCACGCTCCCATCAAGCTCCGCCATCTCAGCAATGCCGCCCGCGTTATCCGCGATCGGGCCGTAAGCATCCACCGCTACGGTGATGCCGGTTGTGGACAGCATACCCACCGCAGCGAGGGCAATACCATACAGGCCGGAGAATTTATAAGCAACCAGAATCCCCACCGCGATAATCAGCACTGGAATTGCCGTGGATTTCATGCCGACCGCAAGGCCGCTGATAATCGTCGTCGCAGAGCCGGTTTGAGACTGTTTGGCAATCTCCTTGACGAAGCGGTAATCGCCGGAGGTGAACACTTCCGTGATCTGCCCGATAATCAGGCCGACCACAAGCCCGGCAAACACGGCCCAAAAGGCCTTGAAATCATGGAAGAAATACTGGCTCATCACGCCCGCGCCAATCAGCACCAGAAGGAGGAGACATAGGTGCTCACCTTGAGCGCCTTGTGCGGGTTGCTGCCATCCTTGCAGCGCACGCAGAAGGTGGCAATAATCGAAGCGATGATCCCGATGCCGGAGAGGAAGATGGGGAACAACGCGCCTTCCGAAAACCCTTCTTTTGCCGTAAAAGCGATCACACCCAGCGTGATGGCGGAGATGATGGAGCCGACATAGGATTCGAACAAATCCGCCCCATGCCCGCAACGTCGCCGACGTTATCACCCACATTATCCGCAATCACAGCAGGGTTGCGCGGGTCATCCTCCGGAATCCCGGCCTCCACCTTGCCGACCAGGTCTGCGCCCACATCCGCCGCTTTGGTATAAATACCGCCGCCGACGCGCGCAAACAGCGCGATGGAGGAGGCGCCAAGCTAAAGCCTGTAAGCACGCTGACATCCTTTGTAAACAGATAAATCGCAGTGATTCCCAACAGGCCGAGGCCGACCACAGACATCCCCATCACCGCGCCGCCGGAGAAGGCAATGGAAAGCGCTTTGTTCATGCCGCCTTCCTTCGCCGCGTTCGCGGTGCGCACATTGCTTTCGTTGCCACATTCATGCCGAAATAACCGGCCAGGGTGGAAAACAGCGCGCCGACAATGAAGCAAATGGCCGTCACCCAATTGCCAAGCCAAAGCCGATGAGCAGAAACAGCACGGCGGCAAAGATGACCAGCACCTTATACTCAGAAAAAAGAAACGCGTTTGCGCCCTGGTGGATCGAAGCCGCAATCTCCTTCATACGCGCCGTGCCCGCATCAGCTCTGCCGATTTTCAGCGCGAGCAGCAGCGCATAAACAAGCGCTACGGCCCCTGCCGCAAGGGCAAGGATGAGAAAAATGTTCATAAAAGACCTCCTATGTTTGATTTTGGGGCGATTTTGGATGCCGAACAAATAAAAGCTGCATAAATTGCAGCTAGGCTATTAAAATTTTACCATTTCTACGGATTTTTTGCAAGCAGTTTATTCAAAATTTCATTTTTATCCGCGTTTCCCGCGAGGAAGGCGGTAGCTGGTAACTGCTGTTCTCCATCCGTCATTTGCCTGTCGTTCTCCCCTCCTTTCAACAGGGGCATCCGTCAAACAGTGGGGAGCAATCAATTTTTGATTTCACAATGATAAACAAAGAATTGCTTATGCGATCATGAATCCGGCAGAACATCAATCCGTCTGCTCATTATGAACGAATCAAAAAAGGCCGCCCAAACGCGGCCTTTTTTGACAGGCTAAAACGCCACGGCCGCATCAGGCCCGCGCTTTTGCCCAGCACTATACACTGCATGTGAAACATCAATCTCTGAGGCCCCGCACGGAAAACTGAAATTCCGTTGTGCTCTCAAACGCCTCGCCTGCCCGGAACACACAGGAAGGAAAATCCGGCTGGTTCGGCGTATCGGGGTAATACTGTGTCTCCAGGCAGAACCTGTGCGGCATGCGACGGGCTTCCCCCCTTTTCCGGGATGCCCGGCAAGGAAATTGCCCGTATAGAGCTGCACACCCGCAGATCGGTCGTCACGCGCATCACACGCCCGCTTTGCGGCTCATACACCTCGGCCGCCTCGCGCAGCGATCCATCCCAATGCTCGATGCAGAAATTATGATCATAGCCCTTGCAGGAGGCGATAGGGCATAGTCTGAATCAATTCCATCCCCAATCGCTTTGGGTTCTCGGAAGTCAAACGGCGTTCCCTCCACATCGCGCAGTTCACCGGTTGGGATATTACGCGCATCCGTGGGGATAAATTGGCTTGCATTCAGCCGAAGGATATGGCCGGTGATTTGGCCCGCATCATAGCCGCCAAGGTTGAAATACGCATGATTCGTCAGATTCAGAATCGTATCCCGATCGGATACGGCGTAATAATCGATGCGAAGCACATTCTCCTGCGTCAGGGTATAAACTGCGTGAGCGGTTACCCGTCCGGGGAAGCCCTGCGCGCCCTCCGGGCTTTCATAGCTCAGGCGCAGCGCATCCTCTCCCACAGGCTGGGCATCCCACACGGCGTGGGAAAACTCGCCGCCGCCATGCAGGCAGGTGATTTGATTTTCATTTTTCGTCACATGGTATTCTTCGCCGTTGAGCACAAAAGCCCCATCCGCAATGCGGTTGGCATAGCGCCCAACAAGCATGCCCTGATAATCAGAATGGTTCAAATGCCCTTCCAAGGTATCGAAACCGATCAAAACATCTGCAAATACACCGTTTTGATCCGGCACATACAGCTTATTGAGCGTGCCGCCGTAGGTTAGGATTTCGGCACGCATGCCATTTTGGTTTTCTATTGTATAGCAGTCTACCGGTTTGCCATCGGGCAAGGCGCCAAAAAAGGTTTTTTTCATGCTCATTGCAGATGCTCCCTTATCATAAATTGGGCTCCTGCTTGATTATAGTGGAAGGCCTTCCCCGTTGTCAACCATTGGCAAGATAAACTGCTATTTCTCACTTTGCTTCCTTGTCCGCCTTCTCCTGGCGGCGGATACGCAGCTCTTCGAGCACCGTTGCATGTTTTTTATCCGGCAGGTCATAATGGAGCATCGGCAACACGGAGAGCAGCATGCCGATGGCGGGCGGAATGGAGCACAGGAAGAACATCGCCATGCGATAGGGTTCAAAGGCCGGGTCTGCCTTGAAGCTCGCCCCAGCTTCCAACAGCGCGTTTACCTTCTCCACACCTTCGCCGGAAAAGCCAACGACGGAATACACGATGCCCTGGATCAGCGCCGCAATGCCGGAGTTGAGCTTTGTGCAGAAGGATTGCCCTGCAAAGAAAACGCCGTCCGGGCGGATGCCATGCTCATATTCCTCATAGTCAATCGTATCCGCGATCATAACGGATTGATATACGTTGACAATGCCCATGCCTGCCGCCGCAATCGTAAACACAACACAGCAGATCGCCAGCCATAGCGGTTGATCAAGCTTGTTGGGGGCAATTTATAATATCACAAA
>ENA-OQCX01001356-OQCX01001356.1-human-gut-metagenome-genome-assembly--contig:-NODE-1356-length-11396-cov-1.666519_pt1 | contig 11396 bp, 13 predicted proteins | sample MGYA00242762_ERZ504587 | MGnify/ENA primary metagenome ERZ504587 (study PRJEB26092, sample SAMD00036337) | human gut metagenome | host: Homo sapiens | study: EMG produced TPA metagenomics assembly of...
GCAAAGAAGATCAGTGTTGAAGTGATCGGAAAGAATAATAAAGTATATAAATATTTTATTGAACGGACAGAAGAGCCGACATATTTTCCATTGACCAGTGGAAATGGTACATATCAGATCTCTGTATATGAAAATGTGCAGGACGATGAATACAGTGTTTTGATGATGGATAGTTTTGAGGTGAAATTAAAAAAATAAATTTCTGCCATTTTTATATCCTAACCAGTATGTAGAATTTACAAGTAAGACGAAAGCAGTAAAGGAAGCGAAGAAACTTAGCAACGAAGAACTGATCACATTTTGTGGTCAGATGGCGCGGATCTTGAAATCTGGGATTTCATCGCTTGAGGGAATTTACATTATGGAAGATGGAGATGTCCAGACAGAAGGCAGGGAGATATTAAAAGAGATCCGCGAAGAACTTGAAATGTGTGGAATGCTTTATCCTGCAATGGAGAAAACAGGGGTTTTCCCAGAATATGCACTTCATATGACGGAGATCGGAGAACAGACAGGAAGACTGGATGAGACGATGGAAGCATTGGCGGCATATTACCAGAGGGAAGAAGAAATATTAGATGCGGTCAAGAGTGCAGTGACTTATCCGGTTGCGATGCTCGGGATGTTGTTAGTGATCGTTGCAGTATTATTTATAAAGTTATGCCAGTATTTGAACAGGTATATATGCAATTAGGGCAAGAGATGACAGGAGTTGCACGTCAGTTATTGAATATTGAATATTGGAGATTGGATGAGGCAGTCAGCAATTGTTCTGGTAGTTTTGGCAGTGGTGATCTTGATCATAGTATTTTTCGTTATTTTTTATAAAAAGGCAAGAATTGAATTTATCTCGAAGATACAAACCATCGGATTTATGAAGAAAATCGCATGGAAACGCGCAAGAACAAGATTCGCAGGTGGAATGGCAATGGCATTAAAGAGTGGAATTGATATGATGAAGTCTGAAAGAAGCCGTGATCAAAGGGGCGGTACAATGTTACAGTGTGGAAGGACGATATCCAGAAAGTCTTTCTTATATGGAGAAACATTATGGATTGGAGTATGACAAAGACATATGACAGATCAGATGTTTCTTGTGATCTTATTTGCAGTGTTTGCAGTTTGTGCGTTTTCCTTGAGTATGATCGGGGCGAATATATATAGTCATACAGCTTCTGTGATGAATGAGGATTATGAGGAACGGATCGATATTTCTTATGTAACAGAAAAGATAAGACAGTGGGATGAAAAGGACAGCATCGAGATCGGCAGCTTTCATGGACGCACAGCCCTGATCCATACGGAAAAGATCAATGGGAAAAAATACAATACATATCTCTATCAGGAAAAGGGTGCGTTGAGAGAATTAATGGTAAGAGAAGGTCTGGATACAACAACGATGCAGGGAGAGAAGATTGTGGCAGTAAAAGATTTTTCTGTAATAGAAACAAAACAGCTGTATCATATAAAGATTCAGGGAAGTGATGGCAAGATATATCAGAACTGTGTATACAGACACAGCAGGAATTAGGAGGAAGTATGAGACAAAAAAAGCAATGGAACACACCTGATCCTGATGGAATTAATGATGGTATTATTCTTTTTTGCAATCTGTGGATCAATCCTGCTTCAGGTATTTGTAAAAGCTCATAACATCAGTGCAAAAGCAAGAGAAATGACAGAGACAAAAAATTATGTAACACAAGCTGCAGACTGATAGAAGCGGGTGCTTATGACATCAAAGATTTTCAAGAATATTTTACACAAATAGATGGTAAAGCCGGAGATTATCAGTGTTATTATGATCAGGATTGGAATGAGATAAAGAAAACAAAAGCCCGTTATCATATGACGATAAAGCTTGAAAGGCAGCCAGCGAAAGTTCTGGGAAAGATTACGATGTGGAGGGAAAACCAACAGATTTATCAGCTTGATATTTTAAGATACAGGCAGGAAAGGAAAGATAATGAAAGATCGTAAAATGCCATTTTTAGGGATTGGAGCAGCTTCGATCGTGCTCGTGTTAGCTATGGTCTGTTTAGCAGTTTTTGCGGCTTTGACACTTTCAAGTGCCAAGGGAGATCATACGTTAAGTAAAAAGAATTTGGAACGTACGTCGGCTTTTTATCAGGCATCCAATGCGGCGAATGAACAAGTTGGAGCGATCGATGAGAGACTATGGAAGTTGTATCGCAGATCTAAGGATCGCATTCCGCCTGCCAGACTATAAGCAATTAAGAATACCAGAGTAGGTAATGAAATTAAGTGAATTAAACAAAGGACTTGTGCTTGTAACAGGACCAGCGGGAAGTGGAAAATCCACGACACTTGCATGCATGATAGAAGAAATCAATGAAACAAAAGAAGATCACATCATCACATTGGAAGATCCTTTGGAATTTTTACATCAACATAAGAAAAAGTATCGTCAGTCAGAGAGAAGTAAACATGGATACTGTAAATTATGTTACTTCCTTAAGAGCCGCATTAAGACAAAGTCCGGATGTGATATTGCTTGGGGAAATGAGAGATTATGAAACGATTCAGGTAGTTATGACAGCTGCAGAAACAGGGCATCTGGTATTTTCAACACTTCATACTATCAGGGCAGCGAATACGATCGAACGTATCATAGATGTATTTCCACCAAATCAGCAACGTCAGATCATGATTCAGCTGGCTTCTGTATTACAGGCAGTGATCTCCCAGCAGCTGATACCAACGATGGATGGAACATTGATCCTGTGTTTGAGATCATGGAAGTGACCCCGGCGATCCGCAATATGATCCGTGAAAATAAAGTGCATCAAATAGATGGTTTGATCTATTCCTCTACAGGGAGCGGAATGATATCTATGGACCAGTCATTGATCAATCTATATAAAGAAGGACAGATCAGCAAAGAAACTGCGATTTTATATGCATCCAATCCAGAAATGATAATAAAAAGGATCCGCTAAGAAATATGGTCAGAAACAGGCTGAAATCCATCGGAATTTATTGACAAAAAAGTGCGAATATTGTACGATAAAAATATATTATAGGGTGAGTGTCTCTCACATGGGGATTGAGAGATAAAAGCAAAGAGTATAGATATTAATATTAAGAAGGGGCGAGAGTTATGAAGAAGAAAGTCATGGTCGGATTGGTGTCCGTAGTAGTAGCTGTTGCATTGGTTTTTGGTGGAGTCACATTTTACAATAACTGTTAGCAGGAGAAGTTTGAGAAGCAGATGGCTTCCTATGAAAGCGTTGATACTATGCAGCATCCAAGCGAAGCAACAACATCAATTGATGGGATTCAAGTACCGCTTGGCAAGAAACCGAAGGTAACGACGAAGAAAACAACAAAGAGAAGAACAACAACATCTCAGAATCATTCCAGACGTAAGGTTGTGAATACAAAAGTTGTCAAAACACAGAAGGATTATGACAAGAAGGGTTCTAAGAAGAGAACGATCAAGACAACAACGGTTGAATTGAGTCAGATGTCTGGTGTTTCTGGAACAACATTAAGAACACTTGGTTCTCAGGCAGATGGTAAGATCTTGAATGCATTTGAAGATCTGAAGTTTAAGATGGTGATTGATAAAAATGCGGAAGCGACAGGTGTATTTAGCGTTAAGAGCCATAAGATCGCACTTCAGAGTGCGAGATCTTCTGTATTACTTCACGAATTAGGACATTTTGCTAATTTCCTTGCAGGAGATAAAGTTGGAACGAGTCAATGGAAGTCAATTTACAATGCTGAGAAGAATAAATATGATGGATATAACAAAGCATATGCGATCAAATCAGCATCTGAGTATTTTGCAGAATCTTACAAGGATTATAAGGAGCATCCATCCGCATTAAGATCAAAGAGACCAAGAACTTACCAGTTTGTTAAGAGTACGATTGATGGAATTACAGACAGCGATGTACAGAACATCAAAGATACCTATGGAGAATACTGGGGATTATAGGACGATACCTGAAGGAGTACTTTCTCAGAAAGTACTCTTTTTTGCCAATTGCCTGTGTTGCTCTGTAGAATGTGAAAGAATGTATAAACAAGGGATATTTTAAAAAATTAAAGGAGAAATAAGATGTTAAAGATCAAGGAATACGTCAAAGCAGAAGTCTTGAGCAAGCTTATGAGCTGAATCAGAAGAAGACCAACTGCGTGATCGGTGGCATGTTGTGGCTTAAGATGGTCACAAGAAATGTACAAAAAGCAATTGATCTGTCGGGTCTTGGACTTGATCAGATCGAAGAAAATGATGAGGAATTTTCAATCGGAGCAATGGTAACACTAAGACAGATCGAACTTCATGAAGGATTAAATACATGGAGTCAGGGAGCGGTAAAAGAAAGTGTGACACACATTGTCGGAGTGCAGTTCCGTAATCTTGCGACAGTAGGTGGAAGTATTTTTGGAAAGTTCGGTTTTTCTGATGTATTAAGCTGTTTTCTGGCGTTTGACAGTTATGTGGAGTTACATCATGAAGGAATCATTCCATTAGATCAATTTGCAGCAAATAAATATCCAAATGATATTTTAGTGCGTCTGATAATTAAGAAGCATCCGCAGGAAAGTGTTTATCTTTCTCATAGAAATACAAAGACAGATTTTCCAGTTTTGACCTGCGCTGTTTCATTAGGTGAGAAAGAGGCATATGCGGTTGTCGGTGCAAGACCATCCAGAGCTTGCAGAGTCAGATTATCAGATCAGTGGATGGAACAGATCAAAGATGATGAAGGAAGAAAAAAACTCGCAGATGAAGTGACAGGTCAGATGAATTTGGAAGCAACATGAGAGGAAGTGCTGCTTACCGTGAACAGTTATCAAAAGTCTTATTAAGAAGAGGCTTTGAACAGTTAGAAGAAAGGAGAGAAAAATAAACATGGAGATTACATTTACATTAAATGGAAAGAAGTAACCCCACAGATTGATGCAGACACTCTCCTGATCGATCTCGTCAGAGATCTTGGTTGTTACAGTGTGAAACGTGGATGCGAGACATCAAATTGCGGATTATGTACGGTATTTATGGATGACCAGCCAATCTTATCATGTTCCATTCTTGCAGCAAGAGTTGATGGACACAAGATCGATACCTTAGAAGGATTGCAGGAAGAAGCAGCTGAGTTTGGAGCTTTATTGCGAACCAAGGGCTGAACAGTGCGGATTTTGTAACCCAGGAATGATCATGAATGCGATTGCATTATTTAGAGAGATTCCAGATCCGAGTGAAGAAGAGATCAAAGAATACCTTGCGGGGAATCTTTGCAGATGTTCTGGATATGAAGGACAGCTTCGAGGAATCTTAGACTTTTTGGAATATAAGAAAAATAAAGATGGAGGTGCCGAATGAAAGTAGTTAACCAGCCGATCATGAAAAAAGACGCTATGGCACTTGTGACAGGGAAACCTGTATTTACAAACGATAAGGCACCAAAAGAATGTCTGATCGTGAAATTACTTCGAAGTCCATATGCGAACGCAATGATCAAATCGATCAACACTCAGTTTGCTATGAAAGTGCCAGGGATTGAGGCGATTTATACATGGGAAGATGTGCCACAGGAACGTTTTACGATGGCAGGACAGACATATCCGGAATTAAGCCCATATGACAGACAGATTCTGGATCAGCATGTCCGTTATGTTGGAGATCCCGTTGCAATCGTTGCTGGGGAGAATGAAAAGTGCGTTGATCAGGCGATCAAGATGTTACGTGTGGAATACGAAGTATTGCCAGCAAACTTAGATCCACGTAAGGCAATGGATAAAGATACACCGCTAGTGCATCCAGAAGATAACTGGAAAGCATTATGTAATATTGGTGCAGATAATAAGAAAAACCTGTGTGCAACAGAAGAAACACAACGAAGGAAGATGTCGATGCGGTATTAGCAGATTGCGACGTGGTTGTAGAACATACATATCATACAAAAGCAAATCAGCAGGCAATGATGGAGACATTCAGAACTTATTGTTTTATTGACGAATATGGAAGATTGAACGTTGTTAGTTCCACACAGATCGTATTCCATGTACGAAGGATCTTATCCAATGCATTATGCATTCCAAAATCAAAGATTCGTGTATCAAAACCAAGAATTGGTGGAGGATTTGGAGCAAAACAGAGTTCTATCTCCGAAGTATATCCAGCATTTGTCACATGGATGACAAAGAAACCATCCAAGATTATTTTTTCAAGAGAAGAGTCTCAGATCGCATCTTCACCAAGACATGAGATGCAGGTAACAGTTCGTGTCGGAGCAAACAAGAATGGAAAGATCCGTGCGATCGATGTTTATACATTATCCAATACAGGAGCCTATGGAGAACATGGTCCAACAACGGTAGGGTTATCTGGGCATAAATCAATTCCATTATATCGAGATCTGGAAGCGCATCGTTTTGCATATGATGTTGTGTATACAAATCGTATGTCAGCTGGGGCTTATCGTGGATATGGTGCGACACAGGGTGTGTTTGCGCTGGAATCAGCAGTCAGTGAACTTGCAGCTAAGATAGGAATGGACCCAACGAAGATCCGTGAGATGAACATGGTCCGTGAAGGCGATGTGATGCCAGCATATTATGGAGAAACAGCAAACAGCTGTGCTCTGGATCGATGCCTTGCTCGTGCAAAAGAGATGATCAAATGGGATGAAAAATATCCATGCAAAGATATGGGAATGGAAAAGTTCGAAGTGTCGGACTGTCAATGGCGATGCAGGGTTCCGGTATTTCTGGCGTTGACGTTGGTTCTGCAACGATCAAATTAAATGACGATGGATTGTATACACTTTCTATTGCAGCAGCGGATATGGGAACTGGATGTGATACGATCTTGGCCCAGATGGCGGCAGAATGTCTGGAATGTTCTATTGATGATATCATGGTCAGCGGAGCAGATACAGATACATCACCATACGATTCTGGATCTTACGCATCAAGTTCTACCTACGTCACAGGAAAAGCAGTGGAACGTGCCTGTGAAAAATTAAAGGGACATATTTTCAATAAAGCAGCTGAGATGATGGAAGCTGCAGATACAGATACTCTGGAATTTGACGGAAAGAAAGTCAGAGATGCAGAGAGCGGCAAAGAAGTTTCATTAGTGGACATCGCAACAGCATCTATGTGCAACAATAATGAAACTTTCCAGGTGACAGAGACAAACAGTTCTCCAGTATCCCCACCACCATTTATGGTAGGAATGGTTGAGATTGAGCTTGATAAAGAGACAGGACATATTGAAATTTTAGATTATGTTGCGGTCGTAGATTGTGGAACACCAGTCAATCCAAATCTTGCAAGAGTTCAGGTAGAAGGCGGGCTCGGTCAGGGAATCGGAATGGCATTGTATGAGGGTGTTGATTACACACCAAATGGATATGTAAAACAAAATTCTTTCATGCAGTATAAAGTTCCAGCAAGAGTCGATGTTGGAAAGCTTCGTGTAGAATTTGAGAGCAGTTATGAGCCAACAGGACCATTTGGAGCAAAATCCATTGGAGAGATCGTTATCAACACACCATCTCCAGCATTAGCCCATGCCGTATTTAATGCAACCGGATTATGGATCCGAGAATTGCCGATCACCAGTGAAAAGATCGTTATGGGATTATTGGAGAAAGAATAATATAACATGGATAAAATAAAAGCAGCGGTCATTTATCTTGCATCAGGAAACAGCAAACGTTTTGGTCAGGAGAATAAATTATTGCAAATGATCGGAACCAAGCCAATGTATCGTTATGGATTAGACCGATTGATCGATCTATGCAAAGATTATGAAGGGTTTGAGATCATTGTTGTCACACAGTATCAGGAAATTATGAAGCAAACGCAATACGACCCAATAACGACAGTGTTTTGTCCAGAAAGTAAATATGGGATTTCATGGTCGATCAAAGCAGGGATCAAAGTAGCGAAAGATGCAGAATTCTATACATTTTTCGTAGCAGACCAGCCCAATATGAAAAGAGAGACAATCGAAAGATTTCTCTCTTTTATGGCAGATGAATCTTGTGAACTTGGCTGTGTCAGAACAGAAGAAAACCTTGGAAATCCCGTATGGTTCTCAAAGAAATATAAACGAGAATTGTTATCGCTTACAAAAGATCAAGGTGGCAAGAAAATCCTCAAAAAACACATAGAAAATGCCAGATTTTTCAAGGTATTGGAAGAAACTGAACTTTGCGATATAGATTATCCAAAAGAAATGCAAGCAATGCTTGCAAAGCGAGGAAAAAGTAGTTAAAATATTATTTAAAATACAAAAGAGCGTGGAGGCCAAGTGATGGAATTATTAAAAGAGAGAATTCGAAAAGATGGAGTCGTGAAAGAAGGAAATGTCCTCAAAGTAGACCGCTTTTTGAATCATCAGATGGATGTAAAATTATTCCGTGAGATCGGTAAAGAATTTAAGAAACGTTTTGAAGGCGAAGATATCAATAAGATCCTTACGATCGAGGCATCAGGAATCGGAATCGCCTGTGTTGTGGCAGAGATTTTTGATGTACCAGTCGTATTTGCAAAGAAAACACAGACAAAGAACATCGCGGGAGATGTATATACAACAAAGGTAGAATCATTCACACATGGAAGAGTCTACGACATCATTGTATCCAAAGAATTCTTAGGAGAAGGAGATCATGTATTGCTGATCGACGATTTCCTTGCTAACGGTAAAGCCTTAGAAGGATTAGCGAAATTGGTCAAAAGATTCCGGAGCAGAACTGGTCGGAGCAGGAGTTGTGATCGAGAAAGGATTCCAGCCAGGAGGAGATTTCTTAAGAAAACAGACACACTTAGAATCTCTTGCGATCGTAGATGCTATGGACGAGAAAACAGGAGAAATCACATTCCGTGAATAATGTCTTTGGCGTTTTTGTATGTAGGCTTGCATGTATATGACAGAAATAAAAGAAAACAAATATTTAAAAGAATCCGGTGGCAACTCCGCATTCTTTTAAATATTTGTTTTTCTTTTATTTCTGTCATATACACATGAAGTCTATTCAAACCACTACACAGTGTGTATGTTTTACTGTATTAGCATTAATAATATCTGTCTGCTTCTATAAAAATTAAAAAACGATAACGTTTAACATACACCCATCAGCTTGAATTTTATGAATACTCGACACATTCCCATCATACAATTAAAAAATTTTACAAAAACTTATCATTCCCATGTACCTTTCCTTAATCTCCCAAGTGTATAGTTAAACTCAACAGAGAATGATTGACTATATCAAAGGAGGATCTTATTGTGAGAACAATTCGCAGAAACATAGCAAGAAATGCAAAAAAAATATGCAGCAAAAGCAACTGTATCAGCCATGATGTTAGCAGGCGGAGTTATGATGGCATCTCCAATCCTTTCATCAACAGTCAGCGCAGCGACAGAACATTGGAATGATGCATCTGCTTCTAAAACAGAAAGCTGGTCCACATGGAAAGCAAACTGGGATAAATACAGTACAAATTATGAAAATGTATCCCTAACACCAGGAGCGACAGAATCACAGCTTAATTTTGCATACTACAGCAAGACAGAAGAAACACCAAAAGTTAAGATTGCAACAAAAGCAGATATGTCTGATGCAAAAGAAGTCGAAGGAAAACAGACACAGGCAGTAGCGATCGAAGGTGTTCAGTACTATTCAAACAAAGCATCTGTAAATGACCTGAAAGAAAATACAACTTACTACTATCAGGTATTCCAGAACGGAAAATATCAGGATGTACAGAAATATTCTACAAAATCATTTAAAAATTATTCTTTCTTATATGTAGGAGATCCTCAGATCGGAGCATCTTCAGGACAGACAAGTACTGAAGGAGATGCGATGAAAGATAATAACTATGCAGCAAGAAATGATAGTTATAACTGGAACAACGTATTAAATAACGCGGTAAAACAGAATCCAAATTTAAGTTTTGTTGCATCCGCGGGAGATCAGGTAAATAACAATAACAATGAAAAACAGTATGCAGGTTACCTTGGAGCAGATGCTTTAAGATCTCTTCCAGTAGCAACAACGATCGGAAACCACGATTCTGGATCAGCACAGTATGAGATGCATTACAACAATCCAAATGCATTTGATACAAGTGGATATAGAAATAAAGCAAAGTATACAGAAGGAAAGACAGCAGCAGGAACAGACTATTATTACACATATGGAAATACATTATTTATCGTATTAGACACAAACAATTACAACTGTGCAACTCACGAAAATGTTATGCGTAAAGCAATCAAAGAAAATCCAAATGCAAAATGGAAAGTTGTAATGTTCCACCAGGACATTTATGGATCAGGATATGATCATTCAGATTCTGACGGAATGGTTTTAAGAACACAGTTAACACCATTAATGGATAAATATGATATTGATGTTGTACTTCAGGGACATGACCATACATACTCCAGAACATATCAGTTACAGAGTGATGGACAGGCACATGATAAATTCGCAAAAACAGAAAATACAGCAAATTACGCAAAAGAAAACAACTGCTACGAAATCGTTGATACAACAAAAGGTGGAACGGTTGATAAATCCAAAAGGAACTGTATATTTAGAAGCAAACTCAGCAACAGGATCTAATTCTACAAATCTGATCACAGCAAAACAGGATTCATTTCTGAGAGAAGCCAGACATGGACACCAAGTTATTCTGTAGTCAATGTAACAGATGACTCTTTTGAAGTTACAACATACGATGCGGACACAGGAAAAGTATTAGACGGATCATCTTCATATAAGATCGTGAAGAAAGTAGAAGATACCAAAAAAGATGATGCGAACTCAAATACAACAAAGAAAGATGATACAACAGTAGTACAGACAAAAGACCAGACGATCACAGCAACAGCATCTTATAAGAAGAGTGAAACATCCAAAGCATTTAAATTAAATGCAAAAACAAATGGAAATGGAAAACTTACTTACACAACATCAAACAAAGCAGTTGCAACAGTTGATGCCGCAGGAAAAGTAACAGTCAAAGGACCAGGAGTTGCCAAGATCACAGTCAAAGCAGCAGCAACTACAGACTACAAAGCAGCTTCCAAAACAGTTACAGTGACTGTAGCACCAAAGAAACAGAGTATCTCGTTAGTAAATAAGATCAAAAAACAACTAACGATCAAATGGAAAAAGAATACGAAAGCATCAGGATATCAAGTTGTATATTCTACAAACAAGAAATTTACAGGTAAAAAGACAGTAAGAAAAGCAAAAACAACAATATCTTACAAGATCAAAGGTCTGAAAAAAGGGAAAAAATATTACGTAAAAGTCCGTTCTTACAAAACAGTAAATGGAAAACGTAATTTATGGACCTACAGTACAGCCAAAAAAGCCAACAAATCAAAATAGAAG
>ENA-OQCX01001357-OQCX01001357.1-human-gut-metagenome-genome-assembly--contig:-NODE-1357-length-11394-cov-1.371705_pt1 | contig 11394 bp, 17 predicted proteins | sample MGYA00242762_ERZ504587 | MGnify/ENA primary metagenome ERZ504587 (study PRJEB26092, sample SAMD00036337) | human gut metagenome | host: Homo sapiens | study: EMG produced TPA metagenomics assembly of...
GGTTCCGAAGAGCCATTTGAGAAGATCATCGATGAGATCAAAGGCTGAGAAAGGTGTAACCTACGACGTAGAGCTGACCGCTGATGACTTAAAGGAACTGATTGTTCGTTTTAAGAAGGTTTACTTTGATGCTATGGGAAGTGAGTTCCCACAGGATCCTACTGTACAGCTGATGGAGGCTGTAAAGGCTGTATTCCGTTCTTGGGATAATCCGCGTGCTATCGTATACCGTCGTATGAATGATATTCCGGGTGACTGGGGTACCGCTGTAAACGTACAGACCATGGTATTCGGTAACAAGGGTGAGACATCTGGTACAGGTGTTGCATTTACACGTAACCCATCTACTGGTGCAAAGGGTATCTTCGGTGAGTACCTGTTAAACGCACAGGGCGAGGACGTTGTTGCTGGTGTTCGTACACCACAGCCGATCTCTACTCTGGAGCAGGCTATGCCAGAAGTTTACAAGCAGTTCATGGATCTGGCTACAAATCTTGAGAATCACTTCCATGATATGCAGGATATGGAGTTCACCATCGAGGAAGGCAAGCTGTACTTCCTGCAGACACGTAACGGTAAGAGAACCGCTCCGGCTGCTATCAAGATCGCTTGTGACCTTGTAGATGAGGGACAGATTACTCCTGAGGAAGCTGTATGCCGTATCGAGCAAAGTCTCTTGATCAGCTGCTTCATCCAACATTCGATACCGCTGCATTAAAGGCAGGTGAGGTTATCGGTTCTGCACTTCCGGCATCTCCAGGTGCTGCTGCTGGTAAGGTTTACTTTACTGCAGACGAGGCTAAGGCTGCTGGTAAGGGCGGCAGAGGCGAGAGAGTTATCCTGGTTCGTCTTGAGACTTCTCCAGAGGATATCGAGGGTATGCATGCATCTCAGGGTATCCTGACTGTTCGTGGTGGTATGACATCTCACGCAGCAGTAGCTGCACGTGGTATGGGTACTTGCTGTGTATCTGGCTGCGGCGAGATCAAGATCGACGAGGAGGCTAAGACCTTCGAGTTAGGTGGCTACACATTCCATGAGGGAGATTACATTTCTCTGGATGGTACTACTGGTAAGATTTATAAGGCGACATCAAGACCGTTGAGGCATCTGTAGGTGGTGACTTCGGACGTGTTATGGCTTGGGCTGATCAGTTCAGAAAGCTGTCCGTACGTACAAACGCAGATACTCCGGCAGATACTTTAAATGCAGTAAGACTTGGTGCAGAGGGTATCGGTCTTTGCCGTACAGAGCATATGTTCTTCGGTGAGGATAGAATCCCGAAGATCCGTAAGATGATCCTTTCCAAGACTGTTGAGCAGAGAGAGGCTGCATTAGCAGAGCTTCTTCAGTTCCAGAAGGCTGACTTCAAGGCTATGTATGAGGCTCTTGAGGGACGTCCGATGACAGTTCGTTACCTGGATCCGCCGCTGCATGAGTTCGTTCCTACCGATCCGGAAGATATCGCAGCACTGGCTAAGGATATGAACCTGACCGTTGAGGAAGTAAAGGCTACCTGTGATTCCCTGCATGAGTTCAACCCAATGATGGGTCATCGTGGATGCCGTCTTGCTGTAACATATCCTGAAATCGCTAAGATGCAGACAACAGCAGTTATCCGCGCAGCAATCGAAGTTAAGAAAGCTCATCCGGACTGGACAATCAAACCGGAAATCATGATCCCACTTGTTGGCGATGTAAAAGAGCTTAAATATGTTAAGAAATTCGTAGTTGAGACAGCTGATGCTGAGATCAAAGCCGCTGGTTCTGACCTTCAGTATGAAGTTGGTACAATGATCGAGATCCCGAGAGCAGCTCTTACAGCTGATGAGATCGCTAAAGAGGCAGACTTCTTCTGCTTCGGTACAAACGACCTTACTCAGATGACATACGGCTTCTCCCGTGATGATGCAGGTAAATTCCTCAACGCATACTATGACGCTAAGATCTTCGAGAACGATCCATTTGCAAAACTGGATCAGGTTGGCGTTGGCAAGCTGATGAAGATGGCTATCGAACTCGGCAAACCGGTTAACCCGAACCTTCACGTAGGTATCTGCGGCGAGCATGGTGGAGATCCGTCTTCTGTAGAATTCTGCCACAAGATCGGTCTTAACTATGTATCCTGCTCACCATTCCGTGTACCGATCGCTCGTCTTGCAGCAGCACAGGCAGCTATCGCTGAGAAGAATGCATAATTAACATAAAATATAGATTCATGCGCGAGCATGAGAGTGTCCAAACGTAAAATGGCTCCTGGAACTTTAGAAAAATCTGAAGCTCCAGGAGCTTTTTGATGTATTTGTAGTGAAACGTGGAATAATCATTTGTCAGAAAGTTTTAATTATGTGATCTTTGCATTTATGATCAGGAGATTTGATTTCAAAACTCCGGAATGCGAGGATGATGATACAGAGACAAAACTTTATACAAAAGCAGACGTAAATGTAAGAAAAGAAGCAGGAAAAATAGCCGGATAATTAAGATAGTTTATCTGATTATCCGGCTGTTTTTGTCTGGCTACATAGTAACTTCATAGTAAAACAAATTGACGTTATATATGAAAAGTGATATAATGTACAATGATTTGACATAAAATATATAAAAAAAGTACAAAATACACAAAAATACTTACTGTAGAGGTGCTTCAATGTATGCAGAATTACAAATGGAACTGGAAACAAAAGAAATAAATTACAGGCAGTCATCAAATTTACAGGGAGTTATTATGGAAAATATTTCTCCAGAATATGCAGCCAGACTACATGGAAACCAGTTAAATCCTTATAGTCAATGTATCACGAGGGAAAATAACAGCACCATCTGGACAATAAAGACTTTGAATGAAGAAGCATATGAAAATATAATTATGCCGTTGTCTGAATGTACAGATATTTTTTTGAGAAAAAAGGGATTATCAATTTCTGTATGTAATAAAAGGATGCACTTGAAAAATGATAATGAACTTATCACAGAGTTTTATGAGAAGAAATGTCCGAAATATTTGGAGATAAAGTTTCAGACACCCACAGCTTTTAAAAGTGACGGAAAATATGTAATATATCCGGATTTGGGCTTAATATATGCCAGTCTTATGAGAAAATACAGTGCTGTTTCAGAAGCTTTTGATATGTTTGATGAGGAAACACTGGAGGCACTTGTTGAACAGAGTGAAATCGTGCGGTACCGTTTGCAGACAGTACCATTTCCATTGGAGAAAGTTCAGATCACAGGTTTTACAGGAAGTATCTGTATTCATATTAGAGGACCAGAAACAATGGCAAGATATCTGAGAATGTTATTTAAATTCGGAGAATTTGCCGGAGTGGGAATTAAGACAGGCATGGGAATGGGAGCAATGAAATACGTCAGGAGGAATGAAGATGATTGACCAGAAAATTAAGTTGATTACAGGAAGTCTGCTTCATGACATAGGAAAAGTAGTTTACCGGGAAGGCAGTGACAGAAGAAATCATAGTGTATCAGGATATGATTTTCTTAAAGAAGAGGGAAAAATAGAGGATAAAGAGATTCTTGACTGTGTAAGATACCATCACTTTTCAGAAATCAAAAGTGCACATCTGAAAGAGGATAATCTGGCGTACATCGTTTATCTGGCAGATAATATAGCTGCCTTTGCAGACAGGAGAAAAAAGGAAGACACTGAAGAAAAGGGTTTTGATCTGTCAGTCCCGCTTCAGAGCGTGTTTAATGTATTGAATGGAAATAACCAAAGTTTTATTATCAGCCAGGTGATATGGATGATCAGGGGAAGATTAATTATCCTGCTTCTGAGAAAAAGCCATTTTCCAGAGAATTCTATATGAAAATCTGTCAGAGAATGTTAGATAATTTCAGAGGTATGAATTGGAGTGAAGAATATCTGAACTCCTTACTGGCCGTTATGGAAGCAAATCTTTCTTATATGCCATCCTCCACTTCAAATGAAGAATTAAGTGATATTTCCCTGTTTGATCATGTAAAATTGACTGCGGCAATTTCTAGCTGCATATATGATTATTTAAACGAAAATCATTTGAGTTATAAGACGGAATTATTTGATAAGAAGGATTTTTATGACAGGAACGCATTTCTCTTATGTTCTATGGATATTTCAGGAATACAGAGTTTCATATATACAATAAGCTCTAAAAATGCATTGAAAACTTTGCGTGCAAGGTCTTTTTTACCTGGAAATTATGATGGAGCATATCATAGATTTTCTTTTAGACAGACTGCAACTGTCAAGGGCAAATCTTTTATATTCCGGAGGCGGACATTGTTATCTGCTTCTTGCAAATACAACGGAAACTGTTATGCAGATTCAAAAATTTCAGGAAGAATTGAAGGAATGGTTATTGAAACAGTTTCAGACAGATCTTTTTGTTGCTTTTGGATATGTGCAATGTACAGGGAATGCATTCAGAAACGTTCCGGAGGGTAGTTATACAGAGTTATTCAGGAAAATGAGTAAAATGCTGTCGTTGCAAAAACAGCACAGATATACGGCGAGAGAAATAATTCGGTTAAATAATCGAAAAGAGCAGGATTATTCCAGAGAATGTAAGGTTTGCAAAAAAATCGGACATGTAGATGAAGAGGGAGTTTGCCCTCTGTGCAGAAAAATAGAGAAGCTTTCAAAAAATGTATTGTATGCAGATTTCTTCTCCGTTATACTGGAAAATCCAGATGAAAGAGAAGATGCCATGCCGCTGCCGGGAGGATATTGTCTGGTTGCAGACGATGAAAAAAAACTGTGCAGGCGAATGGAAAATGACGATTATTTTGTACGATCCTATTCTAAAAATAAGCTTTATACAGGAAAACATATTGCTACGAAACTGTGGGTAGGAGATTATTCAACAGGAAGTACATTTGAAGAATTTGCCCGGGAAGCTGAAGGCATCAGCAGAATCGGGGTATTGAGAGCAGATGTGGATAATCTTGGACAGGCTATTGTGTCAGGATTCCATAATGCAAAAAATGGAGACAGATATATGACATTATCCAGAACAGCTACTTTATCCAGACAGTTATCCTTATTCTTCAAGTATTATATTCGATTCATCCTGGAAAATGGAGAATATTCACTGGAAGGAAAAAATGGTGGAAAGAAAAGACAGGCTACAATTGTATATTCCGGAGGAGATGATGTATTTATTGTAGGTGCATGGAATGATATTATTGAACTTTCAGTAGATCTGAGAAGAAAATTTGAACAATATACTCAGGGAACATTAAGCATTTCAGCAGGCATCGGTGTTTATGATTTTTCTTATCCGATTGCTGCCATTGCCGAAGAAACCGGTAGGATGGAATCAGAGTCAAAGAGAATGCCGGAAAAAATGCAGTGACATTACTTCAGGATGGAGAGATTCATCTGGTGGATGACGGGGATGAAGAAAAAGAGATCAGTGATGGAACCTATTCATGGAAAGAACTGGAAGAAGGAGTTGTTCAGGAAAAATACAGGGCATTATGTGATTTTTTTGAAGGTATTGACGAAACCAGAGGAATGTCCTTCTTATACCGTATGATGGAGTTGGTAAGAGGACATGAGGAGAAGATCAATTTTGCAAGAATGATGTATCTTCTTTCCAGCTGGAGCCGACAGAGGAAGGACCGAAAAAAGAAAAATACAGACAGTTGTCTCAGAAAATGTACAGGTGGATTCAGTCGGATCAGGAATTGCAGATCAATTGAAAACAGCAATTAATCTTTACGCATACATTCATCGCAAAAAGGGGGAACACAGGGATGAGAATTAATGAGAATAACTATGTAGATAAAGCTGAAGAGGCGATTATAGAGTTAGTTAAAGATGCAAAAGAAAGATATGGAGTCAGATATAGGGATAAGTTAGTGACTACATCAAAAATTCGTAACCTTTTAGCAATGACAGCAGATATTTATAATCAGGTTCTTGTATGCCAAGAGGAAGTGCTAAGCGATGATATTTGTGGCAGAATTGAATATTTAAGAGTTAGATTTATGTATGAATATGGTAGAGATGATTCAAAAGAACGAAAAAGTAAAAAATTTTATAGATAAAACGAATATATTAGTTTTATTAAAGGAAGTGGGCAAAACTAAACATAATTACATTCTTTTTAGTAAATACATGGAAGCTTTGATTGCATTTCACAAGTATTATGGCGGCAAAGAACAGTAGGAGGAAAGATTTATGTATGGAAAAATCAGGATTTCAGGAAATATTTTAGTAAAAACCGGAATGCATATTGGTGGAAGTGGCGCATTTGCTGCAATTGGGGCTGTGGACTCACCAATCATAAGGGATGCCAGAACAAATTGCCGATGATTCCCGGAAGCTCTCTGAAGGGGAAAATGAGAAGTCTTCTGGCAAAAGAATTTAATGAGCGTGTAGTGGAGCCAAATGAAGATCATGAACGTATTACACGACTGTTTGGCTCTTCAAAAAAAGGAAATATAAAAAGAAGCCGATTACTGTTTTCAGATATGGTTCTGAAAAACGAAGAAGAATTACGAGATGCCGGACTTCAAAGTATGACAGAAGTAAAATTTGAAAATTCTATTTCCAGAGCTACTGCTGTAGCAAATCCCAGACAGATTGAACGAGTTGTCAGAGGTTCTGTTTTTAAACTGGATTTGATATATGAATTAGAAGAAGAACAGGAATTTTTGGAAGATATGGAAACTCTCGCAGAAGCAATGAAATTATTGCAGTATGATTATCTTGGAGGAAATGGATCCAGAGGATATGGAAAAATCCAATTTCAGGATATTTATACAGATGCAGTTGTCGGCCATGTTGATAATACATTGCTGGAAAAATGCAATTTGATTCTGAATGAGGCTGTGAAAGAGTAGTCGGTGAAAGGAAAGGATACTTTGAATTATACATTATATTGTTTGGAGTTTATAAATGGAGTCCATTTTGGCAGGGGAAATCTGGATAGTTCAGAGATCACTTTTCATGCAGATACTCTGTTTTCAGCTTTGTTTCAGGAAGCACTGAAAATGAAAAAACAGGATAGATTTTTGAAACAGGTGTCAGATAGAAAAATCATATTCTCTGATGCATTCCCATACATAGGAAAAATTTACTATATTCCGAAGCCAATGATTGCTGTTCAGACAGCGGATGAAAGCAAACAGGGAGATTCCCGTCAAGAAAAAGAAATTCAAAAATTTGAAATACATCCCAGTAAGTACGCTCACGGATTTTGTGAATGGAACTTTCCGGAAGAACATATGGAGGATATGAAATATCTGGGACTTTATGATATGAAGTTTCAGTAGGAATTCATGGAATGGAGGAGCCGGAACCTTTTCGGGTTAATACATGGCATTTTAATACAGGAACAGGTCTGTATGTGCTGGCAGGATATGAGAATGAAAGTGACAGGGAATTGTTAGATGAACTGTTCGAAAGTCTGCAATACACTGGTATAGGTGGAAAGAAAAGTTCTGGACTGGGAAGATTTGTATACAAGGTCTGTAAAGTTCCGGAAGATATGATGGGATATTTAAAGAAAAAATCAGAAAAAAACATTTTGCTTTCCACTGCGCTTCCTGAAGATGAAGAATTGGAACAAGTCATGAAAGGTTCTTCATATCTTTTAATAAAAAGATCAGGATTTGTGGATTCATCAGAGTATGCATTGCAGCAAATGCGAAAAAGAGATCTCTATGTTTTTTCATCTGGTTCATGTTTTGCACACACATTCAGAGGAAGAATCATTGAAGAAAGAAACGGTGGAAAACATCCGGTATTTCGATATGCAAAAGCTTTCTTCATGGGGGTATAATATGGAACGAAAATTAAAAACATATCAGATACATCTGAAAGTCAATGGACCGGTATTTGTAGGTGATGGAAACGAAATACAGAAAAAAGAATATATGTTTCTGAATAGAAATACCATAGGGGTAATAGATGGCTCAAAGTTCTATATGTTGGCTAAAAAACTTCATCTTCAGAATGATTTTGAACGTTTCATGATTGATGATACAAGAGAAGACTTAAAACACTGGTGTCTCAGAAACCATGTATCTCAAAATGATTTAAAAAACTGTATGAAATATGTAAGAGAATGTGGGCGACAGATCAGAAGAAAAAGGAAAGCTTCAGGTAATGACCTGCATTACAGATCCATATGGGAATCCCTACATACCCGGAAGTTCTCTGAAAGGAATGTTGCGAACACTTCTTCTGGGTAGAGATATTCTACAAAACTGCGAAAAATATAGAACTGATACCAGACAGATCAGGAGTGATTTGGAAGTTAACAAGATTAACAGAAGAATCTTAAATAATAATATTGTAAAAATTGAGAAAAATGCATTCAATTCAGTAAGATCTTCGGGAAAAGAAACTGTTGATTTCGATATTATGTCAGGTATTATCGTTGGAGACAGCGAACCCTTGTCCAGAGAAGATATTATTTTGTGCCAGAAATGGGAGCAGCACACAGATGGTACATACAAAACATTGAATCTTCTGCGAGAGTGCATAAAACCGGAACAGTCATTAAAAGTACATTGACAATTGATGAAACACTTTGTAATATAAAAAAGGAAGATATTTTGGAAGCAGTACAGTTATTCTATGAACAGTATTATCAGAATTTCCAGAAGAAATTTCCGCGAAGTGACAGGAGAAAACCGAATACAGTATTTCTGGGCGGTGGAAGCGGTTTTGTTTCCAAGACAGTGATTTACCCGTTATTCGGAGAAAAAGAGGGCATTGAAACTGTAAAAATATTTTGACAGAACAAATGTGCCTAAAACCCATCAACATTATAAAGATACCCGTATGGAGTATCCCCTCATATTTTAAAATGTACAAGATATCAGGGAAAAGAATATTATGATGGGGGAATGTGAATTAAATATTATTTGAGCATTTTGTTCTTAAATGCGTGAAATTTCGTATTTTGCCGCGCATGGCTTAAATGCTGGATTTGTGAGAACTTTTTACTTTCCAAAACAGCTGTATTTCAATGAAATTACTTTTCCCCCGCAATCCCCCTATTCGTCCCAGACAGGACATGGGGTTGCGGGGATGGTATTGAGAAATGTAGCTCCCCGATAGGGGACGGAAACACTCCACCGAATGTCTTGTCGAATTCATCAAACATTATTGTGAAACGTAGCTCCACGATAGGGGACAAAATTCGTATCCAAATTTAGAAACAGTTACATTTGGCAATAAAAGTGAATTATTACTAGAGAAACAGAGGTGATATCATGAGTCTTTTTATATGTAAATGACAGTGGTGCAACAATAGGAATAGAAGGTAACTGCTGTACCGTAAAACAAAAAGATGGTTCGAAACGAATGCTTCCCATAGAATCTCTGGATGGAATTACAATTATGGGGAAATCTCAGATGACGACACAATGTGCAGAAGAATGTATGCAGAGAGGAATTCCTGTAAGTTACTTTTCAAAAGGTGGTAAATACTTTGGCAGATTAATCTCAACAGGTCATGTCAATGTAGAACGTCAGAGAAAACAATGTGCACTCTATGATACGGGTTTTGCTGTAGAACTTGCTATGAAAATTTTAAGTGCAAAAATTAAAAATCAAAGCGTAGTGCTGCACAGGTATGAGAAAAGTAAAGGTTTAAATCTGGAAGAAGAACAAAAAATGTTAGACTATCTGCAGAAACAAAGTATTGACCTGTGATAGAATAGAAGAGATGATTGGTTTTGAAGGGCAGGCTGCAAAGTATTATTTCAAAGGATTGTCCAGCCTGCATAGATGAAAATTTTACTTTTCAGGGAAGAAACCGCCGTCCGCCAAGAGATGAATTCAATTCTATGATAAGCCTTGGATATTCAATATTGATGAATGAGGTCTATTGTAAGGTAGAAATGAAAGGCTTAAATCCATATTTTGGTTTTATACACAGGGATGCGGAAAAGCAATCCTACTCTTGCCAGCGATATGATAGAAGAATGGCGGGCAATTATCGTGGATGCTACGGCGATGAGTATGATTAATGGACATGAAATCCTGAAAGATCACTTCTATTTTAATATGGATGAACCGGGATGCTATATAACAAAGGATGGCTTAAAGCTGTATTTAAATAAAATTGGAGAGGAAATTTCAGACAGAAGTCAGATATTTAAAAATATGTAGACTACGCGGTAAGCTTTCGTCGTGGTATTTTTCTTCAGATGGAACATCTGGCGAAAGCAATTGAGGAGGGAGACGCAAGCTTTATGAGCCAATTATCATACGATGATGAAGATTATTATTTCCAGATATCTGATGAATTGGAATCAGATAAGGAATTTGTTTTGATTATTTACGATATTGTAGATAATCGTAAGAGGGTAAAACTTGCCAAACTTTTGTCCGGTTATGGAAAACGTGTTCAGAAGTCAGCTTTTGAGGCAATGCTGACAACACAGAGATATAACAAACTGATAGAAGAAATTCCGAGATATATTGACAAAACAGAGGACAATGTCCGAATATATAAAATAACAGGAAAAGGCAAGGTAACTTCATGGGGTGAAGTGCCAGAATTTGATGAAGAGATTGTTCTGATCTAACTAAAAAATGTATAGATAAAACGGAGGAGAAAAATGGCAAGGAAATATTTATTTTCACCAATTGGAAATACAGATCCTATTAAATATTTATATGATGGCTCTATGATACACATATGCAGATATTATCAGCCGGATGTTGTATATCTTTATCTGTCTAAGGAAATGATGGAGAATCATAAAAAGGACGACCGTTATGTAAAAACCCTGGAGCTGCTTGGAGAGTTTCTGCATCACAAATTTGAGATTCACATTATTGAGAACTCAGATATGATAGATGTTCAGCAGTATGATATATTTTATAATGAGTTTCATCGGATTATTGCAGAAATAGAAGAACAAAAGGACTCGGAAGATATTCTGCTGGTAAATATGGCTTCCGGAACTCCTGCAATGAAGAGCGCATTGCTGGTTATGGCAACACTGTCTGAGTACAGATTTTACCAATTCAGGTCTCAACGCCACAAAAGAAAAGTAATTTAGAACATGAAGAACGGGACGAGTATGATGTTGATGCCAACTGGGAATTAAATATGGACAATGAAGAAACCGCAGAAAACAGATGCCAGGAAGTAAAATGTCTGAATTTAATGCGTCTTTTGAAAATTGATATGATAAAGAAGCATTTACTTGCCTATGATTATCATGCTGCTTTAGCTGTGGGAAAAGAAATAAAAGAGGATTTAAGTCCTGTTGCATATCAGTGGCTGGAAACTGCAGATGCCCGTTGCTTCTGGACTGGACAAGGATGAACAGGGTTTTGGCCGGAAAATAATGGGAATTATTACTGCAGTACGCGGAGAAATGAAAAGAAAGTCTTGTTTAGAAATATATGTCTGGCTCTGG
>ENA-OQCX01001358-OQCX01001358.1-human-gut-metagenome-genome-assembly--contig:-NODE-1358-length-11388-cov-3.573040_pt1 | contig 11388 bp, 14 predicted proteins | sample MGYA00242762_ERZ504587 | MGnify/ENA primary metagenome ERZ504587 (study PRJEB26092, sample SAMD00036337) | human gut metagenome | host: Homo sapiens | study: EMG produced TPA metagenomics assembly of...
CAGAAGCAAGTGTACTTCTGCATAATGACGCAGCGGCTCAAAATGACCTACACCTTCTACCGGCTCTGAAATCGTTTCTTTATATACGATATTTCCTGTTCCAAACTCTACTGCTACATGGAAACGCTCCCAGATCAGATGCTTTAATATCTCAATCTGAACCTCACCCATCAGCATGGCATGGATTTCTCCAAGCTGTTCATTCCATACAATGTGAAGCTCCGGTTCCTCCTCTTCCAGCTCTTTGAGTTTCTTAAGCATCTGGTGAACATCACAGTCCTCGGGAAGCAGAATCCTGTAATTTAATACAGGTTCCAGAACCGGCATCTCGGATTCCCGTTCAATCCCAAAACCCTGTCCCGGATGTGTCCGGGAAAGACCGGTTACTGCACAGATGGTTCCTGCAGGAGCCTCCTTTGCAAGCTCAAATTTCACACCGGAATAGATACGGATCTGATCCGCTTTCTCTGTATCTGTGAGAAGTTCCTTTACCTTCAGGTTTCCTCCGGTGATTTTCATATAGCTTAAACGGTTGCCCTGATCGTCTCTGGCAATCTTGAATACTTTTGCACCAAACTCTGAAAGATATACCGGTGTCTCACAGTATTTTTCCAGCCCATGGAGAAATTCTTCTACACCTGTCATTTTCAGCGCAGAGCCGAAGAAACATGGGAAAAGTTTTCGCTCTTTGATTACTTTTCGGATATCTGATGTTGATATTTCCTCTGTTTCCAGGTATTTTTCAAGCAGTTCCTCATCGCAGACAGAAACATCTTCCAGAAACTGAGAATGCAGAGCTGATATTTCATCTTCTGCTTTCTCCGCTGTTTCGTCAATACTATTTTCCATTCCACTTGTGTTTTCCCAGGTGAAATCAACGCAATTATCACTTAATCGCTTCTTTAATTCTGCCAGAAGTTTCTCTTTATCTGTTCCGTCCTGATCCATTTTATTGATAAACAGGAACGTCGGGATCTGGTATCTTGCCAGAAGTCTCCATAAGGTCATGGTATGTCCCTGCACACCATCCGCTCCATTGATTACAAGGATGGCATAATCCAGAACCTGCAGTGTCCTCTCCATTTCCGCTGAGAAATCCACATGCCCCGGCGTATCCAGCAAAGTTATCCCCCTGTTTCCCAATTCAAACTCCGCCTGCTTGGAAAAAATCGTGATTCCACGCTCCCTCTCCAGGTTATAAGTGTCCAAATAAGCATCCTTATGATCCACACGCCCCAGCTTACGGATTTTTCCCGTTAAATATAAAATCCCCTCCGACAACGTAGTCTTACCTGCATCTACGTGGGCAAGGATACCAATAACAAGTTTCTCCATAGTATATTTAAAAACTCCTTTTTCTTTATAAAATCAGTAGTTATTCTTTTATCGCTTCATCTGTTAAAATCCTTTATCAATTAATTATTTTAACATACTGATATAGATAAATCCAATAGGGTTGTGTTTTTATGTGTTCATTTAGTCCAAAAGAGCCCACATTTACAGTTAATGTGGACTCCGCTTCCATTATTTTTAATATGTGGTTTTCATATTCTTTTTTTCATTCAGCCACTTATGTACAGTCTTTTCTTCTACTTTTACTCCCTGAGCAATCTGCTGCACAGATAATCCCATTTCAGCCAATGAAATTGCTGTTTCCTTTTTAGTTTTCATTACTCCTTCTGCCATACCAGCTTCATACTCAGCTTTCCTGAGTTTCCTTTTTTCCTCTTCCTCATTGTATTCAAATATACTCATAGCAACTACCTCCGCTCGATTCTTTTGCAGAAATTCTTTGAGAATTCCCTCCTGGATGCTTTCGCTCACTGCACGTTCTACTGCCGTATTCAGTTCCATTTCATTAGAATATCTGCGTACTTTGTCAACATACTGAGCATATTCTCTTAGTGTCCGGCATTCTTCCATTAGTTTTTTATTATGCCCTACATTGATATTTAATGTGATGACCTTTAGTTCAAGATTTGGTTCTCCTGACATATTTTCATACGATTCTGACAGATAATCTACCCACCTATCTTCTTTTTTTCTCTGTTCCATTATAAAATACGATAAAATTCGGTGTGGGTATTCTCAGTCTTGTTGAGGTATACAAGGACTTCCAATCCACCATTTTCTGATATTCGCTGGAAATGTAGAATAAGTCTCTCAAAGGCATGTTCGGGTTATACGTAGACTGATGTTCATACAGAAACAGATTCGTATTTATAATAAACGCCAGATCATTCTTCATTCCCATATAGATTGCGTTTTCAAGTGTCACAATCTCTAATTGAGCAGCATCTGTATAAGAAGTTTCATTGATTGCATTATACAGCGACAACAGATTCTTTCTGTCTGAAAACAGCATACGGAAGACTGTATCTTTGTACTTACGGTTTGCAGTTGCTGTGTTGCCTTTCAATCGGTTTCTTTTCACAATAATTTTTTTGTTCTTTCTTTTTGCCATTGGCAATACCTCCTGTTTTCCGCAGGAGCCAAAGAACATTTTGTGCTATTCTTATCACTTCTCAGCTCCTGCTTTTCATAATTAACTGGAATTAAAAGCATGGATTTCTGAATTGAGATTAGAATAATCAGACGGCAAAAATGCCTTGAAATATAAGAGAAATATGCTTTATACTTATGTTAGCATTACTTACTCTTATTTTCAAGGCATTTTATATTCTTTTTTATTTTATAAATTGTATGGAAGTTACTGTTCACACGCCACTGTCCCGCGAGGTGTTTTTGGCATGAATATGCCAAAATCCCGAGACATACAAGCCAAAAATTCCATTGCCGCAGGCAATCTGGAATGAATTTTGGCTACGTTACTGTGAACGGAGTGAACAGTAACATAATTAAGTCAGAGAGAAAATACAGAATAAGACTTGAATATTAAAATTAAAATGATATACAACATAGTTGGCGCGAACTATGTTAAATGAATCAACTGATTCCCCGAAAAAGAAAAGTTAAAATTCTATAAAAAGTAAGAACTATCTGTAAAAGCAGAAAATGAAAACGCTTTACAGATAGTTCTTTTTATTTCTCAGGTGGAATTTCCGTTTTCATCCGGTTGTACGCGGAACCAGTAAGTATAAAGCTGCTGGAATCCAAGTGATCTGTATAATGCTCGGGCATTGTCATTTCCCTCTACAACCTGAAGATATGCATTCTGTGCACCTTTTTTCATTCCTTCTTTCAGAAGTCCTGTGCAGATCTGACGGGCATAGCCATGTTTGCGGTATTCCTCTTTGACATGAATGGCGTAAATACCGATGTAGTCTCTGTCCAAGATACCAAGCCCTGTTGCAATGATCTGCCCGTCTATGCGGATGCAGGCGCAAATGGTTTCTTTGAGAATTGCCTGATACATGTATGGTACAACTTTTCTGTGAATCGGATTTATAGTATTTTTTAGATTGAACAGACTTTCAATCCATTCAGACGGAATGTTATTGTAGAATGTTACATCAGGATATGGAGTATCCAGATGTGCGGCGTTCATGCTCATTGCCATGACATTGGTGGTATGCTGGATGGCATATCCCCGATTCTCCAGAACATAATCAAAGTCAGGAGAGACAAGAGGACTGATCTTAAATACAGCGGGGGTTCCCAGACGCTTATATACGCTTTCACAATATGGGATTTTTTCCCGCCAGGTGAGGGTGGAATTGCCGAACTGTTCTACGCTGTTGGTTCTGTGTGTATAAAAATAAGAAAATCTCAGGATCCAGCCGTCGTATAATTCCATCTTGTGAGATGGCCAGGCATTCAGAGACATATCTTCAATCTGTTTAATTGTAGTTTCCATAATATAAGGAAGACTCCTTTCCATAATAAGTCCGCAGATATGAGCGAGGACAGTGATTTATTATACAAAGTTCCGGGAAAATGCGCAATAGTTTATCTGTTCAGGGATTGTTATCAATGCTTTGAAGGAGAGGGAACAGTTTCTCGGCCAGAAGCTTATGCCCATACAAAGTAAGATGAATCCCGTCCGTTGTTATGGCATCAAATCCCGATTGAGTTGCTTCCTTATTAAAATAGTTATGCAGAGGCAGAAATGGAAGTCTGAATCTGACAGAGAGCTGTCGGATAATATCAGACATGGTATGGACATAGGGAATCCATGTCTCATATTCTTCCGGATGTGGAAAGATAAAGGGTTCCATAAGGATTACCTGCCTGGCATCTGTAGTGAGCAGATTTAATAATTCATTGTAATGAGTGGCAAACTCTCTCATCATCTGTTCTTTCTGAGAATCCGTTCGGTCTGTGTTCATTATCAGACCGATATCATTGATGCCGATCAGCAGAGTTATAACAGGAGAGTGATGCAAAAGAATACGGTGTTGACGGATATTTTCAAGGACTCTTGCCACAGTGAAGCCATCTATGCCACAGTTCCTGAAATGTATGGCACCTGTTGATTTATCTGTTAACTGTACAGCGCTTGATGAGCGTCTGACGGTATCTGCGGATATGGAGAAAGAAGGAATCTGATTACGGAACATTTCTGAGAGTATCTGTACATACCCATTTCCCAGAGGAAAATCTTCAAATAAATGATTACAATCCGTAATGCTGTCTCCCAGACAAATGATTTGCATAAAAACCTCCTGTTTGGTATTACCAATATAAGGATTGGTAAGTGCAGAGATATAAAATTTATATAAAAACCATATAAAATAATATCATCTGCTTACAGTTCGGTCAATGAAAATTGCCTTTTTTTTCGTGAAAATGCATTAAAAAAATTATGAAAATCTATTTTTTAATCAAAATATCTGGATGAAATGCACAAAAAGAAAATCTATTTTTGCCAGAAATAGTCAAAATAATTGTTGACTTTTTAACGGATTTTAATATAATAATCTCAAAATCTTGAATCGATGGAAAGCTTATGAAATATTTTACAGACATAAGTTTAGGAATCCTGGCTGAGGCATCTGAGGCAGACAGCATAAAAAGCCAGAATATCTTCCGGAGATTTAAATAGAAAAAGGAGGGAAAAGAAACGGGTAATTTAGCAGACACGTTAATGGAAGAACTTCAATGTAAGACAGTTTTTACCATACCGGTGTTTGGAGGAATACCAGTTGCAGAGTCAGTAGCAGTGACATGGGTGATCATGGCAGTGCTTTTAATTTTGTCATTGGTGCTCGTAAGAAACCTGAGTGTGGAAAACCCCGGTAAGAAACAGCTTTTGCTGGAAACCGGTGTCAGTTTTCTTCATAACTTCTTTAAGGATATCCTTGGAGAAGAGGGAAAAATGTATATTCCCTATCTGATGACAGTTGTCATTTACATTGGAATTGCAAACATTTTCGGTGTGTTTGGATTTGTACCGCCTACAAAGGATTTAAACTGTACGATCGGTCTTGCGATCACAAGTATTTTTCTGATCGAGTATGCAGGATTCCATAAGAAAGGTCTGAAAGGCTTTCTTAAAAGCTTCGCAGAGCCGGCACCGATTATGCTGCCGATTAATATTCTGGAGGTCGTTATTCGACCGACATCACTTTGTATGCGACTTTTTGGTAATGTGTTAGGAAGCTATGTGGTTATGAAACTTCTTGAGTTATATGCCCGGCAGTTCTTCCTATTCCATTCAGCCTGTATTTTGATTTCTTTGACGGATTCATTCAGGCGTATGTATTTGTATTCTTAACTTCTTTATTTATCAAAGAAGCTATTGAATAAAAAAGATTACTGTTCATACAGGAATATGACACCTATATAAGACCTGAGACGCGGGACATAAGGATAAGACAGCAGTTATGAACAGCACTTAAATGCTGTCCGGATATTCGGTGGGTCATAACGGTCATAAACAACCGTTGGTACAGACATCTGTTGCACAGGCATCAAATGATCTCATCGGAATATCGACAGGATAGCATATTGTGAAGAAAGATTTGTAATATTTAGTTTATTTCAGTTAAACAACAGGAGGAAAAAGTTATGTTAGTAGCTATTGGAGCAGGAATCGCAGTTTTAACAGGTATTGGCGCTGGTATCGGTATTGGTATGGCAACATCCAAAGCAGTAGAAGCAATCGCAAGACAGCCGGAAGCAGAAAGCAAGATCAGCAAATCCCTTCTTTTAGGATGTGCCTTGCCGAGGCAACAGCTATTTACGGTTTCGTTATCGGTCTTCTGATCGTTATCATGCTTGGCTAATTAATGGATAAAGAATAACTAAGAAAGGCAGGTGGGACAGGTGATCGAGATTAACATCAACCTGGTCTTTACAATTATTAACCTGATTGTTCTTTATCTTTTAATGAAAAAGTTCTTATTTGGTCCGATCCTCAATGTGATGGAGCAGAGAAAAAACATGATCGACCAGCAGTTCGCAAGTGCCAAAGATACAGAAGAACAGGCATATGAACTGAAAGGTAAATATGAAGATGCACTGAAATCTGCGAAAGACGAATCCATGCGTATTGTAAACCAGGCGAAGGATGAGGCAAAAGTACAGGCTGAGCGTATTGTAAAAGATGCAAACACACAGCTGGTACAATGCTTGACAAAGCAAAGGCAGATATCAGGACAGAGCAGGAAAATGCTATGAAGGCTATGGAAAGCAGAGTGGCAGAGATCGCGCTGGATGCAGCCTCAAAGATCATGGGAGAGAAAAACAGCAGTCAGCAGGATTTGTCCCTTTATGACCAGTTTATAAAAGAGGCAGGTGATTCCAATGACGGAAACAAGCATTAATTATGCAAAAGCATTATATGAGCTTTCTGTCCCGGAAGAAGCTGTTTTGGAGACAGAAAAGATTTTCAGGAGTACCCCGCAGTTAAAGGTGCTCTTGAGAATCCGCTGGTTTCTTTAAAAGAAAAAGAACATGTAATTGACAGGGTATTCCCACAGGAGATGAAAAATTTCCTGAAGGTGACCTGTAAATATCAGAAAATCAGCAGCATTTATGATATCCTGGAAGCATATGGCAATTACAGCCGCAAGCAGAAAGGAATCCTGAAAGCTGTTCTCACATATGTAACAAAACCGGAAGAAGCCCAGAAAGAGAAGATGGAAGATTTCCTTCGCAGGGAATTTGGAGCAAAGGAAGTAATCCTTACTCTCAGAGAAGACAAATCTTTGATCGGAGGCTTCATTCTTTCTGCCGGAGACAAAGAGTTCGACTGGAGTCTCCGCGGACGTTATAACAATTTAAGACAGAAATTGACACGGAGGTGAATAAAAGTTGGCTGCAATGAATCCAGATGAAATCATTTCGATTCTGAAAGAAGAAATTAAGAATTATGACGAAATCAGCAAGGACCAGGAAGTAGGAACAGTCATCTCCGTCGGAGATGGTATCGCCACGGTACATGGTATTGATCATGCTATGTATGGCGAGGTTGTAACCTTTGAGAATGGTCTGAAAGGTATGGTTCAGGATATCCGTGCAAACAGCATCGGATGTATCCTGTTCGGTAAAGATACAGGAATCAAAGAAGGAACAAAGGTAGCAAGAACCCAGAAGCAGGCAGGTGTGCCTGTAGGTGACGCTTTTATCGGAAGGATTGTAAACGCTCTGGGAGCGCCGATCGATGGTAAAGGTGAGATCAAGGCAGACGGGTATCGTCCGGTAGAGAATCCGGCACCTGGAATTATTGACAGAAAATCTGTAACAGTTCCTCTGGAAACAGGTATTCTTTCTATTGACTCCATGTTCCCCATCGGCCGTGGCCAGCGTGAGCTGATCATCGGTGACAGACAGACAGGTAAGACTTCCGTTGCACTGGATACCATTCTGAACCAGAAAGGCAAAGATGTAATCTGTATCTATGTTGCAATCGGACAGAAAGCTTCCACAGTAGCTAAGATCGTATCTACTCTGGAGAAACATGGTGCTATGGACTATACAACAGTATTCTCCTCTACAGCCAGTGACTGTGCACCGCTTCAGTATATTGTTCCTTATGCAGGTACTGCACTTGCTGAGTACTTCATGTATAAGGGAAAAGATGTATTAATGGTTTATGATGATTTATCCAAGCATGCAGTTGCATATCGTGCACTGTCATTGCTTCTGGAACGTTCACCGGGACGTGAGGCTTATCCTGGAGATGTATTCTATCTCCATTCCAGATTACTGGAGCGTTCCAGCCGTCTGAATGAAAAGGCCGGCGGTGTTCTATCACTGCACTTCCTATCATTGAGACACAGGCAGGTGACCTTTCCGCATATATTCCTACAAACGTTATTTCCATCACAGATGGTCAGATCTTCCTGGAGAGTGACCTGTTTAACTCCGGTATGCGTCCGGCGGTTAACGTAGGTCTTTCCGTATCCCGAGTTGGTGGTGCTGCACAGGCAAAAGCCATGAAGAAAGCAGCAGGAAGTGTCCGTATCGATCTGGCTCAGTATCGTGAGATGGAAATCTTTACACAGTTCAGTTCTGATCTGGACGAGGCTACAACTCAGCAGCTGAAATACGGAAGCGGACTTATGGAACTTCTGAAACAGCCGCTTTCAAGCCCGTTAAGTCTTCATGAGCAGGTCATCACTCTTTGTGCGGCAACACACAAGGCAATGATGCACGTGGAAACTAAGAAGATGAAGAAGTATCAGAGAGATATGCTGGACTACTTTGACAGTGCTTATCCGGAAATCGGAAGAGAGATCGAGGAGAAGAGACAGCTTCCGGATGAACTGGCAGAAAAGATCGTGAAAGTGGCAGAAGAATTTGCAGATAAGAGCAGGTAGGTGTTGATATGGGCAGTACGAAAGAGATTCAGACTCGAATGAAAAGCATTCAGGACACCATGAAGATCACCAATGCCATGTATATGATTTCTTCATCCAAGATGCAGAAGGCCAAGAGAATCCTGTCCGATACAGAGCCGTATTACTATAATATGCAGGCAGCAATTTCCCGAATCCTGCGTCATATGCCGGATACAGAGCATCCTTTTTTCAGTATCCGTCATAAGATCGCAGAGGAAGACCGTAAGATCGGCTGTATCGTAGTTACCGGTGATAAAGGTATGGCAGGTGCCTATAACCATAATATCCAGAAAATGACAGAACAGTTTATGGCAGAGCATGAGCATTGCAAGCTCTATGTGCTGGGTATGGTAGGCCGTCAGTATTTCACGAAGAAACATATGGATATCGCAGAGAACTTTCCATATACAGTACAGAAACCGACCATGCACAGAGCGCGTCTGATCTCAGAGGAGATTGTCAGGGCGTTCCTGGACAGAGAACTGGACGAAGTCCGTATTTTCTATACGGAGATGCAGAGTGCAGTTGCCATGGAGCCGGTGAATATGCAGCTTCTTCCATTGAAGAAAGCAGAGTTCCTGCCAAATCAGGCAATGCTTGCGGACATGCCACAGGAGGAAATCGTGCTGTCACCATCAGCCGATGTACTTCTGAATACCATGATTCCCAATTACCTGACTGGTCTGATCTATGGATGTCTTGTAGAAGCGTATGCCAGTGAAAATAATGCCAGAATGATGGCAATGCAGTCCTCTACGGACAGTGCAAAGAAGATGCTCAGGGAATTATCGATTGAGTACAACCGTGCGCGTCAGGCTGCCATCACACAGGAAATCACTGAGATTGTCAGCGGTGCAAAAGCACAAAAAAGGAAGTGACGACGATGAACAAAGGTAAAATTGTACAGGTTATGGGACCTGTTGTAGACGTTGTTTTTGAAGATGGAAATCTTCCTGAGATTAAGGATGCCCTTGAGGTAGAGAACAACGGTAAAAGATGTGTAATGGAAGTTTCCCATCATCTGGGAAACAATATGGTACGCTGCATTATGCTGAGCGCAAGCGAAGGCTTACAGCGTGACAGAGAAGTCATCGCCACAGGAAGCGGCATTAAGGTTCCTGTAGGTGATAAGACACTGGGACGTTTATTTAACGTACTTGGTGATACAGTAGATGACGGTCCTTCCTTGAGGGAGAACAGAAATGGGTCATCCACAGAGATCCGCCGGATTTCGAACATCAGAAACCGGCTGTAGAAATCCTGGAAACAGGTATTAAGGTTATCGACCTTCTTGCACCATATGCAAAAGGTGGTAAGATCGGTCTGTTCGGTGGTGCCGGTGTTGGTAAGACAGTCCTGATCCAGGAGCTGATCCAGAACATTGCCACAGAGCATGGCGGATATTCCATTTTCACAGGTGTTGGAGAGCGTTCCCGTGAAGGTAACGACTTATGGTCAGAAATGAAAGAGTCCGGTGTTCTTGAAAAAACAGCCTTAGTGTTCGGACAGATGAACGAGCCACCGGGATCCCGTATGCGTGTTGCTGAAACCGGACTGACAATGGCTGAGTACTTCAGAGATGAGGAACACAGAGATGTGCTTCTTTTCATTGATAATATTTTCCGTTTTGTACAGGCTGGTTCCGAGGTTTCCGCCCTTCTTGGACGTATGCCTTCAGCCGTAGGTTATCAGCCAACACTGGCTACTGAGATGGGTGAACTTCAGGAACGTATCGCTTCTACTAAGGATGGTTCTGTAACATCTGTACAGGCTGTCTATGTACCTGCCGATGACCTGACTGACCCGGCTCCTGCAACTACATTTGCTCATCTGGATGCAACAACCGTTCTTTCCAGAAAGATCGTAGAGCAGGGTATTTATCCGGCCGTTGACCCGTTGGAATCTACTTCCCGTATCCTGGAGCCGGATGTTGTAGGTGAAGAACATTATGAAGTAGCACGTAAAGTACAGGAAATCCTTCAGAAATATAAAGAACTTCAGGACATCATTGCTATTCTTGGTATGGAAGAGCTTTCTGAAGAGGATAAGAGCACTGTATTCCGTGCAAGAAAGATCCAGAAGTTCCTTTCTCAGCCGTTCCATGTAGCTGAGAACTTCACAGGTATCAAGGGTAAATATGTTCCTCTGAAAGAAACCATCCGTGGATTCAAGCAATCGTTGATGGTGAGATGGATCAGTATCCGGAAAATGCTTTCTTCAATGTTGGTACAATTGAGGATGTCATCGAGAAAGCAAAGACTGAGATGGGTCAGGAATAAGGAGCGGATTTTATGGCAGATACATTTGGTCTTGAGATTTATGCCAGTAATAAGCTGGCGTTTGCAGGACGTGCCAAAACCCTGACAATTCCGGCTGTTGACGGTGAGCAGGCTTTCTTGGCACAGCACGAGAATATTGTTGCTGCTATCATTCCGGGCGAAATGCGTTTCGAGGAAGCAGATGGTACAAAGCATATTCTGGCTGTGAGCAGTGGGTTTGTGGAGATGATCAATAACCGTGTGAAGCTGTTCTGTCTGACGGCAGAGAGTCCTGAGGAGATTGATATCCGCAGGCACAGGAAGCGAAGGAGAGAGCAGAAGAGCAGATGAGACAGAAGCAGAGTATTCAGGAGTATCATATG
>ENA-OQCX01001359-OQCX01001359.1-human-gut-metagenome-genome-assembly--contig:-NODE-1359-length-11387-cov-2.331794_pt1 | contig 11387 bp, 17 predicted proteins | sample MGYA00242762_ERZ504587 | MGnify/ENA primary metagenome ERZ504587 (study PRJEB26092, sample SAMD00036337) | human gut metagenome | host: Homo sapiens | study: EMG produced TPA metagenomics assembly of...
GGGTGTAAATGTACTGAGAATCTTCAAGCGTAGGTTTATCGTGCCAGTAAGCGGTAACGGACATGTCGGGGTTTACGGTTGTCGTGCTATAAAGCCCCATGCTGTTTGCCATTGTTTCGTTGAGTTCAAGGGCGGCTTGTTGCATGGTAGACAACTTGCGGTTGGTCTGCGCCTTCATACGCTCTAAAATGGCCCGTTCTTTTGATGTAAGGGGTGCAGAGGTTGCGTAGCCATTTCGCTGCGTGGTCTCGCCTTTGGCAGCGATTGTGGATTTGCCGTTGTAGGTATACGTGTGCTGATTGATAATTGAGGGGTGTGTTATCCCTGCGGCGTCGACGTAGGAGATGCACTCCATCTGCCAGAGATGCGGTAGCCCCCGCGCTGGCAGTTATATGGGCGGTAGGTAAACCCGATCAGCTGATCTCCGAGAGCTTTGGCAACCGACTGCAAATTGTCCTGAGCGAGGAGGTTTCCCTCGATGCACAGAGCGTACGTGTCCGAGCCAGATAAATAGACTGTTTTCCCTTCGTCGTTTGCCGTGATTTGTACACCGGTGATTGTAATATCGTTTTCCTGCATGTCAGAACTGATGCGATCATCCGCGGTGATCTGGGTCGAGCAGCTCTCATACCAGGACAATCGCAATTTGCCGTCCCAATCGATCCACGCGCAGCTCCCGGTCAGCTCTGCAATCCAGATGATAATTTGATGGTATGTGATCCCGTCTTCTGTCGGCCGGGTAGCTGGAGAGTAGGCTGAGTTCAACAGATCGCTGCCCGGCGTTGCAAGAGGTACGTTGCACTTCGCGCATGCGTCAGAGAGGATCTGATACAGAGATGCAGGATATGTCATGCTGCTATCGTATACACGATCAAACCGAGCCATGCGATCAAGGGCCTTAATCGAGATCGTGGAGAGTTTTCGGGGCGGCTCGTCGACGGTATAGTATCCTATCGGTATGTATTCCGTCGTAGTATCTTCTAGTTTGATGCCCAGACGAACGTAAAGCTCGGCCCCTTCAAACGCAAAACCATCAAATTTCCCGCCGTCGTTCCACAGCTTCATCGTTAATTCGGATGATATAGCACTCCCAAGCTCAATCTGGTTCCCGGACACGGACATGCGGGATATTTGTAGGCTTCCGGGTAAGATGGCCTGCTCAGTGAGTGTGATATTTCCGGACACGCCGGAAGCTCTATAGAGACGCTCAAAGGCTCTCCGCGCCGGATACAGTCAAGCGCGTGCTGCGATATTTCCATACTAAGCGTCCCTCCATTTTGTTTGTTTCGTGGTGAGGTCAAATTCAATGGTTTCCCAATACACTTTGCTGCGTTTCATCATAGGAGCTGGCACGTCTCCTGTATACATTTCCTCTACGATCCATCCATACCAGGGGGACAGAAATTTCACCCAAATCCCTTGCAGCCGGTCGGGGTCAAAAGCATTTAGGATTGTTTTCCCCTGCTCAAAAGTTGGCTCTTCCCATCCGATATGGATAATTTGATCGCGACCGACAAAGTCCGGATGCATATAATACGATTCTGTTCGCGTCGCAGTGTCTTTAGACAGCTTTTTCCCACTGACGCTATAAATATGCGGAACGGGAACATATAAATTGGGCCCGTTTTCACTGTGCCTGACCCACTCAATCGGGTTAACCGATTCCATGATTACACCTCCACGGGAATGATCGTTTTGCCTGCTCTCTGATTCGCTCGCTGGGCCGCTGTGATAACAGTTTCCCCCGTTATTGTTCCGTCAGGTAGCATTACGTAGATGCGCCAATCCCCGCCGTTTGGCTTGCCCATCTCCTCCCGGAAGATCTGGCGGATCAGGCTTTCCGGAGCCTCGAGGTTACGGCCATGCTTCTGGTCGCCGAGGATAGCGGCGAATTGTTGGTTAGGCGGGATGACAGCGCCTTGGGCAAGGCGTGGAATTTTGGCTTGCGGGACTAGCGGGATATTGAATCCAAGCGACTTACCGCCAATTCCAGGTACCCAATCAGGCACATCAAGACTGAGCTTGTTGATACCGCGAACTAATACGTTGATTCCCTTGATGAAGAAATTAATAAAGGATTCAATGATGGAAATCCAGCTATTAACGCTACTGGTAAATACTTTTTTGATCCAATCAACAGCCATACGAAACGTTTTTTTGATGCCTTCCCACATACCAGTGAAAAAGCTTGCAATCGGATCTGTGACATTCTCGTGGAACCAGTTACCCACTTTGTCCCAGGCGTCTTTGATTTTGTTCCAGCATTCTATGGCTTTTGCCTTTACGGTGTCCCAATTTTTAACTAATAGGACGACAATGGCGATTAGAGCTCCAATAGCGGCAACAACAAGCGTGATCGGAGAAGTTAACACCGTCATAGCTGTATTAAATAGCCATGTGGCAGCAGTAGCCGCAAGGGTTGCCGCTGATGCGCCCATGTTGCTGCAGTGCTTGCTATTTTTTTTGCGGTTTCAATCGTCCACTGGACGGCTTGTTTTGCCAGCGCAGCGGTACTTTTGGCAATGCTCACTACAAAGTCTTTCGCATACATTACATTCAAAGCCGCCGTCTCCGCTTTGTCCTTCAGTTTGGCAAGTGTGCTGCCAGCTATAGCGGTTGTAATACTTTTTAAAGCTGCAACCACGCCTCCAGACTGCTGTATAAATGACAAAAGCTCTACAACTTTCCATGCTGCAAAAAATGCTGCAACAGTCACCGTCATGCCTTGTACTAAGCCTTGGTGGCTGTTGATCCAGTCGGATATCCTTGTCAGGGCGTCCGCCATCCCACCAAGTACGCTGACAATGACTCCGCCGGTCCACTCCGCAAGAGGCTGCAAAAATTGATCCCATAGCCACTGTGCGAGCGGTTTTAATGCTGTGAGAACGCTGTTCAACACATTAATCGCACCAGACAAAAGGTCTAAAAATGTTGGGACAGCGTTATTCATTGTCCATGTGCCGATAGGCACGAGCACATTCTCCCAAAGCCAAAGCAAGCCCTCACCGACATTTACCGCAAAAGGCGCTAACGCTTTCCAAAGCCGATCAAGCGCGCCATTAATCTTTTCCCAGTCTACTTTTGAGAGACCGTCTTTTAGGGCGTTCACAAGGCGGGGAATGCCCTCCCCCAGCACCCAGGTTCCCACGGGCTTTAGGAAATCGCTATAGAAATCTTGTAATCCAGACCATACGAAGCCTCCAAGCCGCTGCAATTCGCCCCAAAGGGCCTGAATGGCGTCTTTCGTAGGCTGAGCCGCGACTTTCAATCCATCAATAAAGCCCTTGAATGTATCAATAACATGTTGGACATTAGGCGAAAGCTTAACATCGGCTCCGATCTCTCCTGTCATCGCAGGCACTGATACCGATGGCCCTGTACCGGACACTGCGCCGGAATTGGCAGCGCTTGCATCCGCCGTTTTTCGCTCCAAGATATTGAGCTGGTCATAAGGGGCGAGTGTTGCTTTCGCGGCCTTGGCTGCTTTTTTCGTGGCGCTGGCGAGGGCATTTTGACCGTCCGCGGCAGCGTTGGAGGCGTCGGCTACATTTCCCACTGCGGCGGCAGAAGCATTGGCCTGCGCCTGCTGCTTCCCAAAAATTGCCCCTGTGATCGCAGTAAACGTCTGCGCCCACTGGATGAGCACACCCATCATCTGGTTTAGAAATTTCAGGGCAGGGGTGAGCACTTGGATCAACCCCTGGCCGATGATGCCGAGGAATTGCTTCCATTGCTCGGAGAGGATGCGGGTTTGGTTTGCCCAGCTGTCCTGCGTCTTGACGAAATCCCCGGCGGCCAGCCGCGTCTGGTTCATGACGTACTGATAACGCAGCATGACCTGTTCGGACTGCGTCATCTGCTGCGTGGTTTTGCCGAAGCCGTTGGCAAGGGCGTAGGCATCAAGATTCGTCTGCGTCATCACGACGCCGATCTGTTTGAGGCTTTCGGTCTCGCCCGTCCAGATGCTTTTCAGCATCGTGTCACTTTCGTCAATTGATTTGTTGTAAAACGACGAAATATCTGCTGCGCGTTCGGCGGTCCGCATCGCCATGTCAGCGGTGCCCTGGCCGTTAAGCCTATGCCGGCGTTCATGGCCATATAAGTGGAGGCCATACGCTTGGCGGCGAGTTCGCTCATGCCAAACTGTTTGATGGAGTTCTTCGCCCAGGCATCAACCTGTGAGGACATCGTTCCAAACGCGGTTTCCACAACGTTTTGAACTTCAGTTAAATCGCTGGCAATCTGCACCGCCTGCTTGCCAAACGCAACGAGCGATGCGACGCCGAAAGCGACGCCTACTGCCCCGGCCAGTTTTTTCAGGGAGCCAGTGATTGCGTTCAGGCCTTGGTTGAAGCCCTTGCTGTCAATTTTGGTGTTAATGCGTATGCTGCCATCGTATCCTGTCGCCAATGAGTTCACCTCCATAGGTTACTCATCGGCACAGAGGCACTACTTGAGTATTTTTAGATTGCGTTTTACGGGTTTCGGTCTACTGGATTGAGCTTTTCCTCCGGCAATTTGATCTCAAAAATTTTCCCGCAGTGTCGTGCTTTGCATTTCACCCAAAGGCCGCGGCACTGCGCATTGGACGAGCAAAAAACCGACTGTTCGTGCCCGCAAAACGGGCACTTTACCTTTTTCAATCACATCACCTCTTTTATAGCATTCGATGGCGCGCGGAACGATGGTTTACAAAATCTTCCTATCATGTTATTGTATTAACTGTAATATAGAAGGAGGTTTTGCTATGTTTTGCAAAAATTGCGGTAAACAAATTGACGACGATTCAAAATTTTGCTCCGAATGTGGAGCGTCTGTTGCATCTCGTTCTATCGATGCAGATGTAAGCGATTTCGATCAAGGGCTTGATGTGCAGGAAATATTAGATGCGTGCGGTGGCGATAAAATAAAAGCGATTAAGCAAGTGAGAGCGGTAACGGGGCTGGGCCTTTCCGAAGCAAAAGCTTTGGTTGATAATCAGGGGAACGTTCTCTCCAAACCAGTTACAGTAAAAAACACACCTTGGCCCACGTCAAAACCGCAAAGCAAACGCGAGCGCATCAAGGAAAACAAACAAAACGGCGTAGCCTGCTGTCCAAAGTGCGGTTCGACGTCACTTTCAGCCAATAAAAAAGGCTTTGGAATTGGCAAGGCCGTGGTCGGCGCTGCACTGACGGGAGGCATTGGCTTGTCGCCGGGAATATCGGTGCCAAAAAAGTTTGGGTCACCTGCCTCAACTGCGGGCACCGTTGGAAACTATGAATGCGAGGGCTCCTCAAACTGAGGAGCCCTCTTCTCATTCCCCGCGCAACTGCCGCATAAACTCATCTTCCTCCGGGCTCTTCGGCTGTGGTAACGCAACCTTTCTCCGCATGGCTGCATATGCTCGCTTTGTCTCTTTATCCATCTTGGATAGATCTGCGCTGCGAATATCCACCACGCGGGTAAACGCGCACTCGCCGAGATCGCCCAGCAGGGAGAGGAAGCGGAACCAGTGCATTTCAACCCGGTCAAGTTCGATGCCGTATGCCCGGCGGAAGCCGGAATACAGCCGCGCGGCGTCATAGTCAAACGAAAAATACCAGATGCCGTCGTCCTCTTCGGGCGCGGTTCCGGTATCTTCTTCGTCCTGGGGTTGATCCAGTCCGGCGTTTAAAAACCACCGCAGTCCGGCATAAGCGATGTCTGCCGGCGGGATCCCGTTTCCGTAGAGCAGGCTGAGGGCGATCCCGATCTTTTCATACGGTTCCAGCTCTTCGTCCTCCAAGGCCTGCGATATCTGGATTCCGATGCGGTAATCTGTGCGGATGAGATAGCCCTCATACTCCGCGGGCAGAGCGTCGAGCAGCAGGTTAAACATTGCCCTTGCGCGCCGGGTTGTATTTCTTCTGGAGTTTCTTGGCGCGTTCCTTACCGTACTTCTCAAAATACGGCGTAATCTGGGTCAGGAAGTCTCCATACAGTTCAACGCCCGGTACGATATCCCCGTATACCTTGCGGCAGGTATTAGGGCCGAAGAGGGCGTCGATCTGCTCCTTGAAATAGGTGTGAAATTCGAGGTTTAGCTGCGCGGCGGCCCGCATTCGCTCGTATTCCGTCAGTTCCGTGTTGGCGTCAAGCGCCTCGGCTCTAGCGCGGTATTCTGGCTCCTTCGCCTGGAAATCGTCGGCCAGCGCAAAGAATCGGGTGGGGAGAGACTGATCGGCGAAGTTCAGCGTGATGTATTCGCCTTCGTCGTTTACCTCAATACGCTTGGCGCCGGTATCAATGCGGATAGAATCAATCTTCTTTGCGGTTTCAGGCAATCTGGCATTCATGCGAATCCTCCTTACTGATCCGCTGAAACGGATCCATCGACTGTAAATGTTTGATCTGACGGGTCAAATGTCCCGTGAGTGCGAGGGCCGCACCAGTGTAGCGTGCAGGGCAGGTTTACGCCCTTTGTCCCACCGCCGAAGTCGGTCAGTTCTACTACTGCTTTCTGTTCCCAGGCAACATATTTGCTTTCCCCAGTGGTCTTGTACGCCTTGACCACCAGGAAGGTCGCCTGCGCGTCGTCGAGGATCTTCTCTTTTTCCTCCACTTCGTCCAGCCACTGAGAAAATTTGCTGTCTCCCGTGACATAGATCGGATCAAGTTCAGTCGTCTTTTCGTACTGGTCAAGCGTGGTTTCGGCATTCCCGAGGATATCTACTACGGTTTCTACGTTTGCAGACTGGCTGATTCCGGCTTCCTCGATGCCTTTGCCGATGATCTCATAGGCCGGAGAACTGTCACCTGGAACCTTGAAGAAAAACATCAATGTTTTGCGCTGAGCCTTGCCGGCCGCATAGGTTGCTGCCATCATGAACCACTCCTTTCATAGCGTTTTAAATAGTTAATTTTGATCTGAATTTGATAAAGCCTGTCTGGCCGTCCTCGGCCAGCTCGAACAGCATGCCGTTCTGGGCGGAGATTTCCTCCGTGTCCGGGTCGTCGCCAAATTTCGGCGTAATCCCCGCAGCCTGCTGCTCTTCAACCCACTGCTGAAAATCATCGAGGAACGTTGTGTTTTCGAGCCGGATCACATCATCTACTGTCCAGTTCCGGGCATAAAGGGCTAGGTTGTATTGTTTGTAAACAGTCCGGTTGCCGAGGACGTCCTCAGAGACCTCGACAACCGGACTGCCTGTCGGTGCAAGCCCGTAGTTCCCGGGCGCGCAATCCGTCCAGTCAATGTGCTGCCCGCCAGTGAAATCCGTGAGATAGGGACAGCCGTTGATCCATTCCTGCACAGCGCGTATAATGGATGTCATTTAACCGCCTCCTGCTATTTTTTTTGCCCCCGCAATGATCTCCTTGCCGTGATCTGTTTTCATGCGTTCAAACCACTGCGGTCCGCGCAATGCACCTGTAGAACTGCCCGGCTTGCGGGGAGAGTAGTATTGCCTGTGCGCATAAGGAGCGATATATTGGACTTCACCGCTGCCGATATCCGTGCCGAGCTGCCCAGATTTAAGGAGCATACTAGTGCGCAGCGGCGCGTAGGGGGCAGAGAGTCGCAAGACCTCGTTGTCTACAAACTTTTGCGCGCGTGTGTACTGCTGATTCCGCCGCGGTGCGAAATCTGGGTTCCAAACCAGTTTACAGGTTGTTCCGTCCTTCGTTTTGATGATCGTTCCCCGAGGGGTTTTGATTTGATCTGCTATTTGGCATACACCTCCCAATGCCGTATGGCCGGGCTGCCAAAGTCATATCGGGATACGCTCGTGATCGTCAGGACGTTTTCTTGCGTCACCAGCGCCCGCATGGGATGATCGCCCGACGGGTAAAACGCACAATTTCCATGCACCAGATAGCCCTTGACGCCAGCCAGATCGGCAGCAGACAACGGCAGGAACACCCGCACGCTGTCCACCGCCGTACTGCCGGTTTTGTTGATATTCTGGCCGCGCGTATCCTCCCAGTGGCAAGCGGGACAATACACGCGGCGGTAAGTCTTGTTGTCCTCCGTGAGATACAGGTACAATCCGTGTTGGTCAGCATTTTCACACCCCCGCATACCGCAAAGGATCCGTGCGAGGTATCCAGAGGTCGGCGGCATCCAGCAGCGCGGCGTCATACTGTGCACTGAGTGTCGCCGCATCCTCATATGTGACGGACTGACCGCCGACGGATTCGGCTTTGATCCCCGCTGGATTTGCCGTCTGCGTTTCCTCGTGCCGGCGCATCACTTCAGCTACCGCACATGCCGCCATGCGTACCGCGTCCGTTACGACAGCGCCATTCTTCATGCGGTTATAGGTAAGCCGGTCAAGATACGCATCCGCATGACGGGAGATACGCGGCCAATCGAGAGGCAGGATATTCTCCCCGCCATAGCCTCCACGTAAAACACATAATCGGCGTACATAAGCGCTCTCCTTTAAGTAGAGACGGGAAGCGTGATGGTTTGCGTAACAGCGGAGGCAGCTACAGTCAATGTTGCATGCTGCGTTGTGTAACCGGATTTGCTGATTTTCGCTGGGTAGTTGCCCGCACGCAAGTTAAATTCTGCTGTTCCGTCCACTCCCGTCTTTTACGACTCCCGTTGACGTTGATTGTTGCTCCTTCAATGGCGGCCGGTTCTTCTTGGTTGTCTTTGACTGTCAGCGTGACCTTCTGCGTCGTGTAAGGCGTAGATGCTTCGATGTACGCAAAGGGGACCGCCAAGCGGTTCTCGTCCATCCGTGTAGCGGGATTCGGGAGCGCCCAGCCCATGCGAAATACAACGCGGATTGCGATCATGTCCTGCTGAGCGAGGGAATACAGCACCTGTTTGCTCTCCGGGTCGACGATCGTCGCCTGATCAAGAATTTTGACGGTAACGTCCTGCCGAATCGAATAAACGGCCTGCGAGAAGTCACCTGCTACCATCTGCGCGACAGAGGTATCAAAGGAGCCATTAAGCGGGAATTGCATGGAAACGCCGTCCAGGGCATAAGGCGTCGCGCCCTGCATATCCGTCTTGAAAAGTGGGCGGCCATCATTATCCTTCAGACCACGCAGAGCGGCGCGTGTCTGCATGGATGCGATAATCCCGGTCGCCATCCGGCCAGACGATTCAATCTTTGAAAAAAGACCGTTCGCACCCAGCAGGGTATCGTAGGTGATGCCTCCGGACACATTGTTCCCGGCCTGCCGGGCCAGCGTGATGATGTCGTTTTGCCACTCGGAGGGGCGGTTGACGCCAAAGATCGTGGCGCTGTCCACACGCTGTCCGATTGCCTCGTTGATGCGCGGCGTGACCTCGCCGATGATATCAAAGCTTGCATCGTCGAGCACTGCCTCCGGGATCGGCACGATGACGGCCAGCTCCGCGGCGGTAAGATAGACATTATCCCAAGCCTGCTGGCTGGTCTGCTTGTGCCCGGTGTCTCCGTTGACCCAGTAGGCCATCGGGAGCATATCGAGCACGGGGATGCGCGTCTGCTTGCTTGTCATATTCGGCAGCTTGCGCGCCATAGAAAGAAATACGGATTGCTTCGGCGCATCCTGGAAGATTGTGTTAACAACCTGCTCCTGGATAAGCGCCTCGGCTTCGGTTCTGTTGATAGGCATAAAATTACTCCTTTCCAAATACCGCCCTCAGAGCGGCGTTCGCACGGTCCTTCCCGTTGTCCATGTTTTGAGTAGGACCCTTTGTGCTCCTTGAAAATTGCGGGGGTGTTTTACGCACGGCAGGGAAATCCTTCGCGGCCGCTTCAGCTGCCTCTTTCAGTCCCGTTACCGTGCCATCTTCAGAGACTTTGACGTTCGACAGGTCAATCAGTTTTTCCAGCAGCTTGTGATCGTACCCCTCCAGGGTACGCATTTCTGCGCCGATCAGGCGCTTGTTTGCCGCCTCCAGGGCGGCGGACTGCTGCTTTGCCTGATTTTGCTGGTATGCGCTTAAGCGCGCGTTCAGGTCGCCCAGTTCTTCGCCATCTTTTAGACCTAGCACGGTACGCAGGGCGCCCTCGTAGGACTGGCGCGCGTGCGGTAATTGGCGGATTCCCCGCGCAGGGCGGAGACATAATCCTCCGAGTAGGTCTTTCCGGTGGCGAGAGGCGTGTCTTTTACTGGATCCTGATCTCCGTTGTTGGGCTCTGCAAAAAGCTGTAGGTTCATTGGTTTCAGCATCTGGCTGTTCCTCCTTTGCGGTTCTGCCGCATATATAAAAAGCGCTGCCTCCTGGGCAACGCTTTTTGACTGATTTTGCGTATAAAAATACCGCCTTGCAGCTGCAAAGCGGTTTGGCTCAGTTTGTTCGCACGCTCTCGTTTATGACGCGGGAAAGCGTGTTTTCTGCATCATCCTCTACGATCTCCACCGACCGCCCGGGGCGCTCCCGTCCATCGGTCTCGGGTTAATGGGAGAATATAAATAATCCTCCCCGCTATCATCCACGATCCGGAGGAGCCCCGGATATTCCAAGCCAAGGCACTCATACACCCGGCCATCGGTTAAAGAATCCACGCCAAAACTTTCTCCGACATATTTCAATTTCATTTTCGCTTCACCCTCTTTACTTTCGGATCATACTGCTTTTTATCGTACTCGTACCAGTGCACCTCATAGGTATTATATTCTGATTCTATTATACCGGTTTTCTTTTCCCATTTCCAGTCCTCTCCTCCATATTTTTGCGATAGCTGTTTCGCCACGCGGAGATTTGTGGATGAATGGTAACCAGCAATGATGTGCACTTGTTTGAGTTCGCTGCCCTTTGGGATAACGCTTGTTTTGTCCGCTGACTGATATCTGACGGTATCCTTTAGTTTTGTATTTTCAACGGCCAAGACTTTAGGAGATTGAGGCTTAATGTTCTTTATGTAATCCTGCCGTTCCTTATTTCGCTTCACCGCATGTACAGACTTTTGCGCCTGACTACGGCCAAAACCGCGCGTCTGGATGCGAGTGGAATCGTTTTGAAGCCCTGTTTTTTGCAGGAATTCTTTCAAGCTGCTTCCTGCTTTTTCAGCCGGACGGAAGCGCCGTTAAAATCTGCACGTAAGGCATTGCGCAGCTCGTCTGTTTCTGCCACCTTGATTCCCTCGTCAAGACCCGCCAGTTCCCGTTTCGTTGCCCGAATCCGGCGCTCCATTTCACGTTGTTTCTGCGTGGCATCGTACAGCGGGATTTTTTACCGTCCAATTCGACGCTAGCATTATTCATTTGTGCGATCTCACTGCGCGGGTATGCGGATTCCGACAGCCCTCGAAGAAAGGAAACCAGTCGTGGCGGCAGTTCCAGCCCTTGAACCCCGGCCCTGTGTTATACCCAATGTCTCTAAGGCTTAAATACCCTGTGCGCCCTGACAGGCTGACAAGCTTGCCTTGCCAAGCGGCGTGCGACGGCCGGGCACCGCATGCGCGGTAATCTCCATC
>ENA-OQCX01001360-OQCX01001360.1-human-gut-metagenome-genome-assembly--contig:-NODE-1360-length-11381-cov-6.490315_pt1 | contig 11381 bp, 13 predicted proteins | sample MGYA00242762_ERZ504587 | MGnify/ENA primary metagenome ERZ504587 (study PRJEB26092, sample SAMD00036337) | human gut metagenome | host: Homo sapiens | study: EMG produced TPA metagenomics assembly of...
ACATATAGAGGGCATACCGGGCCAGCTCCTCCTCGCCCATAAGCTCCAGGGGAGATGGGAAAGGTTTTTGTTTTCCAGCGTCACATAGCAGATATACCAGTTATACGGGACTTCCACCTCATAATCGTTGCCCTCGCTGTCTGTGCGGGTTTCCGTCCGGTAGCGCACCTCCACCACCACATCCTCGGTGAGAATGTATTGGCGGCCAAAAAGCGTTTCCAGGGTGCCTGTACCTGGGCAAGCGTCCATTCCCCCTCGTGGAGCACAGAGAGAATGGAGATGAGCACATAGGATCGTGTTCGATCCCGTCCAGGTCAAAATGGTATTCGTCATAGTCGTGGGTGCTTTCGTAGGTGTCCAGGTAGTTTTGCAGCTCCGCCTCCATATCTACATAGCGGCCTCAGCCCCCAGGATGTCCTCATCCTTTGATGGATAGGTGGTAGCGCCCACGGCCCCCGCGCCGGAGTTGCCCAGCATCACCAGGGAGGACGAACAGGACTGCATGATAAAGAGCAGGAGCACACAGGCCAGGGCCAGGAGCACCCCCACGGGATGCCGCTTGATGAAGCCCACCGCCTGGGCTCCGGCTCTTTCCGTGGCGGCGGCAGTCTGTTTTGCTGCCTTTGCCGCCCCAGCTCTGGCAGTCTGCCGCGCTGCTTGCGGTATTGCCGTTTCTGCCAAAACCGTTTCCAGGCACTTTGCTTCAGCTCCGGGTGCTCCTGGGCGGCCACGCGGAACTGATGATCCGCCGCAGCCTTGATATATTTGGACTCCGCCCGCTGGACAGCCTTTGCAGGGTGTTCCCGGATTTTCTTCTTGACGAAGCGGGAGCCATGCCGCAGGGCGGTTTCACCCGCCAGCTCGGAGCGGTGGGCCCCCTCGGTGCCCACATTCTCCTGTTCCACCTCAAAGAGCTTGCCATGCACGAAGCCGTGAACGGTGCCGCCAGCGGCCCGGCCCATCCGCCTCACCGGGCCGGGCTTTTTGGGTGGCTTCTGCTTTGCCAGCTTATCTTTGGCTGCCTCCAGCTTTTCCCCGCGCTTTTCCATACGGAGCTTGGACGCGGCGGCCTGTTCCTGCTGGCTCTTTTGCCGAAATTTTGACTTCTGGACACTTTGTCCAGAGGTGCCGCTGTCCGCAGCCCCAGCATCACCTGGGGAGCCGCCCCCAGCGGCCCCGCCAGGATCGGCGGTGCTCTCCCAGGAGCCGGGGCGTTCCATTGGCTCTTGTTTTGGCCTATTCGGTTTTCGCTTCATTCTTCAAATCCTCCGGGCGGGTGGTGAGCAGGTTATAGATCTCCCCCTTGGGGAAACGGTCAACAAAGGGGATGGTCACATCCCCATAGAACAGCAGGCCCTCGCCGGAATTGCTATGGGTGATGTAGGAAAGCTGGTGCTCGGAAATGCCGAGCTGCTTTGCCAGGATCGCCCGGTCACTTTGGGCCTGGGCCAACAGGATCATAAAGTCGGTGTTGTCCAAAATGGCCTCGATCTCCCGGCTGGCTAACAGGTCTTTCACATTCTGCGTAAGTGCGCTGGGGACGCAGCCCTTTTTGCGGAGCATCTTCCACACGGCCACAAAGTAGCTGGCGGTGAGGGCGTCCCGGAGCAAAATGTGAAACTCGTCAAAGTAGCACCAGGTCGAAATGCCGTTGTGGAAATTCACGTTGACCGCCGAAGTGACAAAATCGTTGGTGATGTGCATGGCGATCTTCCGCAGGTTTTCCCCCAGCCCTTTGAGGACGATGCACACCACACGGGCGGTCAAGTCCACATTGGTAGGGTGGTTGAACAGGTTGAGGGAGCCGGTGCAGTAGAGCTCCAGGGCGGTTGCCACCCGCCGGGCCTCCGGCTCTGGCTGTTTCAGAAGCTCCTCATACAAGTCCTGGAGCAAGGGCGGCTTGCCGGCCCCGATCCCCAGGGCCATATCCCGGTAGATGAGCCGCACACAGCGTCGATCACCGTCTTTTCGATAGGCTGTAAACCATCCTTGCCGCCCACCACCAGCTCGCACAGGGACAACAAAAAATCCGCTTTCATGGAAAGCGGGCTCTCGTCCTCGTCTATATCCAGCCGGATGTCCATAGGGTTGATATGGCTGGGAGAACCGGGGGCGATCTCAATGACCTGCCCGCCCAGCCGCCGCACCAGGGGGGCATACTCGCCCATTGGGTCCACAATCAAAATTCTGTCCTGGGGGATGGTGAGGAACACGTTTAGGAGCTCTCTTTTTGCCGCAAAGGATTTTCCCGATCCGGTAGAGCCCAGGTACAGGCCGTTGGCCGATTTCAGCTTTTTGCGGTCAGCCATGATGACATTGTGGGAAAGGGCGTTCATCCCGTAATAGAGGGACGGCCCCGCCATCCGCAGCTCCCGCGTCATAAAGGGAATGAAAATCGCCGTGGAGCTGGTGGTCATGCCCCGCTGGACTTCCACCTCGTTATAGCCCAGGGCCAGGGAGGACACAAAGCCCTGCTCCTGTTGCCAGTCCAGCCGCTTCAAGGCACAGTTGTATTTCTGTGCGATGCCGCCCACAGTGAAAATATCATTTTCCAGCCGCTGGCGGGTGGGGGCGATATTCACCACCGTAAAGGTCAGCAGGAACATCCGCTCGTTGCGGGATTGTAGGTCGGCCAGCAGCTCCGCCGCGTCTTTGGAAAAGGTAATGAGGTCGGGGGGCAGGATGTCGGGATCATACCCGGCCCGCACCGCCTTGCGTTGTTCCTCCACCTTCATTTTTCCAATATCGGACAGCTTGCCTTTTACCGTTTTAATGGCCTTCAACTGATCTACCGTCTGGATGTGCATGGTCACAGTCAGCTCCGCGTCCAGCTCCAGGATTTCCGCCAGGAGCTTGTCGGAGAGCTCCGAAGCCATGATCTGCAAATAGGAAGCCGCCCCCCAATACTGGCCCACCCGGAACAGGCGGGACTGCCGAAAGTCGAAGCTGTCCGGGGCGATATAGTCCTTGGTGCCCAGCCCCGTTTTGGGAATGTCCTGCCAGGAGAAGCGGAACGGCTCCCGGCTGCCGGGATGCATCTGGCTGTGGAGCAGGGCCAGCCGTGACCGCCCGTCCAGGGGCTCCGAGGGCACTCCCAGCCGTTTGAGGTTGCCTGTCACATCGGCCTCCACACGCTCCAGCCGGGGCCGGGCCTCCCCGATCCCATCGGCGGGGAGCCCAAAGGTGATATATTTTGACCGCTCGATCCCGTTGTTTGACCGAGCGATCTGGTTTTTTAACATCCCAGTAAATTCAGCCCGGATGCTGTTGAAGCTATCCTCCGCCTGGGGGATATTCACCCGGTATTTGCTCCGGGAACGGGAGCGGCGGTTGATAAAGGAGAGCTGGAACGGCAAAGAGGTGTCAAAGTAATTGAGGAACGAACTCCAGCCGCCGAAAATCGCTGTCTGATCCTCGGTGCTTGCCACGGAATAGTTGATGTCCTCATATTCCACCGTCTTTGTATAGAGCCCGCCGGGGAGCTGGCACACCCCGTCCGGGTGCATCACCAGATAAGGGATCGTCTGCTGGGCAGACAACGCAGCTTTCCGGTCAGCGGCCTTTCCGGGGCCGCGCTTTTGATTTTTTGCTTTCTGCAATCGCATCCTCCTTTCCCGCAGCGCCCCGATGGGTGAACGGGGCGTAAATGTTTTCTGTTCGGTAGGGCCTCACCCCAGGCCGCAGGAAACGGGCCCGGATGATGTTTCGCACCACCTTTTCCAGCGGGAGCCCGTCTTTCTCATACATAGCCAGCAGAAACGCCGGGAGCGCCACCGCCATCATAAAGAACATGGCCCCGGTGTTGCCGATGGAGCTGCGGGCCAGCAGGTAGGACGGGACGCCCACCGCCGCCGCGACGCCGAAGCACACAAGCTGGCGTTTCGTCAGATTAAAGGCAAGTTTGGTCTTGACCTTTGACAGATCGTTGGGAACATTCACATAGGGAATTTTGCTCACTTCCTTTCCAGCCCGGCTACCTCTGGACACTTTGTCCAGAAGTCCAGGCAGTTTTAACGCAGGGCCTCCGCGATCCCCGCCATGATATACTCCGCGCAGGGCAGGGCGATGGCGTTGCCCAGGGCCTTGTACCGCTGGGACGCGCTGATCTCCCTGCCGTCGGCCCCGTACTTCGTCCACCCCTCCGGCAAGCCCATGAGCCGCTCACATTCCAATTCCGTAGGGAAACGAATACAGCCGCCCGCCGGATCGTCCTCGTACCAAAAAGCAAACGGTGTCACCGTACCGGCTAACAGAGTGGGAAAAGGGTCAGTTGGAAATCCGAAGCTGTTTTGGAACGCTGTTTGTTCCCCCTCCTTGGCGGCTCCCCGCATACGGAACCCTTGAAAGGGTCTGGTGACGGGTACGCGCCCCCTGTTTCAAGAACAGCCTCGATCTCCGCCGGGGGCGGGCAGCCCGCCCGCTGTGCAAGGCGCAGGAAGTGGGAGCATTGGGCGGGGCTTAAACAATATTGCGGGAGCACGCCGCCCTCCAAAGTCTGCCACAAGAAAGACGCGCTGGCGTCGGGCCAGTCGGGGCCTTGCCCAGTGTTGGGCATCCATGAGCCGCCATGCGAGATCGGGGCATCCCCCTCGCACCATTCCGGCGTTTGCCCATCTTCCCGAAGCAGGCATTGAAATTTCGGTGTCTGTGAAAGCGGATAGGACGGCTCTAAAGTCCATCCGGTCATTTGAAGAAAACGCTCCCATGACGTTTTCCCAAACAGAGATAACTGGATATAGATCATTGGTGGCCTTTCTCATTTCTTGAATAATGCGGATGGCGTGAAAAAACAGGCCGGACTTGGCGCCGTCCAGCCCCTCACGCCTGCCGATCTGTGAAAGATTTTGACAAGGGGAGCCAAAGGTCAGCACATGGACGGGCGGGATGGCCCCGCCGTCCAGTTTGGTGATGTCCCCCAGGTGGGCCATATCCGGGAAGTGCCGCCGGGTGATAGAGATAGGGGCAGCTCGATCTCGCTTGCCCACAGGGGACGGATGCCGCACCGCGACGCCGCCAGGGGGAAAACCCCGATCCCGTCAAACAGGCTCCCCAAAGTGAGCCCGCTCACAAGTCCTCCTTTTGATCTGCCGCCTCTGGACACTTTGTCCAGAAGTCCGGGATCGTGGGCTCCACCTCATTTCCCCACACATCCCAGCCGGGCGGGGACTGTCTTGCGAACAGCTCCACCCTGGGCAAGTCGCCCATAAGGCCACGATCTTTTCACGGGCCTCCTCCGGCTTTCGGCTGTGCTCCCGGACAGGGGAAATGATAAACTGATGGACATTCGCCGCCTGCCGTTTGGGGTGTCCCCGCGTCGCCAGCAGGCAGACCTCCGCGTTGCCCCGCGTCCAAAAGCCCAGGCCGTAAAACCAGCCGGGGGATTTGCGGTTTTGTTTGAGCCAGACGAAAGCCACGCTTTTATAAGTGAAGCCCCACGCCTGGATCAGCCGCAGGGCCTCCGGGAGCTGCGGGAATGTGGCCCACAAAAAAAGCGCGCTGTCCTTGGCCGCAAGGTCGGCCACAGGCAACGCGCATAGCTCCGATATGCTCATGGTGGGATAATGGTTTTCCGCCGCCCCCTGTACCTTTTTCGCTGTGTAGCGCCAGGGGGGATCGGCATAAATAATAGAATACTGTCCGATAGTCAGACTCCTTTCTCCCCAGCCTCCACCGCCGCCCGCGCTGCACGGATGCGCTCGCTGGCGGCGGCATAGTAGGTCGGGACGGTTTCAAAACAAATAAAGCGGCGGCTTGTGTTGAGGGCGGCCACCGCCGTTGTGCCGGAGCAGCGCAGATGTCCGCCACCACCTCGCCGGGCCGGGTATAGGTCTTGATGAAATACTCGCACAGCTCCACTGGCTTTTGCGTGGGGTGGATAGTACGCTGGACGGTGGGAAAGGCCAGCACATTTCCGGGAAAGCGCAGGCCGTCCTCCGATCCGCTGCCGGAGCGGAGGAATTTTCCGTAGTTGGTGCTGTCCCCACGGTTGCCCGCGATTTTCTTGTAGGGCTTGCCTTGTTCAAACTGCGGATTATAAAGCGGAAGTTTCTGATAGAACACCAGAATATTCTCCGTCTTTTTCAGCGGGGCCCGCCTCGCGTTGAGGAAACCTGTGCACCGGCTCTTGTACCACACCCATTCATAGCGGAGCATGGGGAGGTTGGACGCCCCCAGCACCTTATCATAGGGGCACTGTGCGAAGAACAACACCGCCCCCTCCGGCTTGACGGCCCATTTCACCGCCTCCCACAGCTCCGGGAGGGGCAGCGGCACATCCCAAAAGTTCCGGGTGGTGCCATAGGGCGGATCAGTCAAGAGCATATCTACCGAATGACGGGGCAGAGAGCGCAGCCCCGCAATGCCGTCTTGCAGGAACAGGCCCTCCGGGGACTTCTGAACACTTTGTCCAGAGGTATCGAAAGTCGTTTTTTCCATTGAAGCGCCTCCTCTCAATGCGCCCCGAAGATGCGCTGGGCGATGCCGCCCGTCTTAAACAGCATAAAGCAGAGCAAAACCGTGTAGCCCACAATGCCCCAAATCGCCCCAATGGGATCTCCGCTGGTGACGATCCCCTGGACGAGCACCGCATAGATGGCAACGCATACCAGAATGAGCATCCCTTGAAATCCCACGGCGAACAGGGAACGCAGATAATTCTGGCCCGTCTGCCCCACCTCCCGGTGGGCCAGGGTAGCCATAGGGATGGGGGCCAAGCTGGTCAGCAAATAGATTTCCAACATCCTGCCATAGACCAGCACAAAAATGACAATGCCCAGCGCCCACATAGTCACACCGATAAGAGAGGATTGGAGCCACAGGCCGAGAAGCGGCCCCAAGTCCATGCCCTCCAGGGTGGTTTCCAGCTCCGCCATCATATCCGGCGTAATGTCCGTGGAGCCCTGGATGAGCCCGCCCGCCTGGGCGATCACGGACTGCGACACATCGAACACCGCCATCACGATATTAAAGGTGTTGGACAGGATGAGGATGGCACAAGCCGTTTTGAACATCCATTTATAGATATTCGCTACATCAAACTCGTGCATATTGTTCTTTTCCAAAAGCATCTGTATCAGCTCATAGGTGGCAACAAAGGTCAGCACCAGACCGGCAATCGGTAAGATCACCGTTTCGGAAAGCTGGCGTATAAGGGAGAAAACCCCGGCGTTCCAGGCCGCCGGGGTAGTCCCCACTTGTACCGCGATCTCCCCGACCTGGGCGTTGACGTAATCGGTGAGCCCCTCCAGGTTGCCCATGATCCCGCCAATCAGCAGCTCTTTGAGCCAGTTCGTGAGCCAGTCGGTGAGAAAATCCATAAGCCGCTACCTTAAAACAGCCCGGACAGCAGGGGGATCAAGGTGGTGCCCAGCAGGATGATGCCGCCGCCAGCCATGAGCTGCTTCATGCCCTGTGATTTTGAGCCAGGATTATCCGAGCCGTAGCCCTCCAGCAGATTGACCACGCCCCACACGCCAAGACCAGCGCCGAGAGCAACAACAAGGGTCTGCAAAGTATCAATCGCGGAAGAAAAAAACTGCATAGAGCCTCCATTTCTCCGGGGAATACCCGGCTATGAAAAAAGCCGCCATTTCTGGCGGCAGGTTACGACCTCTGGACACTTTGTCCAGAAGTGGGATTTATACATAGGCGTCCGGGTCATCCACATCATCATAGTTGAGGATGTCCTCGTCCTCGCCTATGGGCCCTGTGTCTGTCCCGTCTGCCTCGTACACCTCGCAAGCCTCAGAGAGCCCAGGCCGCCTGCGGCGGTTGATGAGCTGATCGAGGGAAAAGGCGTTTTTCACTTTATCGGCCTCAGCCGTGTATTTGTAGTTGGGGTGCTGCTTCAAGTCGTACTTTGGGGAATAGAACGGGGGCAGGCCCCGAAGCTGTAAAATACAGCGATCCCCCGGCATGGTGGCAAGCTCGGCGGGTGTCATCAGCTCCCGGCCAAGCCGCTGGGTGTTCTGGTTGTAGCTTTCCGACTGCCCTTTGGAGCGCCCGTCCGTCTGCATATAGATGGTGGACTTCCCCAGCCAGTTTTCCGAAATCTCCTTGATGGTGGAGCTTTCCCTGCCGCCCAGGAAAACCACGCTGTCCATATTTCCCATGATCGTTTCCGCGTGCTTGTCATAAATGGCCTTGCACTGCGCCATCTGCTGATAAAAGAGCGTCAGCGATATTTCACGGGAACGGATGACGGCCACCAGCTTTTCCAGGTTGGGCACCTGCCCTGTATTGGCCGCCTCGTCCCACAGCACCCGCACATGATGGGGCAGGCGGCCCCCATGAACATTGTCGGCCCTCTCGCACAGCAGATTGAACATCTGCGAAAAAGCCAGGGCCACAAGGAAGTTGTAGGTTGGCGTGGTGTCGGAAATGGTGAAGAACACCGCCGTTTTCCGATCCCCGATACGGTCAAGGGCCAGCTCGTCATAGCTCATGATCTCCCTAAGCTGGGGGATGTCAAAGGGGGCCAGCCGGGAGCCGCAGGAGATAAGGATCGACTTGGCCGTTTTGCCGCTGGCTAATTTGTACTTTTTGTACTGCTTTACCGCAAAGCAATCCGGCTTGCGCTTTTCCAGGCCCTTGAACATATAGTCCACCGCGTTCATAAAGTTTTCGTTGTCCTCTTTCACCTCCATGCCGGAGATCATATCCACCAGGGTATTCATATTCCGATCCTCGGCGGGGCCCTCGAAAATGATATAGGCGATAAGGGCGCAGTACAAAAGCGTTTCCGCCTTTGTCCAAAATGGATCACCCTCCTTGCCCTCGCCTTTGGTGTTGGCGATGAGGGTATCAACAAACTTTAGAATGTCGGCCTCGTTGCGGATATACGACAGGGGGTTATAGTGCATGGATTTTGTGAAGTCAATGGAATTGAACACCTTGATCCGATAACCCCTCCGTTGCAGGAAAGCCCCCACCTGGGAGAGAACCCCGCCCTTTGGATCGACCACCACAAAGCTGCACCCGCCTTTTTCTTCGCGCTGGCCTGGAGAAGCTGCGGGGTGAGCCAGAACCGCGTTTTGCCGGAGCCGGACGAACCGATCACACAGGCGTTGAGGTTGCGGGCGTTGGCCGGATTTTTGGGGCGGGTGTTCATGGTAAGAAGCTCCGTCCCGGTGAGGATGACATTGTTTTCAAAGACGGGATCGACGAAAGGGGCTATATCTTTAGGCCCGCCCCAACGGGCGCTCCCGAACTCCTCATCCCGCCGGAATTTCTTTGCGTTCTTGCTCTTGAAGTAGATCAGCAGCCGGAAGCCCACCGCGCCCACAATGCCAACAAGCCAGTCAAAGGATCAAGCCCCGGCGCAAGGTCGGCAAAGGCCGGGCCTACCGTCTGCCCCAGGCCCATGAGCTTATGGGGGAAATCCGCGCCAGCGGCCAGCCGGTAGGCTGTCCCCAGCTTTAGGCAGGCCCACAACACAAACAAATAGGGGATGTTTGGTATCACATATTTTTTGACGCTACCTGTCCTCATGCACCGCCTCCTTTGCGCGTTCCAGCTTTTGGGCGGGCTGGCGGGCCGCTTCTGCGGCGGCTCCTTGATCTGCTCCCGGATGGGGGCTTTTGCGGATTTGGTGCGCTTTAGCAGCTGTTTGGAATACTCGGAGAAACAGGCTGTGATCGCGTCGGCCTGCCCCGCCTTGAAGAACAGCAAGTGCTTATCCGGCGCGACTTGATAAAAGGCGTAGTCCACATTCCATTTCCGGGCCACCCGGTCAAAGAGGGCCGGGGCCTCCACCTCGATACTGTTGGTGGCGGCCCCGTGGCCCATGAGCTGCCCCACCGTCTGCCTGCCGTGGGGCGTCTGCTTGGCCCGGTGGTGTTTGGCGATCTTCCGGCCTACCGCCTGGAGAACATAGGCAAGCCCCCGCGCCGTGAGCTTGCTTGCCTTAATAGATACTGCTATGGTACGTCTGGAAACGTCCTCGTCTATCAGCCTTATCCCTCCTTCCACACGAAAAAAGCACCTCTGGACAATGTGTCCAGAAGTGCCGCTATCGGTCTGTATGGCCTTGCTCCGGGCGGGGGCGTTCCGCCGCCTGGGGAAAACGGTCAATGACTTCTTTATAAGCCGCCATCTGCTCCCGGATGGAAAGCTGCGGATAAGCAAAAACCTTGTGATCGTCTGGAATGTCCTCCAGCCCGTGGTAGTATTCAATAAACTGGCTGCCGTTGGGGAGGAAAAAACCGCCTTTGACAAACCCGCCATCCTCATTGATCCGCATATCCCGGCCATACGCCTCATAATCGAAATAATCCCGCAGGTTTTCGGGAATGTTGATTAGTTCCATGTCCTCCGCGTAAATGCGGCCCAGGGTTTCATCATCAGACACGCCGATATAGAAATCGTAGCAATCCAGATTTTCCACCAGATTGATGAGGTCGCCCACGCCGGAGGTATGCTCGCCGCTGGCAACAGCCGCCTCAAACTTTTCCAAATCGCTTTTATCCAGCTCGGAGAGCAGGCAGGCCAGATGGTTGAGCTCGTCAATGCTTTCGTATTCTCCCAGGCAGGCGTTGAGTTCCGGCAGATCGCCGCCATAGTCGGCAATAAAAATCTCCTCATACTGGATATTGTCAACGCCAATCCGTTTAAGGAGCGCCTGTACTTCCTCGGTAGTCGTGGGGAATTTCAACGGCTCACTTGCCAGCTCACCCTCGTTGTATTTCCCCAGGTTAGTGACATACGCCTCAATGAACGCCATATCAGCGCCGCCTCTGGCCCTTGACGGTGAGGATGCCGTCCAGGGTGGTGGCGGTGATCCCCAGCCGCTGGGCCACAGCGATGTCATTTTTTACCGCTTCATCGACATAGCTCCCGCATACCACCAGCACGCGGGAGCGCCGGAGCAGGTCGCGCCCCATATCAATACCGCTTTTATGCTCCTCCGGCACCGCGTCATTGAGGAACAGCGGCAGATAGAGCATAGGGCAGATGGGGGAATATCCCGCATCATAGACAATGCGGCAGTATTTAGCTGCCTGCTCCATGACCTCGCACTCGCCGCCGCGCCATGCGGCGGTCACATACGCAAGGGGTCGCTTCATAATCAAAACCTCCGTTTCTTTTCTATATATAATAGGTAGGGGGTCAACCCTATCCCCCCGCCCTTTCCCTATCCAGGGAAAGGGGGCGGCTCTGGAGGATATACCCCCGCCGCTTGCCGGGGAAATAGCACAGCCGGGGCAGACCGTAAGGGCAGGCCACCGCAAAATGCGGCGGCGTTCCGCCCCTTGACGGCCCACTCCCGGCTGTGCAGCATAAACCCCGCGACGGGGGATATATCACCGCAGAGCCCATCCCAAGCGCAGGCGCGTACCTCTGGACAAAGTGTCCAGAAGCGGGGCCCGGTCACTTGTCGAGCT
>ENA-OQCX01001361-OQCX01001361.1-human-gut-metagenome-genome-assembly--contig:-NODE-1361-length-11372-cov-2.264651_pt1 | contig 11372 bp, 14 predicted proteins | sample MGYA00242762_ERZ504587 | MGnify/ENA primary metagenome ERZ504587 (study PRJEB26092, sample SAMD00036337) | human gut metagenome | host: Homo sapiens | study: EMG produced TPA metagenomics assembly of...
TACCGATGTTGATGGTACGAGCCACAAAACTCTCCAGTAAACATTCTCTCCTATACATTTCTGTATGATTTTTGCCGTATATGGAAAAAAAGAACAGAAAAAGCATCAGAAAAACATATGCCAGTACATACCGGGTCGTTTTCTTTTTGTGTTTAAAAATCAACAGATAAAGAAGTGCAATTACCAGAAGATATGGAAAAATGCTGCTCCCCCAGTAATTATTCCAGAATCCCAAAGATTTTTTAATCATTTCTTTCATCATATTCTTTTATCCTTCACACAATCAAAATGTAAAAAACTCCGAGCACCAGAGAAGGAATGCAGCAGATGATTCCCTTCAAAAAAGCTCTCCAGTCCCTGCGAATCACCAGGCAAAGCAGTAGAAAAACTCCAAGCATCATTGTCCCCAGAATGATTCCCATAGATGACAGAAGGCAGCAGCTTAAATCTGCCATTGCAAGAAGAACCCAGGGATATTCCGTTTTTTTCTCCATGAGCACAGACTGGCAGATATAAAGCAGAAGCGGCAGAAAAGCAGATGCCAGCAGTGCCTTGCCCTGCCAGATACGAATCATCTGAAAGCTTCCTGAATTATATACAGAATATGCTGAAAAGCTACAGATACATGCTGTCAGGAACAAATACATTCCCTGCGCTCTTTTATCACCGGGAAACCATTTCTTTCCAAGAAGATACTGAACACTGTAAACTACCGGAAGAAAAACTGCCGGGAAAATCATATGCGCCATGATCGCTGGATGAAGTCCCGCACTGAGCTGGCTTACCACCGCAAGAATACAGGGAACGGAGAAGTATATATCTGCTTGCAATACCATAATACTTCTGTCCTGTATATGGGATAATTTCAAAGATCGTATCCGTCTGTACGCCAGAGGTCGCCTGAGCCACATAAAAAGCATCATCTGCATCCATATGTGCCAGTAGAACACACATTGCCATCTGTGCAGAATCAGGATCAGTGCGATCCAGAAATAGATTTTTTCTCTGTCAAAAATACCGGACAGACGAATAGTATCTTTCGCCTTCACCGTCACAAAAACACCTGTCAGAGCCAGGATCAGTGCGATACTTCCATAGGAAATCACCAGCACATGCAGCGGCATTTTCAGAAACGTCATTGGAAGGGTCAGAACCTCCATGATCGAAAAAAGGATCAGATAACCGCTCACGAAACGTTCAGTCAGAAGGGGCTGCCGTCTTTTGACAAACGGCAGTCTTCCCACAGCAACCGGTACAAGGATAAGCCAGAAAACAGCCAGGATTCCCTTCATTGCCATTTCCATATTTATTTCTCCATCTCTTTTTCAAGGATCCCCATCGCGATCTTCTCCGGAGTGATCGGAAGTTCACGTACACGGACTCCTGTTGCATTATAGATTGCTTCTGCAAGTGCCGGACACGGGGTATCAATGACAAGCTCTCCAATGGATTTCGCTCCGAATGGGCCACTCTCCTCGTAACTGCTCTCAAAATCAACACGGATCTTACCGATATCCATTCTGCTCGGAATCTTGTACTGCATGAAGGAATTGTTGCGGATCTTTCCCTTATCTGTATACTGTACATCCTCAAACAGTGCCATTCCGATTCCCTGTGCGATACCGCCCTCGGTCTGCACCCGGGCAAGATTCGGGTTGATCGGTGTTCCACAGTCAACAACAGCAACATAATCAAGAACATCTATATTTCCTGTTTCTTTGTCTACTTCGACCTCGACCATTCCGACCATGAACGGCGGAGGGGACAGCGGTGAGGAATGCTGTTTCACTACCTGCAGTTCTATATTGTTAAAGAAAGTACTCTTAAGCCCAATTTCCTCGAGAGAAACTTTTTTTATTCTCATCCTCGGCACAGAATACATAAGAGCCGTCAAAATCAACGTTCTCCTGCTCTGTCTGCAGCATTTCTGCTCCGAGTTCACAGATTTTTTTGCGGAGCTCCTGGCAGGCTTTTACGACTGCCATACCGGTTGTATAGGTTGTTGCAGATGCATAGGAACCTGAGTCATATGGAGAAATATCAGTATCTACACTGAATACTACGATATTTTCCATCGGAGTCTCCAGACAGTCTGCAGCAATCTGTGCCATGACAGTATCGCATCCGGTTCCCATGTCTGTACAGCCAAGTGCAGAGTGTAGGAACCATCTTCATTCAGCTTGATGTCTGCACCGCCGACATCAACACCTGCAATAGAAGAACCCTGCATTGCCATCGCAACACCCAGACCGCGTACTTTGCCATTGCCCATATCCTGGGAGAGTGATCTGGAATCCCAGTTCATCATTTCCTTTGCTCTTGCCATACAGCGATCCATTGCACAGCTCTGTGCATATGGGACATCTGGATATCCCGGAAGCGGACCGCCCTCTACCGGCATGTTCAATTCTTTCATCCTGGCCGGATCCATTCCCATCTTGTGTGCCAGTTCATTGACCGCAGATTCAACCGCAAAAATACCCTGCGTTGCTCCATATCCACGGTAAGCTCCTGCTGCCTGCACATTCGTATAAACGACATCAAAGCAAAAACGATATGCTTCGGTATGTCGGTAAAGTCCAATGGATTTGTGACCACTTAATCCTACGGTTGTAGAACTGTGTTCTCCATACGCACCGGTATTTGACAGTGTATAGACATCCAGTGCACGGATGATACCGTTCTCATCTGCACCTGCACGGACAGTGATCTCCATCTCGTGACGCGGTGTGGAGCAGATCATCGATTCATATCTGGAATAGATCATCTTGGACGGACGGCCTGTCTTCCAGGTTACAAATGCCGGGTAGATCTCACTGACAGAAGTCTGCTTTGCGCCAAAGCCACCACCGATCCTTGGTTTGATGACACGAACTTTGGATGCCGGAATATCCAGTGCACGACCTACGATCCTTCTGATATGGAAAGGAATCTGTGTAGAAGAAAGTACGATCAGACGTCCAAAATGGTCCATATAACATGCTGTACGGAAAGTTCATCATAGCCTGCTGGTTTGCCCTGGTGTGATAAGTGTGTTCTACCGTATATGCACATTCACTTAAGACTTTATCTACATCACCATGTTCTTCCCTTGCTGTAGCACATAAGTTTCTCTTATTATCGCCGCCAAGCGGGATCTTGAGTTTCCAGTCCTCCTCCGGGTGCACCAGGATCGGATTATCTTTTGCAGTGTGGATGTCGAAGACCGGTGTTTCCACCTGATATTTGACCTTGATCGCTTAAGTGCCAGATCAACAGCCGCCTCTGTCTCACCTGCAACGATCGCAACTGCATCTCCGACAAAACGTACATGACGGTCAAGGATCAGTCTGTCATCCGGACTCATCTCCGGTGCAGTCTGTCCTGCAAGTGTAAAACGCTTCTGCGGAACATCTTCATAGGTAAAAACACAGACGATGCAGGAACTTTCTTTGCTGTATCCGTCTTGATCGTGTCGACCCATGCATTGGCATGAGGGCTTCGCAGGACTTTGACGATCAGGGAATCTTTCGGTGCCAGGTCGTCCGTGTACACAGGCTTTCCTGTTACCAGTGCCATGGCATCTGTTTTCTGGACAGGTTGATTTACATATTTCATTTTATGCTTCCTCCTGTGTTTTCTTATAATTAAGGTATTTCAGGATACTTGCGGTCTGGGAGACAAAACCGGAACATCTGCACAGATTTCCTGCAAGGTATTCCTTGATCTGCTCTTCATCCGGTTCCTCGAGTTCACGGAGCATCGCGATCACATTCATGATAAATCCCGGATTGCAGAAGCCGCATTGTTCTGCACCTTCATTTGCAAGAAAAGTTCCAAACTCCTCTGCTTCTTTCTGAAGTCCTTCCAGTGTCACGATCTTCTTTCCATCGATCCTTACAGCGAGCATGGAACAGGAAAGGATCGGTTTCTCATCCATCAACACCGTACAGAGACCACAGTTTGCTGTCTCACAGCCTCTCTTGACACTGTAACAGCCTTTTTCCCTCAGAAAATCGATCAGGAGCATTCCCGGATCGACTTCTTCCTGACGCTGTATTCCATTCAGCCAGAATTTAATATTCATCCTTCATTCCCCCTACTACTTCCCAGGCTCTTCTTGTAAGAACTTTTACAAGAAGGGTTCTGTATTCTTTGGATCCTCTCATGTTTCCGCTAGTCGGAACATGTTCTGCTGCATAGTCTGCAAATTTCTGAATTACTTCTTTCTTTGCTTCTTCACTCTTCTGATCAAAATTTCCAAGGATGTCTTCCTGATCCTCTACGACCATGGCACGGGCAGGCCTTGCACCGATCACTGTCCTCGCTTCGTTTCCGATCAGAGAAACACAGCAGGTCAGTACCGGAAAGTCTGTCTTTGTATTTCTCTGGCTCATATAACAGACGCGGAGAGGCTGCTTCTTTACAATAATATTTACAAGGATATCGTTATCTTTCTTCCGATCCACAAACTCTGTCAGCGGGATTTTTCCTGCATTGTGAAGTTCTACCCAGGTATCCATCCCCAGGAACATGGTCAGTACATCCGAGAAACCGTATCGTCCCCAGATACTGCCGCCGACAGTCGCACAGTTTCGGAACTGCACGCCAACAATGTGCCGGACACTTTCTCTCACAGCCCCCTGCGTATATTCATTCAGTCTCTTATCAGTCTCAAGTTCTCTCAAAGTCGTCATGCATCCGATCACGAATTCCTCATCCGTTTCCTGAATGCCAGCAAGTCCAAGTCCGGAAAGATCAATAGCTGTGGAAATATTTCGATTTCCCATCTTAAGCCATACCATTCCGCCAAGCACGATCGCTGTTTTTTTCTGATTCAGCTCATATGCTTCCTCAATGCTGTTTACTTTCACATAGCTTTTAATCTTTAGCATCTGTGCATCGATTCCTTTCTTTCATCCAATTTTAAAGGTATAAAGGCATACATTATTTAATTTTAGCAGAAAAATTCCGAAATTTCCAGAGGGATCGATTTTTCTGTGAAACATGCATAAAAAAATCCCTTTCTGATCCGCAGTTTTGCGGAGAACTGCGGAAAAGAAAGAGATGATTGATTTTCATTTAGCGGTTGTTGATCGCAGTTACAAGTGCGTCGATAGATGCACGGATGATATCCGGGTCAACGCCGGCTCCCCAGGAAAGAGTTCCGTCTGGTTTCTGGATTCCTACATAAGCGATCGCTTTGGAGCTGGTGCTCTTCTCAAGCGCATGCTCCTGGTAAGTAACCAGTGTAAATTTCAGTTCGTAAGCTTTCTTCAGTGCATTGCTGACTGCATCCAGACGACCATTTCCAGTTGCCTCTGTTGTCACTGTCTTTCCATTGAAGCTGGAAGTTACCTGAGTAACGATTCCACCGTCTTTCTGCTGGAAATGTACTTCGCTGATGCTGTATGGGCTGACCAGATTTTTCGAAAGTGGATTTGAACAGGTTAAAGATCTCATCCGGATGAAGTTCTTTGTGGCTGTGGTCGGATACGGCTTTGGCTGCATAACCCATAGCTTCACGCATCTTAGGCGGCAGATTCAGACCGTACTTGGTCTCCAGGATATAGCCTACGCCGCCCTTTCCGGACTGGCTGTTGATACGGATAACATCTGCATCGTAGTTTCTTCCAACATCGGTCGGGTCGATCGGCAGATATGGAACTGTCCAGCGGCTCGGGTCTTTTTCCTCTCTCCAGTGCATTCCTTTAGCGATCGCATCCTGATGGGATCCGGAGAAAGCTGCGAATACAAGTGCACCGCTGTACGGGCTTCTCTCGTCAACTTTCATGCCTGTGCACTCTTCGTATACTTCGCATACATGCGGCATATCGGAAAAGTCAAGCTTCGGATCTACGCCTGGGAGAACATGTTCATTGCAACAGTAACGATATCCACGTTTCCGGTACGCTCTCCATTTCCGAATAAGGTTCCCTCGATTCTGTCAGCGCCTGCCAGCAGACCCATCTCAGAATCTGCGACACCGCAGCCACGGTCATTGTGTGGATGAAGGGAAACGATAACGTTTTCACGGTATTTCATGTTTTCGCACATGTATTCGATCTGGCTTGCATATACATGAGGCATGGAATGCTGTACGGTAACAGGCAGTTGATGATCGCTTTGTTGTCTGCGGTCGGTTTCCATACATCCAGAACTGCGTTGCAGACTTCCAGCGCGTATTCCGGTTCTGTTCCTGTAAAGCTCTCCGGGCTGTATTCAAACTGGAAATTTCCTTCTGTCTGGTCAGCCAGTTCTTTGAGGAGTTTTGCTCCGTCTACAGCGATCTTCAGGATCTCTTCTTTGGATTTCTTGAATACCTGCTCGCGCTGTGCTACGGAAGTAGAGTTATATACGTGAACGATCGCTTTCGGTGCGCCCTTGACAGCCTCGAAAGTTTTGCGGATGATATGCTCTCTCGCCTGAGTCAGTACCTGGATGGTTACGTCATCCGGGATCAGGTTCTGTTCGATCAGAGTACGGATAAAGGTGTATTCTGTCTCAGATGCTGCCGGGAAGCCAACTTCGATCTCTTTGAAACCGATCTCTACGAGCAGTTTGAAGAATTCGATCTTCTGCTCCAGGCTCATCGGGATAACCAGGGCCTGGTTTCCATCACGAAGGTCAACGCTGCACCAGATTGGAGCTTTGTCTACATATTCTTTCTCTGCCCATTTCATGCATCTCACTGGTGGCATAAAATACTGTCTCTGATATTTTGTTACGTTTTCCATGATCTTTCCTCCATCTTGTAAAAAATTCTGTACAAAAAAAAATCTCTCATCTCTACACTATTGTAAGAGACGAAAGACAGTAACTTTCGCGGTACCACTCTTATTTATGAACGGTTTCATACACTCAAGGGATACGGGATCATTGGATCCTTATATCCTCTCCATATAACGGTGGATACCGTCTGTGTCTACTCTCCTTATCGGATTTCGGACAGATGCTCAAAGGCGAGTTCCATGGATTCCTTCTGCTGCCTTACACCAGCCGACAGCTCTCTGCGCTCCGGTTTGCATGTACTATTCCTTATCATTGCATTTCATCATTTTGCTTTTTCTGATGTAGTAAGACTAACATGACATTTCATTCTTGTCAAGGGTGAATTTCAAAAGTTCCCTTTAAAACAATATACCGATTCCTTATTTGAAATCCGGTACGTAAATATTATTTTTTATCCAGAAGTTCTGCCAGGATTCTGGAATACTGTCTTGCCGCGTCACCATTCATGTGACCATCATAATCTGTGTATGCCTTCATGTCATGTGTAAATACCTTGAAGTACTGTGTGTTAAAGTTCAGATATTCTACATCCTGCTCTTCAAAAAATTTACCGAAATACTTCCACGCCGCATTATAATTATCACTGTAATCCTTCAATGCCGCAATTGGAACCGGTGTGGTTACTGCCACAAACTCAATGTCATTTTCTTTACAGAATGAAATCAGCTTCTGGAGGTATTCCATATTCTGGCTGCTGACTTTATCCTGTTCAAACAGTTTTGGCTCTGTTTTCTTTATTTTCTTTACATCCACCGGATACCTTTCGATAAATCCACTCTCATGATATTCCTGAGAATCACTCTTTAACCCTTCGATGCTGTAATCTTTTTTCAATTTCTGTGTGAAAGTCTCTTTGATCTTTGGAACTTCATAGCTAAGTGAATATTCATACCACGGAAACAAAACTGTTCGGAAATTACATTTCACAATAGAATTCCAGAAGTACTCTGCCTTCGCTTTTGTGACTGGAAATTCATGATAAAACAGCAGATAGTTGTTTCCTTCTTCTTTTTCGGTAACAAAATATCCCGGATCCACTTCATAAATGATTCGTTTCGGTTTCTGCTTCTCTGTGATCAGCTTTGTAAGATAATATGCATCAATCCCATATTCACCACCTACGCAGAGATTATGTCCTGTACGTCCGTTCACTTCCTCCATGGACTCCGGATCAATGTCCATTTTACCATGAGAAGTTCCCAGAATAATATCATCAAACTGCTGTGTTACAACTGTATGTACATCGTTTCTCATAAAAGTGCAGGGATAAAGTGCTGTATCCAGCAGTATCAGTATTGCTGTGCAGACTGCAATGACGAGAACTGCTTTTGAAAATTTTTTAAAACTGTGCATAGATAAATCCCCTTACTGCCGCTGTTGATCCGAAGAAACCAATGGATAACAGCAGGCAAAAATAAATTGCCACTGTGACCGGTAAACTACATCTGGACAGCGTCTCCCTGATTCTGATGCCACGTTCCTGAAGAACGCTGATAATAAACAGAATCATGCATCCAACTGCAAGGATCAGCAATGCATAAGGTGTAAATGCTGTTCCCTCCTTGCCTGCCGGAATCAGAAGCAGTTCTGCCGGCGCAAATCTGGTCACCGCCAGTCTCATCATATGAAGTGCCTGTCCAACGGTATCTGCACGGTCAAAGAACCAGCTGATGTTTACCAGAACAAAAGTCCTGATGATCATAAACACATAATACCAGTTCTCTTTTCCCGTAATATTGAGCTTTTTCTTCCAGTTCTTGTAGTTTCCTGCCATAAGGCCGCTGAACGCAATGATAATACCGTTATACATACCATATACGATATATTTCCATGCTGCACCATGCCACACACCAACTACAAAAAATACGATCAGATTTGACAGACAGATCGGTAAAGTACGACCTGTTTTCTTTCCAAAGACTTTTTTTGCCCATCTTCCAAATTTTTTCATCCATCCGGAAAGCGTCACCGGATAAAAAACATAGTCCTTCATCCATGTGCCAAGGGTGATATGCCAGCGATGCCAGAAGTCTGTAATAGACGTTGCAAAAAACGGACGGGTAAAGTTCTCATCCAGTTCAATTCCAAACATGGAAGCAATACCAATTACAACATCCATTCCACCGGAAAAATCCGCATACAGCTGTATCGTATAAAACAGGACTCCAAAGATTGCCAGGCCGCCATACTGATCCGGATTATCAAAAATTGCATCTACAAAAACCGCTGACCAATCTGCCAGGATCATTTTTTTGAAAAAGCCCCAGAGAATTCTCTCAAGACCTCTTGTAATATTCGCGCTCTCAAATTTATGAGGCTCATAAAGCTGATGTGCCAGTCTGCTGTATCTTCCGATCGGTCCCTGAAGGATCTGCGGGAAGAAGGATACAAACAGCGCATATTTCAAGGGATGATGTTCTGCTTTGCATCGTTTCCAGTATACATCCAGAATATATCCCGAAGACTGAAAGGTATAAAAGGAAATGCCCAGTGGAAGCAGAATCTGCATTCCCCTCAGATTCATATGAAACAGGGCATTCAGATTCTCTATTGCAAAGTTTGTGTATTTCACAAGACCAAGCATTCCAAAATTAAGTACCAGCCCAAGGATCACAAATTTCCTTGCGGTTTTGTGTTTCCCTGCTGTTTCCATTTTTTCTATGGCAAGCGCAGTCAGCAGGTTACAAACGTGGAAAACAGCAGAAAGCCAACATATCTGATGCCTCCCGCTATGTAATAAATATAACTGAAAGCCAACAGCACCAGCCATTGCCACTTTGCAGGCACAAGATAATATACAATAACTCCTGCCGCTACAAACAATAAAAAAAGATTTGATACTAATGACATGATATTTTCTCCTGCATAAGCCAGAATAAGGCACTGCACTAATTACTTAATGCAGTGCCCCTGCCTGACTGATTAATTCAAAATTGCATTGTCCAGACATCCATCATCGCTTCCGCCGTCAGAATCTCCGGAATCATCATAATCGTAGTCATCGTAGCTGTAATCATCATAGCTGTAATCATAGCTGTAATCCTCTGTCTGTGAGGATGTCTGCTGTGCCGGTGCTTCTGTCGGTTTCGGTGCCAGTGCCTGCTCTGTTTCCTTTGTATTGACAGATTTCTTCAGATCCTTGCTGTCAAATACAATATAAGCAACTTCTCCTTCAAGATGAAGTTCCGCTTCCTCTGTATCGCCAAACGGAAGTGTATGAAGTGTTGCAGTTGTTCCATCTTCGAATGTAATCTGCATATCATATTTCTGAACTTCCGGCTCAGAGTTTCAGATGCTTCTTCTGTGTCCTTGTCATCTGCTGTCTCTGCTGCATCTTCTGTGTCTGCATTCGGGTCAAACCAGAGTGTTCTTTCTTCATCTGCTGCAAACTTGTCATCTTTTTCGAGGAAATTATCCGGATATTTCTCATCTTTCTCATTCTTGACAGTCACTTCTGTAATCACCTTACCTGTAAGGTTCTTGAATTTCAGGCTGAAAATACCTTCTGCGTCTTTATCTGTTTCCGGTTTTTTACCGATTGTTTTTTCTTCTTCTGTTTCTTTGGAATCCCCGGTATCATCTGCTTTGGCTTCTGTCGCTGTTTCTGTGTCTGCTGCCATAACAGCCTGGCCTGCTAACAGACTGGTTCCAATTGCCGCTGTCATTAAAATTGTTACGATTTTTTTCTTCATTTACCTGTCCTGCCTCTCTTTTTAGTAGACTTTTTTCTTGATATACTTCAAAGTACCTTTCTGTCCGTATTTGACTGCATATCCTGTGTAACCTTTCGGTCCGTATTCCTTCTGGAAGTTTGGATCATATACATAAGTGTTGTTTTTGACCTTAATTTCAACCCATGCATGAGGTCCGTTGCCTTTACCTTTGTTTACGTAACCAGTTACATAATGTGCATTATATCCCGCAACCTTTGCCATCCAGTAAAATGTACTTGCCATCACATAGCAGTCACCACTTCCTGTACGGAAACCATAAATTCCATAATATGTCTGGTTTTTCTTTGCCACTTTGTAGTTTCCATTGTAGCGAAGAGATGCTGACCAGTTAAACGCTTTTCTTAAGTTACCGCCACATTTCTGAAGACGGATTGCTGCCAGTGTCTCTACCTGAGACAGTTTGGTTGCACGTCCCCGAGTATCGATCCTGTAGTAAGTACTTGCGTTGTATTTGTAATATTTCTTGTTTTTCACAAGTGTATATTTGGAATCAAAGATATAGGTATATTTGCCGATCTTACGGATTCCTTTTACTTTTTTGCCGTTTTTGTCATAATAATATTTATGATCTTTGCTCCATGTATTTTTCAGAACAGCTGCTTTGGTTGTTGCCGCTGACACGGTCTGTACATTCATAACCGGAGCTGCTGCCGGCATTGCTGCGATCACAAGACTTAAAACGAGTGCTGTTAATTTTTTCTTCATGCTAGATTCTCCCTCTTCTTTCTTAGTAGCGTGAAACAAGGCTCTCTACAACATCATATTTATAGCTCTTACCCTTGGACGGAATACAGATAACTCTACATTATCATAAGTATAGGTGATGTCCACTCCGTTTCCATTTCTGAAACAACTGTTTTTGGAAAT
>ENA-OQCX01001362-OQCX01001362.1-human-gut-metagenome-genome-assembly--contig:-NODE-1362-length-11365-cov-2.034170_pt1 | contig 11365 bp, 18 predicted proteins | sample MGYA00242762_ERZ504587 | MGnify/ENA primary metagenome ERZ504587 (study PRJEB26092, sample SAMD00036337) | human gut metagenome | host: Homo sapiens | study: EMG produced TPA metagenomics assembly of...
CCCGGGTATTTTTTCTATTGGTGATACTTATCTGTTGCACCAGGCAGAAGTTTGCTTTTGAGGGAATTCTACCTTTGCACCGGAGCATTTTGCCAGGGTACGTCAGATTGATACCATGAAGAGAAAGCAGTTTGTAAAGGGAATCAACCAGATTGCCCAGGAGGGTGCGATCCAGATTTTCCAGGAGTTTAATACAGGTATGGAAGAAATCATAGTTGGTGTAGTAGGTGTACTGCAGTTTGATGTGCTGAAATATCGTCTGGAAAACGAATACAATGTGGACATCCGTCTGGAAAACCTTCCCTATGAACATATCCGTTGGATCGCAAATAAAGAAGAAATCAATGTGGAGAAGATCACAGGAACCTCTGATATGAAGAAAAGTAACGGATCTTAAGGGAAATCCACTCCTGCTTTTTGTCAATGCATGGAGTGTGGGAATGACAGAAGACAGAAACCCGGGCTTAATATTAACAGAATTCAGCAAATAACCCTTTTCAATCGTTTTTCAATTTGATATAATATATAAAAATATTGGTTTATTGTCTCCGAATTTTTATGTTTCGGAGGCATCAATGAATTCCGTAGGAGGGTTTCCAATGGCAGAAAAAAGAACAACATATAAAATACAGGATTTAGGCGGCATTGGTGAGGTTCAGATTGCAGATGAAGTGGTTGCTATTATAGCAGGACTTGCTGCTACAGAGGTGGAAGGAGTTGCTTCCATGGCAGGGAATATTACCAATGAACTGGTAAGCAAGCTTGGAATGAAGAATCTTTCCAAGGGAGTGAAGGTAGAAGTTCTGGACGGCGTTGTAACCGTTGATCTGACACTGAACATTGAGTACGGCATGAACTCCTCGAGACCAGCAAGAAGGTCCAGGAGAAAGTCAAGGCAGCCATTGAGAACATGACAGGTCTTGAGGTTGCAGATGTTAATATTCATATTGCCAGTGTAGATATGGAGAACGAAAAAGGAAAGTAACCCTTTCCTTTTTTGTGTACTTAAGAGATATTTAGAAAGGAAAGCTGTTTATACAGCAAAAATTATGCGAAGAAGAGAGCAGAGAGAACATATTTTTAAATTACTGTTCATGACAGAATTTAATTCAGAGGAAGAGATGAGTGAGCAGCTTTCACTTTATTTTGATACTCTGGAGGAACTTTCAGAGAAAGATCAGGAGTATATGAGCCGGAAATACCGCCATGTACTTGAAAAATTAGACGAGATCGATGCACTGTTAAATGAGACAAGCAATGGCTGGAAGACAAAGAGAATGAGCCGCGTTGACCTGACTGCCCTGCGTCTGACAGTGTATGAACTGAAATATGACAAAGATGTACCTACAGGTGTAGCTATCAATGAGGCGGTAGAGCTTGCCAAACGTTTTGGCGGTGAGACTTCCGGTTCCTTTGTAAACGGTATCCTTGGCAAGATTGCCAACAGTGAAAGCGAAGAAAAATCAGAATGAAAAACACATATTCTGTAGGTCAGGTAAACCGTTATATCAAAAATATGTTTACCCAGGATTATTTACTGCAGAAGATTTATGTAAAAGGCGAGGTGTCCAATTGTAAATATCATACAAGCGGACACATCTATTTTCCCTGAAAGATGAGACAGGAACATTGAATTGTGTGATGTTTGCCGGGCACAGACGGGACTTGCATTTGCCATGAAAAATGGCGATAAGGTGATCGTTGGCGGGAGTGTGGATGTATATGAACGCGACGGCCGCTATCAGATGTATGCAAAGGAGATTACCCTGGAAGGTGCAGGAACTCTGTATGAGAGATATCTTGCATTGAAGCAGGAACTGGAAGATATGGGAATGTTTGCACAGGAGTACAAACAGCCCATTCCGAGATTTATCAGACGTCTGGGTGTGGTAACTGCACCGACAGGTGCGGCTGTTCAGGATATCCGCAATATTTCCTATCGAAGAAATCCCTATTTACAGATTATTTTATATCCGGCTCTTGTACAGGGGGCGGGTGCGGCAGAAAGTATTGTAAAAGGAATACAGATGCTTGATAAGACAGATGTGGATGTGATCATTGTGGGAAGAGGCGGTGGCTCTATTGAAGATCTCTGGGCGTTTAATGAAGAAATCGTGGCCAGAGCTATTTTTGAGTGCAGTACACCCATTATTTCCGCAGTAGGTCATGAAACGGATTTTACAATTGCTGATTTCGCTGCTGATCTGCGAGCTCCTACTCCTTCTGCTGCGGCAGAGCTTGCGGTGGATGATTACAGAAGTGTGATTGAAGCAGTAAGTATTTACAGGCAGCGGTTATATCGTGCAATGAGTGGTAAAATGGATCTGTACCGCAGCAGACTGGAGCATTTTCAGACAAAATTTGCTTATCTGAGTCCGGAGAACAGGCTGCGGGAGCAGAGACAGCGTCTGGCAGATCTGGAGAATGCTGTACAAAATGGAATGAACAGGAAACTTCAGGATGAGAGACACAGATTGTCTGTTTATCTGGAACGTTTTGCAGGACTTTCCCCTTTAAAGAAACTGAATCAGGGATATTCTTATGTGGCAGATAAATATAAAAAGACATTGACAAGTGTAGAACAGGTACAAAATGGGGATACCATTTATATATCTGTGACAGACGGTACGATAGAAGCAGATGTTACAGGTACGGTGAAGGAGGAGAGAATCTATGGCGAAGAAAGAAAACTGTGAGCAGTTACAGGAGGAGAAACCTCTGGAAGAGATGTTTGCAGAACTGGATCTGCTGGCTGAAAAACTGGAAAACAGAGACACATCGCTGGAGGACTCTTTTATACTGTACAGACAGGGCATGGAACTTTTGAAACTTTGCAGCGGGAAGCTGGATACAGTGGAGAAGAAAATGCTGCAGCTTAATGAGGATGGTACATTTAGTGAATTTTCAAGATGAATTAGCAAAGAGAACGGAAGAAACAGAGAAAGTGATCAGAAGCTTTCTGCCTGTAGAGGCGGGATTCGCCGGAACAATGGCTCAGGCTATGAATTACAGTATGCTGGCAGGAGGCAAGCGCCTTCGGCCAATGTTGATCCGGGAGACATATCGCCTGTTTGATGGTAAGGAAGAAGTTGTAAAACCGTTTATGGCAGGAATGGAGATGATCCATACTCATTCCCTGATCCATGACGATCTTCCTGCACTTGATGATGATGATTACAGGCGCGGCAGACTGACTACACATAAGGTATATGGGGAAGCCATGGGGGTGTTAAGCGGTGTTGCGCTGCTTAATTACGCATACGAAACCATGTTTCAGGCATTTGTCCTGACAAAAGAGCAGGATCGGGTAATCCATGCGTTGAGAGTGGTCTCACAGAAGACAGGCATTCATGGAATGCTTGGAGGACAAAGTGTTGATGTGGAAAATGACGGAAAGCCCCTTGAAAAAGAGATGCTTGACTATATTTACAGAAATAAGACGTCAGCATTGATCGAAGCCTCCATGATGACAGGCGCAATTCTTGCAGGAGCAAATGAGCAGGAAGTATCTGCAGTGGAGAAAGCTGCCGGAAATATAGGACTGGCTTTCCAGATTCAGGATGATATTCTGGATGTGACCAGCACTGCAGAAGAACTGGGAAAACCTGTACACAGTGATGAGAAGAATAATAAAGTTACTTATGTGACTCTTTTTGGAACAGAGAAGGCTGCTGAACAGGTGGAAGAACTCTCAGAGAAGGCAATCGATCTGCTGAAGAGTCTGAATAAAAATAACGAGTTTCTGTATTTGTTAATTGAAAAATTAATAAACCGCAGAAAATAAAGGAAGGATACAAATGATTCTGGAAAAGATTAAGAAACCCAATGATATCCATAAGATACCATTGGAAGATTTCGAGCCTCTGGCAGCGGAGATCAGGGACTTTTTAATCCGGTCAGTAAGTCAGACAGGCGGACATCTTGCTTCAAATCTGGGAGTAGTGGAACTGACTCTGGCTCTTCATAATGTGCTGGATTTTCCGGAAGACAAACTAATCTGGGATGTAGGACATCAGGCATATACACATAAGATTCTTACCGGAAGAAAAGATGAATTTAAGAATCTGCGACAGGAAGGTGGATTAAGCGGTTTTCCTAAGAGAAGTGAGAGCCCTGTGATGCATATGATGCAGGACACAGTTCCAATTCAATTTCGGCAGGACTGGGATATGTGCATGCCAGAGATATTCTGGGACAGAAGCATCATGTGGTTTCTGTGATCGGAGATGGTGCTCTCACCGGAGGAATGGCGTATGAGGCATTAAATAATGCTGCAGAGTTAAAGACAAATTTTATTATTATCATAAATGACAATAATATGTCCATTTCCAGAAATGTAGGAGGCATGTCCACTTATCTGAGTGCACTGAGAACTGCAGAAGCTTATACAGGAATGAAGATGGGTGTGACAAAGGCACTGAAGAAGGTTCCGAAGGTAGGGACTGCTCTGGTAGATACTATGAGAAAAACCAAAAGCAGTGTCAAGCAGCTTTTTATTCCGGGAATGCTGTTTGAAAATATGGGGCTGACATATCTGGGACCTGTTGACGGTCATAATATGCGTCAGATGATGAAACTCTTTAATGAAGCAAAACGGGTAGAGGGACCGGTAGTTGTTCATGTCCTGACAAAGAAAGGCAGAGGATACGAACCTGCAAGTGCCCATCCGGACAGGTTTCATGGAACAGGTCCTTTTGATATTAAAACAGGCCGGGTACTTCAGAAGAAAACAGTGCCGGGTTATACAGATGTTTTTTCCAAAGCACTGGTCTCTCTTGGTGAGAAAAATAAAAAACTGACAGCTATTACCGCAGCCATGCCGGATGGAACCGGACTTGTGGAATTTTCCAGGAGATTTCCGGACAGATTTTTTGATGTGGGAATCGCAGAGGAACATGCGGTGAGTTTTGCGGCGGGTCTGGCTCTTGGCGGCCTGGTTCCTGTTGTTGCCATCTATTCATCTTTTCTGCAGCGTGCTGTAGATCAGATCCTGCATGATGTATGTATGCAGAAGCTTCATGTGATTTTTGCTGTTGACAGGGCAGGGCTTGTAGGCGCAGACGGGGAGACGCATCAGGGCTGCTTTGATCTGTCTTATTTGTCCATGATGCCGAATATGACTGTTCTGGCACCGAAGAATGACAGAGAACTGGAAGAGATGCTTGCATTTGCGGTAAGCTTTGACGGACCGATTGCAATCCGCTATCCGAGAGGCAGTGCGCATCAGGGGCTTCGGGAATATCAGGCACCTGTGGAATATGGCAGAAGTGAGATTATCCGCAAAGGAAAAAAAATCGCTGTGCTGGGAGTGGGAAGTATGATCCCGTCCTGCATGGAAATCTGTAAAGGACTGAAAGATGACGGCTATGATCCTACTTTTGTAAATGCCAGATTTGTGAAACCACTGGATGTGGATCTTCTTGATGAACTGGCAAAGGATCACAGTCTGTTTGTGACAGTAGAAGAGAATGTGAAAAGCGGCGGATACGGAGAGCATGTGTCTGCTTATATGGAAGCCTGTCATCCGGAAATAAGAGTGTTGTCGGCAGCTGTCTGGGATCGTTTCGTACCCCAGGGAAATGTAGAAAGCCTGCGCAGCCGGATTGGACTTGGAGTGGAAGACATCAGACAGGCAATAGAAGATAGTGAGGAATTAAGAGAGCAATGAAGAAACGTTTGGATATGCTTATGATGGAACGTGCCCTTGCACCATCCCGCGAGAAAGCAAAGGCATTCATCATGGCAGGCGATGTATATGTTGATGGTCAGAAAGAAGATAAGGCGGGAACCATGTTCCCGGAGACTGTAAAGATTGAGGTCAGAGGAAACACTCTTCCGTATGTAAGCCGCGGTGGGCTGAAACTTGAAAAAGCTATGAAAAACTTTGATGTCACATTGGATAGTAAGGTCTGTATGGATGTAGGTGCGTCCACTGGAGGGTTTACAGATTGTATGTTACAGAACGGGGCAGTAAAAGTTTATTCCATTGATGTAGGATATGGACAGCTTGACTGGAAGCTTCGTAACGATCCGCGTGTAGTCTGTATGGAGAAAACCAATATCCGCTATGTGGTACCGGAGGATTTGGGAGAACCGGCAGATTTTTCATCAATTGATGTGTCCTTTATTTCTCTTACAAAAGTACTGCTTCCTGTAAGAAATCTCCTTACAGATGAGGGTGAGATCGTATGTCTGATCAAGCCGCAGTTTGAGGCGGGGAGAGAGAAAGTCGGAAAGAAGGGGGTTGTAAGAGATCCTGCTGTTCATCAGGAAGTGATCGAAAAAGTGCGCGATTATGCCATGAGTATTTTTATGGAGCCATGTCATCTTTCTTTTTCGCCAATTAAAGGACCGGAAGGAAATATCGAATATCTTCTTCATCTGAAAAAACATCCGGAAGGTACCGGGGTTACCGACAGCCTGAAGGTATCTGTAGAAGCTGTTGTGGCAGAGGCTCATGGACAGTTGGATTAAAAAGGCTGAGTCAGGAAGAAACTATGGACAGGTTTTATATTATTACAAACAGTGACAAGGATAAAAAACTTGAAATCACAGAAAAAATCGCAGATTATCTGAAAACACATCACAAAAACTGTGAAGTACAGCAGGCAGAAAGGAAACATGAGGTTCCTTTCATTATACAGATCCTGATAAGGTTCCGGACGATACACAGTGTATTATTGTTCTGGGAGGAGATGGCACACTTCTTCAGGCAGCAAGGGATGTGGTGCATAAGGAAATTCCTCTTCTTGGAATCAATCTGGGAAATCTGGGTTTTCTTGCAGAAGTGAATCAGACCTCTCTGTACAGTGCTCTGGATCAGCTAATGGCGGATGATTACGAGGTAGAAGAACGCATGATGCTGGAAGGAAGGGTGTAACCGCGGCAGAAACTGATCGGACAGGATATTGCATTGAATGACATTGTGATCGGCAGAGACGGTCATCTCCGCGTGGTCCGGTTTAAGAATTATGTAAATGATGTTTATCTTAACTCTTATAATGCTGATGGAATTATTATTTCAACACCTACCGGATCTACCGGATACAGTCTGTCAGCGGGAGGACCTATTGTATCGCCCAATGCCGCCATGACGATCATGACTCCCATAGCACCACACACGCTGAATACAAGAAGCATTATTTTTCCTGCGCAGGATGTGATCACTGTAGAGATAGGAAAAGGAAGACACTGTGACTGTGAAAAGGGAATCGCATCTTTTGATGGAGATACATTTATCCCTATGGTCACCGGTGACTGCATTCAGATCCGGCAGGCAGATGTAAAGACAAAGATTCTGAAGCTGAACCATTTAAGTTTTGTTGAGGTATTGCGCCGGAAGATGAGAGACAGCTGATCAGCAGGAGGAAATAAGGTGAAAGTTGCGAGACATGAGAAAATTATTGAACTGATTCATCAGTATGATATTGATACACAGGAAGAGCTGGCCTCCAGACTTAATGAGGCAGGATTTAAGGTGACACAGGCGACTGTATCCAGAGATATTCGTGCTCTCAAGCTGACAAAAGTGGCAGGAAAGGACGGAAAGTCCCGTTATGCAATTATTAATAATGAATCAGGAAGTCTTGGAGAAAAATATACAAGAGTACTGGAAGATACCCTGCTTTCTAATTGATGTGGGACAGAATATCATTGTGATCAAAACCGTTTCCGGAATGGCCATGGGCGTGGCAGCAGCCTGGATGCGTTGAAATGGCCGGAAATACTGGGATGTATTGCAGGTGATGACACTATTATGTGTGCTGCAAAGACTGCAGACATGGCACTGGGAGCAGCAGAGAAACTGAGAAGTTTTGTCAGATTGAATAAGTGATCCCACGAGTAACTACTCAATACCTTTGCAGTTACGATCCTGAACTTTTAACATTACAAATGACTTGATTATGGAGGCAATAAATGTTAGCTCATCTGCATGTGAAAAATCTTGCACTGATAGAAGAAATAGAAGTGGAATTTGGTCCCGGACTGAATATCCTGACCGGTGAGACCGGAGCAGGTAAATCTATCCTTCTGGGGTCTATGCAGCTGATCCTGGGTGCAAAAACTTCTAAAAATATGATAAGGGAAAATGCATCCTATGCACTTGTGGAGCTGCTTTTTCAGGTAGAAAACGAGAAAGCGCTGGAGACACTGAAAGCACTGGATATCTGTCCGGAAGATGGACAGGTACTTCTGTCCAGAAAAATCATGGATGGAAGAAGCATCAACAAGATTAATGGAGAGACAAGTACTGTAGGTCAGATGAAGGCCGCTGCTGCATGCCTTTTGGATATCCATGGACAGCACGAGCATCAGCACTTCTGTACCAGGATAAGCAGCTTGCAATCCTGGATGCATATGGAAAAGAAAAAATCCTTCCTGCAAAGGAGAAAGTATCTCTGGCATACAAAGAATACAGCAAATGCAAAACAGAACTTGGTTCCATGAATATGAATGAGGAGCAGAGGAATCGTGAGCTGGCTTTTCTGGAGTTTGAGATCAAAGAAATCGAGAAAGCAAATCTGCAGCCGGGAGAGGATGAGGAACTGGAAGCCCGGTACAGAAAAATGAGCAATGCAAAACTCATCGTTGACTCCCTGCAGCTTGTACATAATCTCACAGGCTATGAAAGCAAGGAAGGCGCCGGAGAGACTGTCGGAGAGGCATTAAAGGAATTCTCTCATGTAACACAGTATGATCCGGAGCTTACACCTCTTGCAGAGACACTTACTTCTGTAGACGGTCTTCTGAATGATTTTAACAGAGAATTATCCGCTTATCTGGACGAGCTGACCTTTGATGAAGGAGAGTTTTATGAGACAGAGAGAAGACTGGATCTGATCAATGGACTGAAGGCAAAATATGGACGTACCATTGAGGAAATTTTCACATATCGCAAACTTCAGGAAGAAAAACTGGAAAAATTACATAAATATGAAGAAAATTTACAGGAATTAAAGGAGCATCTCAGAGAACTGGAAAATATTCTTGAGAAAAAGTCGGATGAATTAGCAGAAATCCGTAAAGAATACAGTAAACAGCTTGAGCAGAAGATTATTCAGGGATTGAAGGATTTAAATTTCCTGGATGTGAATTTTGCCATTGATTTCCGGAAAAAGAAAAACTACACAGATAATGGAACCGATGATATCCAGTATCTCATTTCTACAAATCCCGGAGAAACTCTGAAGCCACTGGGACAGATCGTATCCGGCGGTGAGTTGTCTCGAATCATGCTTGCATTAAAGGCAATCCTTGCAGACAGAGATGAGATTGAGACATTGATCTTCGATGAGATCGATACTGGTATCAGTGGAAGAACTGCACAGAAGTCTCTGAAAGATGGCAGTGATCGGACAGCATCATCAGGTACTCTGCATCACGCATCTGCCGCAGATTGCAGCTATGGCAGACAGTCATTTTGAAATTGAAAAACATCTGCAGGGAATTGAGACTATTACCCAGATCCATGTGCTTAAAGAACATGATTCCATCCGCGAGCTGGCAAGACTGTTAGGTGGTGCAGAAATTACACCTGCAGTTCTTGAGAATGCGAAAGAGATGAAAGAATTGGCACAGAAACAAAAAAATACAAGATTTAAATAAAATAATTGACCACATACTAAGAGAGGATAATCTTTGTGACGGATTGTTCTCTCTTATTTTTGTACCTTTCGGGTTTGCTGTGATGGGAAGTGTTTTATGGCAATTTCACAGTTACAGAATTTCATAAATACAGAATGAAAGGATGTGCATAATAATGAACAAAAGAAAATACAGACTTTTTGTCATCTGTTGTCTTGTGCTGGATCTGTTGGTGATGCTGATATCAGGTTACAGATATCTGGACAGAAAGATACCTGACGAAATTCAGATTTCCAGAGGCAAAAAAAACAGAAGATGTCACAGAAGTTCTGTCAACACCGTTTGTTACATTTGAAGAAGCAGTTACTGTTTCGCAGGATGGAGGCTATATTCTGCCCTGTAAACTTTTGGGTTATATTCCATTTAAAGAAATAAAAGTGACACCTGCAGATGATCAGGAAATTTATGTCAGCGGAAGCACCATAGGAATTTATATGCAAACAGAAGGTGTTCTGGTGATTGACACCGGTGAAATTCAGAATCGGAATGGTGAGACAGAGGAGCCTGCGAGAAATATTATCAGACAGGGAGATTACATTATCTCATTTAACGGAGAAAAAATCTCTACAAAAAGAGAACTGATAGATGACATCTCAGAACTTGATGGCAGCGAAGTTACACTGGGGATAAGCCGCAAAGGAGAGAGTATTCCTGTATCTGTAACTCCTGTAAAAGACAAAAAAGGAGACTATAAACTTGGAATCTGGGTAAGAGATGATACTCAGGGGATAGGAACACTTACCTACGTAGATCAGAATGGTAATTATGGTGCCTTGGCCATGGAATCAGTGATATAGACACTGCCCAGCTTCTGAATATCCGAAACGGAGCTTTGTATAAAGCCCGGATTCTTGCGATTAACAAAGGAAGTAAAGGCAATCCCGGCGAACTTGCAGGATATATCTGCTATGATGACAGAAATATTCTTGGAACTATCGAAGCAAACAGCAGAAACGGAATTTATGGTCAGTTCACAGGGATTGCAGATGATGCGATCACTTTAAAGAAAATGCCGGCTGCGTATAAGCAGGAAGTGAAGATTGGAACAGCCACAATTCTCTGCAGTACAGATGGCGAGGTAAAAGAATATGATGCAGAGATCAGAAAAATAGATTTGAATCATGAAGATACCAACAAAAGTTTTGTGATAAAGGTGACAGATAAAGAACTTCTGGAAGCTACAGGAGGGATTGTACAGGGGCTCAGCGGAAGCCCGGTTATCCAGAATGGAAAAATCATTGGTGCGGTAACTCATGTATTTGTTCAGGATGCTTCCAGCGGATATGGAATCTTTATTGAAAATATGCTGAAAATACAGAAAGACTTTTTTAATGGATGATCAGGATTATGAAACAAAAATCTGATTATTGTCGAAATATATCAGATGCCTGTGAAAAATGAAAATAAAGAAAAAAGAATCACCAAAGCTGTCGACATAAAATAGGACAAATTTCCCTCTGTGTCTTGATTTTTCCGTAAGCATTCCTCTATAATATGTGATGAACCGAAAAAGAAAAGAGATTTATTGAAAAATGGGGGAGGAGTGAAATTTATGGAAAAATTAAATGTGGCAATTGCAGATGATAATGAGAAAATGGTGGAAGTACTTGGTCAGATAATAGAAGAAAGACAAAGATCTGGAACTTGATGGGAAAGACGCATAACGGAGAAGAAATCTGTAATATTATACGTGAAAAGGAACCGGACGTTGTGGTTCTGG
>ENA-OQCX01001363-OQCX01001363.1-human-gut-metagenome-genome-assembly--contig:-NODE-1363-length-11364-cov-1.752959_pt1 | contig 11364 bp, 18 predicted proteins | sample MGYA00242762_ERZ504587 | MGnify/ENA primary metagenome ERZ504587 (study PRJEB26092, sample SAMD00036337) | human gut metagenome | host: Homo sapiens | study: EMG produced TPA metagenomics assembly of...
GCAAGGGCGTCAACGTGATCTATAACGAGGACGAATCCATTTCCATTGAACTCCACATTATCGTGGAAAACGGCGTCAACATTCCCGCAGTGTGCCGCTCCATCATGAACGAGGTACGCTACGTGGTGAATAAGAACACCGGTGCGGAGGTCCGCGCTGTGGATGTGTTCGTAGATTCCATGATCCTGTGAGGAGGACAGCAGAAGAATGAGTAAAGAAATCACCGGTGCGCTTTTCAAGCAGATGATCCTGCACGGGGCCGCCGCTATCACGGCCCAGAAGCAGGCCATCAACGATCTTAATGTATTCCCCGTGCCGGACGGCGACACGGGCACGAATATGTCCATGACCATTGGCGCTGCCGCGCGGGAGGTTTCCCGCATGGAAACGCGGCGCGGGCGAAGTTGCCGCGGCGGTTGCCTCCGCGCTTCTGCGCGGAGCAAGGGGCAATTCCGGGGTGATTCTATCCTTGATCTTTCGTGGGGTCTCCAAAGGATTAAAAGGTTGCCGGGAGGTGGATGGCGTCGCCCTTGCGAATGCGCTTCAAATTGGTGTAGAGATGGCCTACGGCGCCGTGATGAAGCCCACAGAGGGCACAATCCTTACCGTGGCCCGCCTTGCTTCAGAAAGCGCCAAGCGCACGGCGAACACTGGCGCGGATGCGATTGCTGTTTTCAACGCCGCCTGTGAAAGCGCGGCAAAGGCGCTTGCCACCACACCGGAGCTTCTTCCCGTCCTTAAAAAAGCTGGCGTAGTAGATGCAGGTGGCCAAGGCTTTGTGCTGATTCTGGAGGGAATGCGCAGCGTTTTTAACGGTAGCGGCATCATCGACAGCACCGCGGGTGAGGCTTCCCCCATCACTGCCCAGCATCACGGCGAGCGGAAGGAAATCGTTGCCAACGCGGATGGAGAGATCGAATTCGGATATTGTTCTGAATTTTTGATCCATAAGGATCCGCACTCCACACGGGATCCTGTCCGTCTGCGCGCCTATCTCGAATCCATTGGGGATTGTGTGGTTGTGGTGGATGATGACACGATCATCAAAGTCCACGTCCACTCCAATGAGCCGGGCAATGTCATCCAGGAAGCTCTGAAATATGGCCCCCTGGTCAATATCAAAATTGATAATATGCGCCAGCAGCATACGAACGCCGCCTTTGACTCCCCCAATGAGCCCGAAACGCAACCGGAAGCGCCTGCCGTGCAGGAGCCGGCCAAGCCCTTTGGTTTTGTGGCGGTCGCTGCTGGGCAAGGGCTCAAGGAGTTGTTTTTAGAGCTTGGAGCCGATCAAGTGGTCAGCGGCGGGCAAACCATGAACCCAAGCACGGAGGATATTCTCGACGCGATCATGGCCACCCCTGCGGAGCATGTTTTCGTTTTACCCAATAATAAAAATATTATTATGGCTGCTGAGCAGACGATCCCGCTCGCAGATCGCGGCGTCAGCGTATTACAAACGCGCACCATTCCGCAGGGTGTGACTGCAATGCTCAATTTCGACGAATCGCTCGGTGCGGAGGAAAACCACGTCAACATGATGAAAGCAGCGCAGCATGTGGGCACCGGCCTCGTCACCTTTGCCGCGCGCGACAGCTCCATTGACGGGGAGAGTATTCAAAAAGGCCAGATCCTCGGCATGGAAAATGGTAAAATTACAGTGGTCGAGCAGGATCTCCTGCATGTTGCCTATCGCGTGACCAAGCACCTTTTCAACAAACGGGATTGTTCGCTCATCACCATTTTTACGGCGCGGATGCCACCGAGGAGCAGGCGCTGGAGCTCCAGAATATGCTCACCGCCAAATATGGCTCGAATGTTGATATCTCCATCGTCAACGGCGGCCAGCCGGTGTATTATTTCATCATCTCGGTGGAATAAGTGCGAAACGGGAGATTTTACGCATGCAAAACCAGCTACATACGGATATCCGTTATCTCAAGGGCGTGGGGGAAAAACGCGCCGAGCTGTTCCAGCGGCTCGGCGTGGATTCCATCGACGCCCTGCTTCATTTTTACCCGCGTGCCTACGAGGATTGGAGCACAACGGTTTCCATTGCAGGCGCGCCGTTCGGCGAAACCTGCTGTGTGAAAGCGATCGTATCCCGCACACCATCCAAGCACCTGATCCGTAAGGGCCTTACCCTCTATAAAACAACCGTGACCGATGGCGTGAGCTGATGCAGGTCACGTTTTTCAACAATCCTTATGCCGCTGAAAAGCTCGAAGTGGGGGAAGAATATCTCTTCTTCGGTCGGGTCGGCGGGCAGTTTGGCCGCCGCGAGATGGCCTCCCCTCTCGTGGAACCGGCACAGACAGGTGGGCGAATCCGGCCGATCTATCCGCAAACGCAGGGGCTTTCCACCCGCGTGATTGAAGGCTGCGTCGCCAGCGCTCTGGCTATGCGGCGCAGCCTGCTTGAAGACCCCCTGCCGGATGTGCTTCGCCAGGAGCAAAGCCTTTGCCATGTGCGCTTCGCCCTGGAAAACATCCACTTTCCAGCAGATGAGCAAGCGCTTTTGCAGGCGCGCAGGCGCTGGTATTTGAGGAACTGCTCACCCTGCAAATTGGCCTGCTACGCTTGAAGGCCCGCGCCAGAACACAGACGGCGGCACAGATGAATCAGGATGACAGCGAAGCTTTTTTCGCGCTGCTTCCCTTTTCCCCCACCGGTGCACAACGGCGCGCTGTTTCAGAATGCCTGCGTGATATGCGTTCTAAAACACCGATGAGCCGGCTGCTGCAAGGGGATGTCGGCTCTGGTAAAACAGCGGTGGCGGCGGCACTCATCCATACCGCGGCCAAAAATGGCTTTCAATGCGCCTTGATGGCGCCCACAGGCATTTTAGCTGAGCAGCACTATCACACGCTGAAGGGCCTTCTCAGCCCGGCAGGCATCCATTGTGCCCTTTTGACCGGCGCTACCGGCGCAGCGGAGAAAAAGGAGATCAAGGCGATGCTAAAACGTGGTGAAATCGACTTGGCCGTGGGCACACATGCGCTGATTCAAAAGGACGTTGCCTTTCGCCGCCTTGGCCTAGTTATCACGGATGAACAGCACCGTTTTGGCGTAGGCCAGCGCGCCGCGCTGGCCGATAAGGCGGCAGCCCCCATTTGCTTGTAATGTCCGCCACGCCGATTCCACGCACGCTTGCACTGATGATTTATGGCGATCTGGATATTTCCATCCTTGACGAGCTCCCACCCGGGCGGCAAAAGATAAAGACCTATGCCGTGGGCAGCCGGCTGCACCAACGTGTTTACAACTATATTAAAAAGCATCTCGATCAGAGCCTTCAGGCTTATATTGTCTGTCCCCTCGTGGAGGAAGGCGAATCAGAGTTGGCCGCCGCGCAGGAATATGCGGAGAAGCTTCAAAAAGGCCCCTTTCTAGGCTATCGCCTCGGGCCTGCTGCATGGGCGTATGAAACCGAGGGATAAGGAAGAAACCATGCGCCGCTTTGCAGCCAATGAAATCCAGCTCTGTTTCCACAACGGTCGTGGAGGTCGGGTAGATGTGCCCAACGCAGTGGTGATGGTCATTGAAAACGCCGAGCGTTTTGGCTTATCACAGCTCCATCAGCTGCGCGGGCGCGTGGGGAGAGCCGGCGCCCTCCACTTGCATCCTCATCTCCGACGCGCAGAATGAACAGGCGAAGCAGCGGCTGCAAACCATGTGCGATACAACCGATGGCTTTCAAATTGCGGACGCCGACTTGAAGATGCGCGGCCCGGGCGATTTTTTTGGTGCGCGCCAGCACGGACTGCCTGCCTAAAAATCGCCAATATGGTCACGGATTTGGAAGAATTGAAGCAGGCACAACAGGCGGCCAGGGAGATTTTAAAAGCCGACCCCAGCCTGCAAAAAGCGGAGCATAAAGGCCTGCGGGACGCTGTGGATCAGCTGTTTCAGACAGTAGGCGAACCGCTGAACTAAGCAAAGGGAATGCGCGGGGAACCCGGATAAAATTCCGATTCCCCCGCGCATTTTGGCGTCCTTTTATTTCTATGATTCTCTGATCGCGCTTTCTCATTCCTTTTTCAAAGCCTTTGCCGTGATTGTATGCACGGTAAGCCGTAAAACAACCGTGTGCTGGAGCAAAACCGCATCAAATTCATAAGGCTTCTCCCCACAATAATGCGCCATCACGCGGGCAAGGCCCCGCTCCTTCTCCGGCCCAACGCAGGTTTCCAACAGGCCGTTTCCGCATACGCTCTCATACTCCATGGTGGTATCGCAGGCAAGATCGCCCGTCACCAGCTGATGAGCACAATCCATCTCAAAGCTGACCCTACGATCCCTCTGCATCAAATCCAGCTTTTTCCCCTGCGCCGCGCAATGGAAATAGAGCGTGAGCGGTTCCCCTTTCCCTATACCAAAATTCAATGGAACAATATAGGGATACTCGCGTCATGGAAGGCGACACGGCATACGCCGCAGCGCTGCATAATCCGCCAAATCTGCTCTTTGTTTATGATCTCCCGATCTTTTCTTCGCATGGCACATGCCCCCTTTCGCTTTTCTTATCCTACTCCATTCCCTGCAAGGATGCAAGCGCCTGTTTCGGCCGCTATTGTATGAATAACGATGCAACACAAGAATTAGGCTGAGGAGGCGGTAGAAAAAGCGGCTACGGCGAATTTGCCGCAGCCGCTTTCATTTAGATTGTAATTAATAATTCTCCGCGCGAAGCTCAAAATATGCCTGCGGGTGCTTGCACACCGGGCAAACAGACGGGGCATTCTTACCCACATGGATATGCCCGCAGTTGCGGCAGATCCACACAACCTCATTCGAACGCTCAAAGACAATGCCCTTTTCCAGGTTTTCAATCAGCTTGCGGTAGCGCTCCTCATGCTCCTTCTCGATATCGCCCACCATCTGAAACAGCGCCGCGATCTCATTGAAACCCTCGGCCTTTGCTTCTTCTGCAAAGCCCTTGTACATATCCGTCCACTCATAGTGCTCGCCGGCTGCACCGTCAAGCAGGTTTTCCATGGTGCCGGGGATTTTGCCGCCGTGAAGCTGCTTAAACCAGATCTTGGCATGTTCCTTCTCATTGTCCGCCGTCATTTGGAAGATATTTGCAATCTGCTCATAGCCGTCCTTTTTCGCCTGGGAAGCGTAGTAAGTGTATTTATTGCGCGCCTGAGATTCACCTGCGAACGCTGCCATCAGGTTCGCCTCTGTCTTGCTGCCTTTAAATTCCATCGTGATGCCTCCTTAAAATAATGAAAATGATATCGTCTTTATTATACCAATTCTTCTCAAAAAAAATCAAACGAATTCGAAGTGCCCGTCCGATTTATTTGCCATTCACCGGTACATTGCCGCCAATATCCGCTCAAAGGCACGCGCAGGAATGATTTTCCGCAGGGCCATCACGCCCTGATACATGGCGCCAACGGTCACACGTACTGGCGGATTTTCCCGCTCCGCCAGGCGGAAAGCCGCCTGCGCGGGCTTTGCCGCGGGCACGCCCGTCTCCTCATCGTGCGCCATGCGGGCAATTGCGCCTCACAAGCCTTCCGATAGGGGGAGTCCTCCGGCATCGCCATCCGGCGCGCCGCCGTGAATCCGGTTTTCGTATCACCCGGTTCAATGAGGGCTGCACGGATCCCAAACGGCCGCGCTTCCATACGCAGCGCCTCTACATAGGCATCCAGTGCATATTTTGAAGAGCTGTAGTGGCTTTGGTAGGGAATCGGCACGCGCCCCGCAACGGAGCTCATTACAAGCACCAGCCCTTTTCCTTGCGCGCGGAAATAGGGCAACACCATCCGGTTAACCCGCAGCGTGCCAAAATAATTGACCTCAAACTGCGCGCGGACGGCCTCTTCAAACGTATCCTCCGCCGGGCCGGCAATGCCCATGCCTGCACAGTTGAGCACAATCCCCAACCCGCCTTCGCTCACCGCCCGCTCTACTGCGCGGCGAGTGGAATCCTCATTACACACATCCATTTGAAGCGAGCGGATTTCCCCGCCGCCCTGCCGTTTCTCAACGCTCTCTTCACAATGGCGCGAGCCGCCCAACCGTATAGCCCGCATCGGCAAACAGCTCTGCCGCCGCACGCCCGATCCCAGAGGATGCGCCGGTGATTAAAATCGCTTTCCCATACGGATATCGCATCAATATCGCCCTCCATCATCCTTATATTACTAGGCCATAACATGCAGGCCTTTCTATGCCTTTCTATGCTTTCAAATTGCAAAAATGGGAACTGTATGGCCCATTTAAAGCCATGATATCGTAATTCCATTGCACAAAGCGCGCCCTTTGCAACAACCTGTTTGACACTGTGATCTTCTTCTGCGAAAAATGGCGTTGCCGCTCTGCGGCAGGAGCGTTTCACGCCGGCAGGCATTTTTTCAATGCGTTAAACGACCCATTTGACGCTATTATATCATAGCGATGCAAGCGGAACAACCATCGGCAGGTTTTCCTTCCACAGCGTTTCCTGCCCGATCAGGCCCTGACTGTTCATCGCTTGACCCCCCGTCCCGCAGCGGTATAATGCAAGTAAGAAGAGTTCTTTTCAAATGGAGGAATAGCATGCGCAGGCAATATTTAGAGCTCGGGCAAATCGTCGGCACGCATGGTGTGCGCGGTGAAATGCGCGTTCAGCCTGGTGTGACGGTCCCGGTTTTTTTCAGCAATTTCACACCCTATATTTAGCGGGGAGGCAAGGGAGTTCCCGCGTCCTTTCCAGCCGCCCACACGGCAACGTGATGCTCCTAAAGCTAGAAGGAATCAACACGGTGGAAGACGCCTCCGCCCTGCGCGGGCGCGTGCTCTTTATGAACCGGGATGACGCGAAGATCCCGGATGGCGATTACTTCATCCAGGACTTGATCGGCTGCCGCGTGGTAGATGCGGATGACGGCAGGCCTTACGGCACGCTCACAGAGGTAAGCGCAACCGGCGCAAACGACGTATGGCATGTGCAGGACGATGCGGGGAGGGAATACCTGCTGCCCGCCATCCCGCCTGTTGTAATTGAAACGGATGTGGAGAGGGAAATCATCCGAATTCGCCCGCTTAAGGGAATTTTTGATGAGGCAGGCACAGAAAGCGATGGAACCAGCATTTGATCAAACAACAGAAAGGATCGATTCAAAGCCAATGCGTATCGATATTTTAACCCTATTCCCCGAAATGTGCGACACGGTGCTGCGCGAAAGTATCATCGGCCGTGCGCGGGAACGCGGGCTGGTCGAACTTAATTGCCGCAATATCCGGGATTACACGCTGGATAAGCACAACCGCGTGGACGACACGCCCTACGGCGGCGGCATGGGGATGGTCATGCAAACCCAGCCGATTTATGACTGCTTTCAGGCCTTATGGGGGGAAGTTGGGCGTAAGCCGCATTTTATCTATCTTTCCCCACAGGGGAAAGTTCTCACGCAAAACCGAGTGCGCGAGCTTGCAGAATATGAAAATCTCGCGCTGCTCTGCGGCCATTACGAGGGGGTAGATGAACGCGTGATCGAAGAGCTGGTGGATGAGGAGATTTCGATTGGCGACTATGTGCTCACCGGCGGCGAACTGCCTGCGCTCGTACTGGTGGATGCGGTCTGCCGCATGCTGCCGGGCGTATTAGCCAACGACGAAGCCTTTCAGGAGGAAAGCCATTTCCACTCCCTTTTGGAATACCCGCAATATACCCGACCCTATGAATGGCACGGAGAAGCGGTGCCCGATGTGCTACTCTCCGGCCACCATGCCAACATCATGCGCTGGCGCAGGGAGCGTGCGCTCGAGCGCACCTTTTACCGGCGGCCCGACTTATTGGAAAAGGCGGAGCTCGATCAAAATGACCGTGCTTTTTTGGCCGGCCTGACAGCCTGACGGGCGGTCAGGATTGACCTCAACACTGGAAGGAGGGCGCCCTATGAACTGCCTTCATCTGAATCGTTGCCAGCCCCTCACAGGGGACGATTACGCCCTGCTGCGGCAAAATCCAGACCGTGGCTTCCGCTTGGAGGCCTATCTGCGCCTCGGAAGCGGCAGCGCCGTTTTCCACCCCGGCTTTTTAGCCGGGGCTTATCTGGAAAAACAACTCGTTTTCTACCGGGAGGAAGATTGCAAGCTCGTTCAGCTTTACGTCTATCTCTCGGAATACCTTGACCGGCCGCTTGATGCACATGCCTTTTCCCAACTGGAGACGTATCTAGAAACATTGCGCCAGAAGCGCCTGCGGGCCTTACTGCGCTTCGCCTATGAGGAGGAAGCCGACCGAAAAAACGGCCCCGTGACCGCTCAAATCCTTGCGCATGCCGGCCAAATTAGCGTGTGGATGGAACAGCACGAAGCGCTTGTATACGAAACCGTTGCCGCCCTTCAGGCAGGCTTCAACGGTGCATGGGGCGAATGGCATACTGCAAAGCACCATCACAGCGGCAAAAAACTGATGGAAGCCATCTGCCAAATGGCGCCTGCACAGCTCCCCATCCAGGTGCGCACTCTTCCGATTTGGGAAAAAGCCCCCCATCAAGAGCAAGGGCGAATCGGCTTCCACGATGATTATCTCGTGGGCGCGCATTTTAAATGGAACAGCGACCGCGGCCGCTTCTGGAACAGGCGAGAGCGCACGTTCCGCGCACTTTCCCGCCTACGTTTCAACGATGGGGAAATGCCCTGGGGCAAGGATACTGTCTATCAGAACGGTCGGATCGACGGCTTGCAGATGCTTGCCTGCTGCGCAAACCATAGCCTCTCAACCCTGAGCATATCACACAATTACCGGGAGGGAGGCGGCAGCTTCAACATGCTCCGCTGGCAAGGAGAAGCCCTTGCCCCTGAGCAGCTTGGATTTTTATCAATGCCCATACCACCCGGCCTATTTTACGAATCATGCCGGACAGCCGATTAGACGGACCATATTTGACTATCTATGCGATCATTTGGGATATCAGATTCATCTGCTCGATTGCGGTGCGCACGAGATATAAAGAATGAAAACTTTACACATGAAATTTGTTTTACACTTCTGAACAAAGGCTTTGCCCTGCCCTACACGCTATCCAGACTCACCGTTTCCATCTCGAATCGGGAGGGAAAGGTAGTGGATTATGAAGCTTCTTACTTGCCGGAGCAACTCGCCAGCGGGGAAAAGGCGAGCTTTATTGTGCCTGTGCGTGCCGAAATGGAGAGCAAAATCGGCATCCGACTATGCCATCCGTCCGCGCCGGCGTTCTCCGCCCGTTTCGCCAATGCGATTCCCTTTGAAGACGGCTGCAATATGGTAGGGAGCTTATGAAAGAATCGCTCATAGCCGCCTGTTCTAATAAAAGGGGCGTATATCTCATTCTGTTGTGCGATTATGGCAGGCGTTGCTTTGTAATAAAAAGGCGAAGAGCCGCTGAAAAATGAGAGGCTGTTGCAAAGGATTTTGCAAACAGCCTCTTTTTTAGTATTGATCAAGCCTTATATTGCTAAGCGCCCCTCTCTCCCATCTGCCTGTCCATCCCACAGTAAGGGAAAAAGCCCTTGCCAGATAGATAACGGCTTTGTTTTCGACTCTGTTGTGCTCTCTTGATCCACTTTGGTCACGGTGAAATAATCCGTTTCCAAACCATCCTCTTCCGACCCCTCCCGCAGATATTCCCGCAACCGCTCAATCCATTCCACAATCTTAAAGCGCGGTTCATATTTGGGGGAGCTGCGCACAATTTTCTCTTCTTTTCCATCCAACACGCCGTCAAGATCTACGCCGCCCTGCGCGGCCGGAAGGCACATCGGCGGAAACATCACGCACCACCAGTTATGCCCCTCCCCACTGCCAATGATCACGCGCACCGCCCGATAGCGTCCGGCTGGGAGCGTCACCTCATCCTCATAAGTACGGGTATCAAAATATTCCTCACTGACGGTAATATGAACCTCATACGTATAGCCCCGTTTCATTACTTCGCTGCGCGCAGCCCGCTCCAGCTGTGGGAGCGCCTGTTCGATGGCCTGCTCTGCCTCACCCGCCGTCAGGGAACCGTCAAAAATATGCGCACCTTCTTCCAGCACCGCATCCCGCACCTGTAGCTTCAGCGCCTGGTCCGCATCGCTGTCGGAATTGGCCAAAACATGAAGGCGCAGCACGCTCTCCCGGATTTGTGCACAGGAAGAGGCAAAACTCGTCACACTGCAAAGGGATGCCACCAGCACGGCGCATAAAAGCGCGGCCTCAATTCGTTTCAGCTTCATAAAAATCCCGTCCTCTCTTTGAGTACCAAGAGTATGGACGGGATTTTTTACCATTATGCAGGAAATCTTCTGTTTTTCAATTTCACCGCGTTGCCTCTTCTGTGACAACACAGCCTTCCTCTACCGGGCGGCAAATAAATACATCCGGCACAACTGACCTGAGATGTTCTGCGCAGCTCTGCGCAGCCTGATGCGTATCAAACAAACCAAATACTGTAGCCCGCTGCCACTCATGCAGCAGCCGAGCGTGCCGTATTCCCGCATGAGCGCCTTAATTCTCACCCGCTCCGGCACATCAATCACCTGCTCAAAGACATTCCCTGCCAGCCTGCCAATGCTTTCTAAATCCTCTGACAGCAGGCGCCCAGCATACCAAACCTATCCGGCGCGCGCAGATTCGGCGCGGTATCGCATAAATGATACGCCTGCGCGGTAGAAACCCCCTGCGCGGGCTTCGCCAGCACGATAAAACAATCCGGCAGCTCCGGCACGGGTGTTAGCAACTCCCCGATATGCTGCGCCAGCATCGTGCCCCCCTGTAAACAAAACGGAACATCCGCGCCAAGCGTTAAGCCGATTTTGTTAAGCGTGCGCATTTTAAGCCGCGTGCCATACAGCCTATCCAACGCCAGAAGCGTTGCCGCGGCATCCGCGCTGCCTCCGGCAAGCCCGGCGGCAAACGGAATCGCCTTATTGATTGTAATCGAAATGCCGTCGTTTGCCGCTTTCGTCGCCTCAAAAAATGTGCGCGCGGCTTTAAAGGCCAAATTCGTCTCATCCGTGGGGAGGCGGTCGTCCGAACAGGTAAGGCGGATTCCCCCCCCTGCTCCTGTCCGCTCCACTGCGACTGTATCATATAGGTCAACAGACTGCATCACCATCCACAGGTTATGGTAGCCGTTTTCGAGCCGCCCGACGATATCGAGCATCAAATTGATTTTTGCCGCTGCTTTTACTGTAACGCGCATGAAACCGCCGCCTTTCCAAATTCAGAAGCTTTTCTTTTATTTTACGATACCCGTAAACGATCATAAACTCTAAAATTTTCCGCTTTAAGCTGTAAATTTACCATACTCGCAAAACTCCTCCATATAAAAATGGCGTTGCCGCACCGCGGCAGGAGCGTTTTACGCGACAGCATTTTCAATCGCCTTCAACTTG
>ENA-OQCX01001365-OQCX01001365.1-human-gut-metagenome-genome-assembly--contig:-NODE-1365-length-11347-cov-2.202941_pt1 | contig 11347 bp, 14 predicted proteins | sample MGYA00242762_ERZ504587 | MGnify/ENA primary metagenome ERZ504587 (study PRJEB26092, sample SAMD00036337) | human gut metagenome | host: Homo sapiens | study: EMG produced TPA metagenomics assembly of...
ATATTACGGCAAAAAACGGTGACAATTATGCCAAACAGGTATTGTCACAGAAGCAGTATGACAGCAGGACGATTCCCTATAAGAGGGGTGAGATTCAGGACCGTAATGGGAATGTGCTTGCCAAAAGTGAAAAAGTATACAATGTGATTCTGGACTGCAAAGCAGTTAACAGCGGAGAAAAGCTGGACCTGGACTATGTGGAGCCTACTGTAGATGCTCTGGTAAAAACTCTGGGGATAGATGAAACGCAGCTTCGCAGTCTGATCTCTTCTGATGAGACAAAAGACAGTCAGTACCAGATCCTCAAAAAGAAGATCACACTGCAGGACAAGCAGGCTTTTGAAGACTATACAGAAGTAGTGGACGGACAGGAGTATACCAAGACCGATCTTGCAAGGCGCAAGTGCGTGCAGGTGTATGGTTTGAAGAAGGATATATCCGCAGTTATCCGATGAAAACACTGGCAAGCAATGTGATCGGATTTTCCAATGACATCGGCGACGGTATATGCGGGCTGGAATCTTATTACACAGATGTACTCAGCGGAACGGATGGCAGAGAGTTTGGATATCTGGATGAAAATTCCGATCTGCAGCGTACGATCATTGATTCCCAAAACGGAAATACCATCGTCTCCACGATCGATATCAACATTCAGCAGGTAGTAGAAAAGTACATTGCAGAATTTGACAAAGAATATGGAAAAGATGCAGAAGATGGAAAAGGTGCACAGAATATCGGTGTTATTGTGGCAAATCCACAGAATGGCGAGATCTATGCTATGGCGAGCAATCATGGTTTTGATCTGACGGATCCCACCGATCTGAGTGATAAATACACGGATGCGCAGATCGCAGCGATGACAGAAGAAGAACATTCCGATGCACTGAATGAAAAATGGTACAATTACTGTGTATCTGAGAGTTTTGAGCCGGGTTCTACGTTCAAACCGATCACGGTTGCAGCGGCTCTGGAGACAGGTGCAATCACGGAAAATGATTCATATGTCTGCGATGGCGGTGAATTTGTCACCGATACGGAGATTAAATGTGACAATATCTATGGTCATGGGCAGGAAACCTTAAGTGATGTTATCAAAAATTCCTGCAACGACGGTATGATGCAGATTGGTATGAAAATGGGCATCACTCCGTTCCTGAAATATCAGCGACTGTTCAATTTTGGAACACCAACAGGCATTGATCTGCCAAATGAAAGTGCCGGTGTGCTTTATAACCGGGATACGATGCATGAAGTAGAGCTTGCAACCAATACATTCGGACAGACCTTTACCTGTACCATGATACAGGAGCTGGCGGCATTTAATGCGGTAGTAAACGGCGGATATTATTATCAGCCGCATATGGTCAAACAGGTTCTCGATGATAACGGAGGAGTTGTAAAAAATATCAATCCGGTCGTGGTACGTCAGCCGGTATCCTCCAGGAGTGCAGATTTTGTACTGAATGCCATGGAGCAGACGGTTCAGGACGGAACCGGAAAAAAGGGCCGTGTTCCAGGATATCGTGTGGCCGGAAAGACGGGTACCGCAGAGAAGATCAATCCGGAGACCGGACTTCGATGGGAAGGAAAATATCTGGTATCTTTTATCGGCTGTGCGCCGGTAGATGATCCGCAGATTGTTGTTTATGTTGTTATTGATGAACCAAACGTAGAAGATCAGTCTACCGGTGGTTATTCGATGATCATTTCCAGAAAGATTATGATGGAAGTGCTTCCATATCTGAACATTCCTCAGACAGAGGAAATTACGGATGAGCTGCTCCAAGAACTGGAACTGACCAGAGAAGATGTGGAAAATGGAAGAAATGCTACTTGCAGAATAAAAAATCGGAGACACCGGAAACCGATGAGTATGGCAATGTGATCCAGACAACACCGGAAACCGATGAATATGGCAATGTGATTTCGCAGACACCGGAAACCGATGAATATGGCAATGTGATTTCGCAGACACCGGAGACGGATGAATACGGAAATGTGAGTTCGGCAGACGGCAGCAGACGGATGCAAATGCAGGTTCACGGGTACAATCGGCGACGCAGCAGACAACGGCGATCGAAGATCAGGGCGGTGTATCGAATCCGAATGTTCCGGCACCTTTGCAGGATAACAGCACCAATACCGATACGACAAATTCGGGCGGTGTGACAAATGAACAACTGGACATCGAAGGATATTAAAAAACAGCATAAAGGTAGTTTTAACCTCACAGAAGCAGCTATATAATAGCAGAGAGAGCTTTTGTGAGGTTTTTTGTCTTGAAATTGAGGACATTTCATCGAAGAAAGATCGTTACGGTTTTTTTGATCTGTATGGCAGCACTGATCGTTCTGGTATCCAGACTGGGATATCTGATGCTGGCGCGGTCGGATTATTACAGCGAAAAAGCACAGAACCTGCATGAAAGAGAAAGAAGCATCAAGGCAGCGAGGGGAAAGATCCTGGACTGCAATGGGAAAATTCTTGCGGATAATAAAACCGTGTGTACCATTTCAGTCATACACAGCCAGATTAAAGATGCGAAAAAAGTAACGGAAGTACTGGCACACGAACTGGAAATGACGGAAGACGAAGTAAAAAAGAGAGTAGAGAAAGTCAGTTCGATCGAACGCATCAAAACAAATGTGGAAAAAGCAACCGGTGATAAAATACGGGAATACAATCTTGCAGGAGTAAAAGTGGATGAAGATTACCGGAGAAACTATCCATATGGAGAACTGGCATCCAAAGTCCTGGGGTTTACGGGAAGCGATAATCAGGGCATCATCGGACTGGAAGTAAAGTATGAAAAAATACTGAAAGGGATGGATGGACAGATCCTGACCATGACCGATGCAAGAGGTGTGGAGCTTGCAGACGAAGGAGAGGGAAGAAAAGAGCCGGTGGCAGGGAAAAATCTGGTTTTAAGTCTTGATGTGAATCTGCAGGAGTATGCGCAGCAGGCGGCTTACAAAGCACTGGAGGAGAAACAGGCAGACAGTGTTTCAATTATTCTGATGCATCCAAAGACAGGAGAGATTCTGGCAATGGTAAACGTGCCGGAGTTTGATCTGAATGATCCATTTACCCTTCCACAGGGGATGGAAGGCATGAGCGAAAAGGAAATTCAGGATGCACGCAACCGGATGTGGAGAAATGGATGCATCAATGACACCTATGAGCCGGGTTCTACATTCAAGATCATCACGGCATCCGCAGCACTGGAGGAGGGCGTGGTGAAAACGACCGATACGTTCAACTGCCCGGGTTTTCGGATTGTGGATGACCGAAGGATACGCTGCCACAAAACGACCGGGCATGGAAGTGAAACGTTTGTACAGGGCGTGATGAACTCCTGCAATCCGGTTTTTATCGATGTGGGGCAGAGGCTGGGAACCGATTCCTTTTACAAGTATTTTCAGCAGTTTGGCCTGATGGAAAAAACAGGGATCGACCTGCCGGGAGAAGCGGGAACGATCATGCATCAGAAAAAAGATATTGGAGCAGTGGAGCTGGCAACCATATCGTTTGGACAGTCGTTTCAGATCACGCCGATCCGTCTGGCAGCGACTGTCTGCTCTCTGATCAACGGAGGACATCTGATCACCCCACATTTTGGTGTGGAAGTAAGAGAGGAAGATGGAACGCTGCTTGGGAGTTTTTCTTACCAGGATGGAAGACAGATTGTATCGGAAGAAGTCTCTGAGACGATGCGGGATATACTGGAGAAGGTTGTTTCGCAGGGAGGCGGAAAAAGAGCTGTATAGAGGGATATCATATCGGAGGGAAGACTGCAACTTCAGAAACGCTTCCGCGAAGCGCCAACAAATATATTTCTTCCTTTCTGGGTTTTGTGCCTGCAGAAGATCCGCAGCTCCTCGGATTATGCATTATAAATAATCCGCAGGGAATTTACTATGGTGGAACCATCTGTGCACCGGTGATGCGGGGAATTTTTGAAAATATCCTGCCGTATCTCGGCATAGAAAAAGAAATAACAGAAAATGAAGAAGAGACAATGCTGAGGTGATAAAAAGGTTGCGAAAAAAGAGGAAAAGTTTTATACTGGCATAGATAAAAACGTGGTATACGGCATTAGGAGGTAAATATGAAAATAAGTACAGAAGTGATCCTTGCATTGTTTGTATCGTTTGCAATCAGTGTATTTTTAAGTCCGATCATCATCCCGTTTCTGAAAAAACTGAAAATCGGACAGACTGAGCGGACAGAAGGGGTACAGTCCCATCTGGAAAAGGCGGGTACACCGACGATGGGAGGACTGATCATACTGATCAGTGTACTGGTAACTTCGCTTTTCTTTATCCGCAAATTTCCGAATATTGTTCCGGTGCTGTTTCTGACACTGGGCTTTGGTCTGATCGGATTCCTGGATGATTATCTGAAGTAGTGCTGAGACGTTCTGACGGTCTGCTTCCGAAACAGAAAATGCTGGGACAGATCATTGTAACGAGTATTTTTCTGGCATATATCCTGATTGTGGATAAGAGTTTTCTGACTATGCGGATTCCGTTCAGCGATCAGTATTTTGACTGTAAATGGATTACCGTACCGCTCGTTTATCTTGCAGTGATCGGTACGGTAATGGTGTGAACTTTACGGATGGACTGGACGGCCTGGCAACGGGAGTCACTACCATTGTTGCAGTATTCTTTACCGTAGTTCCATCGGACTTGGCGGCGGTATCGAACCAATCACAGCAGCAGTTACGGGAGCTTTGCTGGGCTTTCTGCTCTTTAATGTCTATCCGGCACAGGTGTTTATGGGAGATACCGGTTCCCTGGCACTTGGCGGTTTTGTTGCAGGATCAGCTATGTGATGAAAATGCCGTGGATCATCCTGATCGTGGGACTGATTTATCTGGTGGAGGTACTTTCAGTTATGATCCAGGTGACTTATTTCAAAAAGACAGGTGGAAAGCGTATCTTTAAAATGGCGCCGATCCATCATCACTTTGAACTTTGTGGATGGTCGGAAACCAGAGTAGTAGCAGTCTTTACCGTTATTACAGCATTGCTTTGTCTGCTTGCACTGGTACTGGTATCATAATCAGATCAAGGATAAGGAGGATAAAACATGGATTGGAAAGATAAAAAAGTTCTGGTATTTGGAAGCGGGATCAGCGGGATCAGTGCCTGTGAACTTTTAGAACGCAGCGGTGCAGATGTTGTATTGTTTGATGGAAATAAAAATCTCAAAGAAGAAGAGGTGCGTGGCAAAGCTTCCGGATGAGAGCAGGGCGGATATCGTCCTTGGTGATCTTCACAGGAGCTTCTTGGAAGCCTGCAGCTTGCAGTATTAAGTCCGGGAGTCCCAACGGATCTTCCTGCAGTTCTTCGCATGAAAGAAGCGGGAATCCGTATCTGGGTGAAGTTGAACTTGCCTATGAAAATGGAAAAGGTGATGTGCTTGCCATTACCGGGACGAATGGAAAGACAACAACAACAAGCCTTTTAGGAGAAATCATGAAGTGCTGGAAAGAAAGTGTCTTTGTGGTTGGAAATATTGGAAATCCGTATACCAGGGAAGTTTCCGGGATGACCGATGACAGTGTGACCGTTGCAGAAATCAGCAGCTTTCAACTGGAGACCATTGACAGGTTTCGGCCGAAAGTCAGTGCAATCCTCAATATCACACCGGATCATCTGAACCGCCATCATACGATGGAGGAGTACATAAGGGTAAAAGAACAGATCACAAAGAATCAGACCGGGGAAGATACCTGTATCCTCAACTACGAAGATCCGGTTCTTCGAAAGTTGGGGAAGATTTAAAGACGAAGGTATTATTTTTCAGCAGTGTGCGTAAACTGGAAAGAGGGCTGTATCTGGAGGATGAAACAATCTGGTATGCAGATGAGGAGCAGAAGCTTCCGGTATGCAGGATTTCAGAACTGAATATTGTAGGAATGCACAACTACGAGAATGTGATGGCAGCAGCCGGCATGGCTCTGGCATATGGCGTTCCGCTGGAAAAGATACGCCAGGCAGTAAAAGCGTTTCAGGCAGTTGAACATCGCATCGAGTTTGTGACAGAGAAAAATGGTGTTGTATATTACAATGATTCCAAAGGAACCAATCCGGATGCGGCAATCAAAGGCATTCAGGCGATGTCAAGACCGACGATGCTCATTGGCGGCGGATACGACAAAGGGTCTGATTATGAAGAGTGGATCCGTGCCTTTGGAGGAAGAGTGAAATATCTGGTATTGCTCGGTGCAACAAAAGAAAAAATTGCACAGACGGCACGTGACTGCGGATTTGAAAACATTATCATGACAGAAAGCCTGGAAGAAGCAGTAAAAGTCTGCGCAGCTCATGCAAAACCGGGAGATGCCGTGCTGCTTTCACCGGCATGTGCAAGCTGGGATATGTTTCCAAGCTATGAAGTCAGAGGAAGAAGATTTAAAGAACTGGTAAGAAATCTATAATAATATGACGCTTGCAGGGGTGATGCCATGAACCCAAAGAACAGCAGGCAGGATCCGGCGCTTATGATCCTGGTGGTACTTCTGGTTGGATTTGGTCTTGTAATGATGTATAGTGTAGGATCTTATAATGGAGAAATTCGTTTTGGAGATGCCCTTTACTATGTGAAAAAGCAGTTTTTTGCAACTGCACTGGGATTTCTTGCAATGTATCTGATCGGGTGCATGGATTATCACAGGCTGGAAAAATATGCAGTGGCAGCCTATCTTTTGTCGTTGCTTCTTTCGGCACTGGTACTTGCAGCAGGAGATTCTTATAATGGGTCCAGAAGATGGCTTTCTCTTGGTCCGCTGTCTTTTCAGCCGTCAGAATTTGCGAAACTTGCCGTGATTCTCTTTCTGGCAGAAAAGGTCAGCCGTCAGAAGAAAAAAAGAAACAGTTTTCTGAATCTGTTACTGGTTATCGGCATGGTACTTCCTGTTGTGGCACTGGTTGGGACAAATAACCTCAGTACAGCCGTGATCATTCTGGGAATTGCGGTGATTGTGGTATTTGTGTCAGATAAGCGTTATATACAGTTTGTCTGGATGGGTGCTCTTGGCATCGGAGTGGTGGCCGTGTTTCTCGGAATGGAGTCTTACCGGCTGGAGCGGCTTGCCATATGGAAAAATCCGGAAGCATATGAGAAAGGATATCAGACGATACAGGGACTGTATGCGATCGGTTCCGGTGGCTTATTTGGCAGAGGGCTGGGTGAGAGCATACAGAAGCTTGGATTTGTTCCGGAAGCACAAAATGACATGATCTTTTCTATTATCTGCGAAGAACTGGGCTATGTTGGTGCAGTGCTTCTGATTGTGGCTTTTTTTATTCTGATCTGGCGTTTTATGGTAATATCCGTGCATGCACCGGATCTTTTCGGGGCATTGATTGCTGCCGGGGCAATGGCACACATTGCGATACAGGTGATCCTGAACATTGCTGTTGTAACCAATACGATTCCGAATACGGGGATCACACTTCCGTTTATCAGTTATGGAGGAACTTCGATTTTATTTCTGCTGTCGGAAATGGGGCTGGTTTTATCCGTCAGCCGGTGGCAAACAGAGAAAAAATACATATGATACCATATAGGAAGAAGTTTCCAGAATGCCGGAACGGAGGAGTTTGGTTGGAATGTTTTGAAATATCAGGAGGAACACCACTGTGTGGAAGCGTGATGCTTCAGGGGTCTAAAAATGCAGCCCTGCCTCTGCTGGCAGCCTGTATTTTACACCGGGGAAGGACGATTTTGCACAATGTCCCGGATATACGCGATACGGCGGTCATGATTCAGATCATGAAAGACCTTGGCTGTGTGATCGAAAAAGAAAAGAAACACTGATCATTGATGCAAAAGAAGCAGATAAATTTCTGGTAGAGCCGTCGCTTGGCAGGCAGATGCGCTCGACGATTCTGCTTCTTGGCGCGCTTCTTGGCAGAAACAAAAAGGCAGAACTTCCGTTTCCGGGCGGCTGCATCATTGGTATGCGGCCAATTGACATCCATATTGCAGCGATGCAGGGAATGGGGCGGTTTTGAAGAACAGGACGGGATGCTTCTGGCATCGGCACAAAAGTGGCAGGGCAGTGAGATCCTTCTGAGATTTCCAAGCGTAGGGGCAACGGAAAATGCTGTCCTGGCGGCGGTGTATGCACCTGGGATAACCAGTATAAAAAACTGTGCGAAAGAGCCGGAAGTTGTGGAACTCTGCCATTCCTGCAGGAAAAAGGAGCCAGAATTTCAGGGGAAGGTACAGACTGTATCCAGATCGAAGGCGTAGATGAACTGAAAGACAGTACGTACACATTGATGCCGGACCGGATCGTGGCAGGCACATATCTGATCGCGGCGGTAGCTACCAGGGGAAAGATCACACTGTATGGTATGCAGCCGGAAACGATGCAGGCTGTTCTGGAGATCCTGCGGCAGATGGGAGCCGTTTTCCTGCGAAAAAGAGTGCTGTTATCTGGATGCGACAAAGGCCATTTATCCGGTTCAGGTATCTACGATACGTATCCGGGATTTCCGACCGATCTGCAGTCTCAGCTTATGGCTGCACTATGCCTTGCGAAAGGAACAAGCCGGGTCAGGGAATGTATTTTTGAAGGGCGGTTTCGAGTCGCTTCCTGGCTGAATCGCATGGGAGCAAACGTTGTGACAGATGGAAGAGAGGCACTGATACAGGGTGTGGCAGAACTTAAGGGCAGCGAAGTGAAAGCACAGGAGCTGCGGGGCGGTGCGGCACTTGTGATCGCAGGCCTGGCAGCAAAGGGCAGGACACAGGTATATGGAAGTTCTTTTATTGAACGGGGATACGAAGATCTGGCTGGAGACTTCAGAAAGCTTGGGGCGGTGATTTCGAAAAAAACGACAGAAAGGTGAAACAGTGAAAGAGGTAAGGAAGCGCAGAAGAAAAAAAGGGAAAACGTTGGCAGTGATCCTGCTTGTTCTGATTGTGGCCGGACTGGCAACTGTGTTTGGGCTGTTTCGGGTGCAAAAAATAAAAATATCAGGGAACAAACAGTATAAAGCAAAAACGATACAGGAGGCCATCCTGAAAGATGGTCTCTGTAAAAATTCACTTTATCTTATCTGGAAATTTAAAGACCAGGAAAAAGTGACTGAGGATATTCCGTTTCTGAGCGGTGCGAGTGCCAGACTGATCACACCGTTTGAAGTGGAGATCACCGTGCATGAAAAACAGCAGATCGGGTATCTTTTAAAATCAGGGAAGTTATGTGTATTTTGATAAAGACGGAATGGTTGTGGATATATCGGATCAGGTGCAGTCAGGTGTTCCACTGATCACCGGGCTTGATGTGGAAAAAGCAGAACTGTATCAGCAGCTTCCGGTGAAAGATGCCGGACTTTACAACACGATCGTAACACTTACCAAGACATTAAACAAAAATGGTATTGCTCCAAATGAGATAAGATTTAATACAAGTAACACCATCACCCTGATTTTTGATAAGATTAATGTGAATCTGGGAGATGATACAGTTCTGGAAGATAAAATATCTGCACTTCAGTCCATTCTGGAACAGTTGGATGGAAAAACGGGAACGATTTATATGGAGTCCTATTCAGAGAACAGCGGTCAGGTTGACATTTAAAAAATGAGGGCGGTGACACAGAAAATCTGGAATCTTCAGACAATGATGGGAAAGATGCGGAAATGGAAAAGGAAACCCAGGAAGGCGGAGGAAGAACTTATTCCGAATCGGATGGTACTTTCTCAACAGATGCCGATGGAAACAAGACTTATACGGATGCCGCAGGTGTCACCACAACACAGTGTGATGAGTACAATTATACGGACGAAAATGGTAATGTGATCACAGATGGTTATGGTTATATTGATCCATATACCGGTTCCTATATCAACTGACAGAAAGATGTCAGGGTCAAAACTTGGAAAAATTGCACAGACAGAGTGGCTTAAAACGGGTGAATCTATCTTTTTAATAAGAAAATGTAAAATTGACTTGATTATTTGCAAAAATAACTATATTATAGAAGAATAGAGATGCATATGCGAAGGAGGAAATACCCTTGTTAGAAATTATGACGAACGAAGCGGAGTCTGCTGCCAAGATCATCGTGATCGGTGTAGGTGGTGCAGGCAATAACGCTGTGAATAGAATGGTTGATGAAGCGATTGCAGGTGTGGAATTTATTGGTGTTAATACAGATAAGCAGGCACTTCAGCTCTGCAAGGCGCCGAATACGATTCAGATTGGTGAAAAAGTAACAAAAGGACTTGGTGCAGGTGCACAGCCGGAAGTTGGACGTCAGGCAGCGGAGGAAAGCTCCGAGGAACTCAGACAGGCTATGCAGGGAGCAGATATGGTATTTGTCACCTGCGGTATGGGAGGCGGAACCGGAACAGGTGCTTCACCGGTTGTGGCAGGTATTGCAAAGAGATGGGTCATTCTGACGGTTGGTGTTGTTACCAAACCTTTCCGTTTTGAGTCCAGAACACGTATGAACAATGCACTGACCGGCATTGAGAATCTGAAGAAAAATGTAGATACACTGATCGTTATCCCGAATGACAAGCTGCTTGAGATTGTAGACCGCCGCACGACAATGCCGGAAGCACTCAAAAAGGCGGATGAAGTCCTACAGCAGGCTGTTCAGGTATTACCGATCTGATCAATCTGCCGGCACTGATCAACCTCGATTTTGCCGATGTTCAGACCGTCATGACAGACAAGGGTATCGCACATATCGGTATCGGACATGCAAAGGGAGACGACAAAGCACTGGAAGCAGTCAAACAGGCAGTGGAGAGTCCGCTTCTGGAGACCACCATCGAAGGTGCCTCTCACGTTATCATCAACATTTCCGGAGATATTTCTCTTATGGATGCAAACGATGCAGCCAGCTACGTACAGGAGCTTGCCGGAGATGATGCAAATATTATCTTTGGTGCAATGTATGATGATACTTATACAGATGAAGCAAGCATTACAGTTATTGCTACTGGTCTGGATTCTTCTACCGCAACACAGCCTGCAGTAAACAGCAGAAAAGTAGGACAGGATTTTACAAGAACAGAGCAGCCGTCATCCGGAAATCTGTTCCAGAGAACCGTTGGAAGTGCGATGCAGAATAATCGTGTACAGAATCCGCAGACAACTGGTAAACTGCGTACCCCGTCCAGCAATGTTCAGGAAAGAGATATCCAGATTCCGGATTTTCTGAGAAGAAGATAGATATCCTCTAAACAATAAAATGCTGTGGGTGTCAAAAGTCCCCAACTATGATGCCTACGGATTGTTCCGTGCGTTGCACTCCCACAATCCTCCCCAGTATTCGCATATCGTGGGATTATCATCCACTTTTATGCT
>ENA-OQCX01001366-OQCX01001366.1-human-gut-metagenome-genome-assembly--contig:-NODE-1366-length-11330-cov-2.362224_pt1 | contig 11330 bp, 11 predicted proteins | sample MGYA00242762_ERZ504587 | MGnify/ENA primary metagenome ERZ504587 (study PRJEB26092, sample SAMD00036337) | human gut metagenome | host: Homo sapiens | study: EMG produced TPA metagenomics assembly of...
TTATTCAGGAAGCTGGAGCTCCTGGATCCATCTTACGCAGAAAAGTATCTGAGTAAAAGTCTTGCCCAAAGTTGGACTACAAAACTTGAATGGATGAAAGTTAAACATGAAAAGCCAATACAGAAACGAGTTCAGCTCCTGAGTGTGACTCCGGTATCTGTGTGGGATGATGAAGGTGAAGAAGATGCCAGTATTGTTTATCTGATTCATGGAAGAATGATTGGATATTATATCAATACAGATACATTAGAGGTTGTTCGTGGAAAAAAGATTCCGGAGTCGTTTTATGAATACTGGACATTTATACGTGAAGACGGAAGATGGGTGTTGAATGAAATTCAACAAAAGATGAAGTTGATGTGCATGAATTGTAAAATGTACATCAATTTTTATATTTTATATCTTGAAAAAACAACATATTTCTTGATTTTTTATCATAGTATAAAAATACTAACAAATCTATAATAAAGACAGGTTGAAAGAGAACAAAATCTACAAAAAAAGGAGAGACAAGTACTATGAAAATGAAAAAACTCACAGCAATGGACAATGGCAGCATTAACAGCAGCAACCATGATCCCGTCCGTACCGGTTATGGCAGCAGACGGCGGAAAGGTTACTATCTGAACTTCAAACCAGAAGCAGATGAAGCTTGGCAGAACCTGGCAAAAGCTTACACTGAAGAAACAGGAACAGAAGTAACAGTTGTAACAGCAGCATCCGGACAGTATGAGACAACACTTCAGTCTGAAATGGCAAAGAGCGATGCTCCGACACTGTTCCAGGTAAACGGACCGGTTGGACTTAAGAACTGGAAAGATTACTGCTATGATCTGACAGATGCAGAGATCACAAAAGGACTTACCTCTGATACTTACGAGCTCAAAGACGGAGATGCTGTAGATGGTATCGCATATGTAATCGAATCCTATGGCCTGATCACAAACAAAACCTTACTTGAAAAAGCAGGATATTCTCTGGATGATATCAAGAGCTACGATGATCTGAAGAAAGTAGCAGATGATATTCAGGCAAGAAAGGACGAGCTTGGAATCAAAGGTGCTTTCACATCTGCAGGTATGGACGGATCCTCTGACTGGAGATTCAAAACACATCTTGCAAACCTTCCGATCTACTATGAGTACAAAGAAGACGGAATCGATGATACAGAGGCAATCAAAGGAACATATCTTGACAACTACAAGAACCTGTTTGACCTGTACATCACAGATTCTACCTGTGACGGAGCTGAACTCTCTGCAAAAACAGCAGATGACTCCAGAAACGAATTTGTAAACGGCGAAGCAGTATTCTATCAGAATGGTACCTGGGAATATGCAGAACTGTCCAAGACATACGGAGATGACGAGCTTGCAATGATCCCGATCTACTTTGGTGTAGATGATGAGAACGAGGGACTTGCAACAGGTACAGAGAACTACTGGTGTGTAAACAAGAATGCATCTGATGAAGACGTTCAGGCAACTCTGGACTTCATGAACTGGTGTGTAACATCTGAAACAGGAACAAAATCCATGGCAAACGATATGGGATTCACACTTCCTTTCAAAACAGCACAGGAGTCTACAAACGTATTTGTAAAACAGGATGCTGAATACACAGAAGCTGGAAAAACACCTGTTTCATGGAACTTCACAACAATGCCGTCTGAAGAGTGGAAAAACGGACTTGGAACAGCTCTTACCGCATATGCAGCAGGCACAGGTTCATGGGATGATGTTGTAAGTGCATTCGTTGACGGATGGGCTACAGAGAAAGCTCTCTCCGAGTAATCAAAATAATATGTGATCAATCATCAAGAGGAGGCGAGGTTCTTGCCTCCTCCTGTGGGTTCTATGAGAGGGAAAGAGGAGAATTATAATGGTAGGAAGAACGATCAAAAAATGGTGGCCGATTTTTGTACTGCCGACTTTTGCGGCATTTGTTATCGGTTTCCTTTGGCCTTTTATCTGGGGCATTTATCTTTCATTTTGTAAATTTACAACCGTAAATGATGTAACCTTTGTCGGATTTTCGAACTATTCCAAGATCTTACTGGATAACACCTTCAGTCATTCATTCTGGCTGACTGTTGTGTTTGCTTTTGTTTCCAGTATTCTGATCAATGTGCTGGCATTTTCCATCGCACTGGTACTCACCAAGGGATACAGAGGAACCAATGCATTCCGTACCGTATTCTTTATGCCGAACCTGATCGGTGGTATCGTACTTGGATATATCTGGCAGACGCTGTTAAACGGACTGCTCTCCAAATGGGGACAGCCTTTGCTTTCACTTTCTGCAAGAAACGGATTCATCGGTATGCTGATTCTTCTGATGTGGCAGCAGATCGGATATATGATGATCATCTACATAGCAGGTCTGAACAACGTTTCTCCTGATCTGGTCGAAGCAGCACAGATCGACGGTGCGACAAACAGACAGATCCTGTTCAAGATCAAGATCCCGATGATCATGCCGTCTGTTACAATCTGTACTTTCCTGACTCTGACAAACGGATTCAAGATGTTTGACCAGAACCTTTCTCTTACAGGAGGAGATCCGGGTAAACAGTCACAGTTACTGGCTTTGAATATTTATGATACATTTTATGCAAGAAGCGGCGCTCAGTGGAAGGGTATCGGCCAGGCAAAGGCAGTTGTATTCTTCCTGCTGGTTGTAGCGATCGCACTGATACAGCTTCGTGCAACATCATCTAAGGAGGTGCAGCAGTAATGGAAAATAAGAAAAAAAATCCGGTTGCGTCAATTATTTTGACGCTGATCTGCATCCTCTGGATGTATCCGATCGTACTGATCTTAGTCAACTCTTTAAAGAAAGAAGTTGCGATTACAACTTCAGGTGTATTCAGTCTTCCTACAGCTGAGACATGGAATGGTGTTGCAAACTTTGTGGCAAGTGTTACACAGATGGATTTCCTCAAATCCTTCTGGTACAGTCTTGTGATCTCAGTGATGTCCGTTGTTCTGATCATGCTGTGCTGCTCTATGGCAGCCTGGTACATTGTTCGTGTAAACGGAACATTATCCAAGGTTTTCTATTACCTCTGTGTATTCAGTATGGTAGTACCGTTCCAGATGGTTATGTTCACACTGGCAAAAACAGCCGACACCTTACATCTGAACAATCCATACAACATTTGTATTATCTATCTTGGATTTGGTGCAGGTCTGGCGGTCTTTATGTTTACAGGATTTGTAAAGGGTATCCCGCTTGAAATTGAGGAAGCGGCTCTGATCGATGGATGTACTCCTCTTCAGGTATACTTCAAGGTTCTGATCCCGATCCTGAAACCAACAATTATCTCTACCGCGATCCTGGAACTGATGTGGGTATGGAATGACTATCTTCTGCCGACACTGGTACTGGATATCAAGAAATACCGTACCATTCCGATGGCAGTCCAGTATTTCCGCGGAAGCTTCGGACATGTGCAGATGGGACCGATGATGGCAAGTATCATGATCGATATCATTCCGATCATTGTTGTCTATCTGGTATGCCAGAAACACATTATCGAAGGTGTTGTAGCCGGCGCAGTCAAAGGCTGATAATTACATAACGAAAATTCAGTCTCCGGGAAGAAATATTCTTTCCGGGGACTTTGTGGTATAATGAAAAAGATAAATATAAGACACAGACAGGAGAATGCATGACAAACGTTTTAATTGTAGATGACGAAAAAATCGAACGAGAGGGGCTGAAATATCTGCTTTCCAGAGAGGAAGGAGAGCGTACTGTCTTTGAAGCGGCCAACGGCAAACAGGCGCTACAGGTTCTGCGCTCCGAGGATATCCAGCTTCTTCTGACAGATATCAAGATGCCGCACATGACCGGCCTGGAGCTTTCAAAGAAAGCCAAAGAAGAAAATCCCAACCTCCAGATCATCATATTCAGCGGCTTCAGCGACTTCACCTTTGCGCAGGAGGCGATCCGCTACGGTGTGACCGAATACATCCTCAAACCGGTAAATCCGGATGATTTCCACAAAGTGTTGGAGCGCGCAGAGAGCGAGATCAGCAAACGAAGAAAAAAAGAAAGCCGCGAGATCAAAGAGAAAAACTTCCTTCAGCAGTATTTTCTCCAGAGCTAATCTCTACTCCGGCAAAAAAGAGATCCTGCAAAAAGCCGGCGAACTCATTGATCTGGACAAGTGGAACAGCTGGCACTGCGCGATCCTGATCGAGTCAGATGTGGCACTTTTTTGATACAGCAGAAGAAAATCTGGAACAGGAACTGCAGAAAGAACTCCACAGGATGTTTTTCTACATGAACCTGAATGCAAGACAGTCACTCATTCTGTTCCAGGATGTGTACTGCGATTATCAGCTTGTGGCAAATCATATCTATAATTTCCTGAAACGTGAGTACATGGAGCGGTTTTATCTTGCCGTGAGCAGGAAGTTTGACGGATGTGAAAGTCTTCCATCTGTTCTGGAGCAGCTGGAACAGCAGATGGAGGAGAAATTCTATCATCCGGACAAGCATGTGTTTACCAATGAGGATGAAGTGCTTGGCATGGCAATCGGAGAAGTGCAGGATTCTCAGCTTATGCAGGCGATTTCCGAGGATATCACCCGCAAGGATATAGAACAGCTCTGGAGACATTTTGAATGCCTTAAGGAAAAATACCATGATAACACCCAGTATTCTGCGATGTATATCAAATTTGTATTTTCTAACGTGATCCAGGAGCTTTTTCAGGAAAACCAGTTTTCCGGTGAGCACAAACTGGAACACGAGATCGAACGCCTCTATAACTGCAGGAATATTATGGAGATCCTTCTGTGACAGAGGACAATATCAAAGAGTACGAGGCTTTTCTGGAGCGTTCCATGAACAGTTCAAGGAATGAAGTGACTGCCGTCAAGAATTATATCTATCAGCATTATGAAGAAGACCTGAATCTGGAAATGCTGGCGGAAAAAGTATATCTGTCTTCCGGCTACTTAAGCTTTATCTTCAAAAAAGAGACCGGCATGAACCTCAATCGCTACATCCGTGTCTTCCGTATGAAAAAAGCCAAAGAACTTCTCTGCAGTACCAACATGAAGGTAGCACAGATCAGTGAAAAAGTAGGATTCGCCAACGTTTCCTATTTCTGCCGGAGTTTCCGGGAATATTATGGAAGCAGCCCGGAATCTTACCGGAAAGGAACAGGAGAGGATGAACAGACTTCGTAAATGGATCAAAAACATGAAATACCGGCACAAGCTGACGATTCTTCTGGTCGTGACTGCCTTGGTGCCGATGACAGTTCTTGCCCTTTATGCCCACAGCAGACAGAGTACGATGGTTCGAAGCAGTGATCTGGAGGATATGCAGTCGATCATCGACCAGACGAAGGAGAGTATTGACAGTCAGACTGCCGTTTACAGCAGTCTTTTGAATTATCTTACTTATTCGCCGGATATTGAGGAGATCATCAAGGAAAAAAACATCGATAATTACACGGCATATGAGAAATACACCGAGATCGCAGATCCTCTTCTGTCCGTGCCGAAATCCTATCACGATGCGATCAACCGCATTCAGCTTTTTGCCGAGAGCATTCAGGTAGAACACGAGTATACCCTGGTCCCGCTTGCCAAAATGCAGGAAGAGTGGTGGAGCAGTGAACTCAAGAACGATGTGCGGATTCAGTGGATGGTAGATGCAGACCGCAAAGAAGTTACCGCTGTCCGTATGATCTATAGTGGACAGAAACTGGATGCCGCAATCTGCATTTCGCTGGATTATGACAAGATCTTTCAGCCGCTGACCAATATCCTCACGGATGAGAATGGAGGAATGATCGCGGATGAAAATGGCACAGTCCTTTACAACAGAAGCAGCCTGGAAGGAACAGGTATCCAGAAAACAGACAAAGCAGGTACCGCTATCAAGAAACTCAGTGAAACCTGTGCATATACCAGTGCAGAAAGCGAAGAAAACAGCTGGACTTTTTATCTCTACAAAAGCCAGAAAGCGATCTCCGGTTCTGTCCGCAGGCTTCTTCTGGAAGAAATCCCCCTGATCGCGGCATGTGGCCTGATCATCCTGTTTCTGGGGATGGCTTTTTCCCGACTGTTTACACGTAAGATCGAAGAGCTTACCAGAAATATGGACCGGGTAAACCACGGAAGCAGGGAAGTTACCGTAAGCAGTGATTCTGAGGATGAAGTAGGAATCCTGATCAACAGTTTCCACAGCATGATGGATGAGATCAACCGTCTGATCGATGAGGTCTATGTCAACAAGATCGCATTGAAGGAATACGAACTGAAGGCACTGCAGGCGCAGATCAACCCGCATTTTCTCTATAACACCCTTTCCATGATGAACTGGATGGCGATCCGGAGCAATCAGATGGATATCAGCAAGGTTACACTTGCATTGTCGACGTTTTACAGGACGGCACTCAGTAAAGGCGAGGACATGGTCACGGTCGAAAACTGTATCCGGAATATGGAGGCATATCTGGAGATCCAGCTTACCATGCATGACAACAACTTCACCGTAGAATGGGAGACAGACCCGGAGATCAAGAATGAAAAATGCCGAAACTTCTTCTCCAGCCAGTTGTAGAAAACGCGATCGACACGGCATTGACGAAAAGAAAGAGGGAGACAAAAAGATTTCCCTGTCGTTCAAAGGCGTAGGAGATGATGTCGTGATTACCGTCCGTGACAACGGAATGGGAATGGAACAGGAAAAAGCAGAGACACTTGTCGCTTATCAGGCGAAGGGGTATGGGCTTAAGAATGTCAATGACCGTATCCGACTGCTCTACGGGGAGGGATACGGGATCCGGATCTTCAGCGCACCCGGTGAGGGAACAAATGTTGTGATGAGATTCCCGAAGGAGGGCAAGAAACATGAAGACTAAATGGAAACTGCCCGTGATCCTGGGATGTATCGTAAGCATGATGTTAAGCGGATGCAGCAGTGTCTCCAGAGAGACAGATAAGAGTGAAACATCGACAGAAACAGAAAACACAGCTTCCGCAAAAGAAACTGTCCGCACCGGTACCTGGGAAACAGCCGCGCAGACACCTTATGGAGCATATCCGGAGCTTGTGACCTATACTCTGGGACAGATGAGCTGTACAAACAATTCGAACCTCCCGGATGGAAATACTTACGAAGACAATGCCTACACCCGTTATCTCCGAAAGATGCTGAACATCCAGAACAAAAACGTCTACATGGAGAGAGAAGACCGTTACGATGAATTTGTAAATATCCTGGTCAAAGACCAGACGCTCCCGGATGTTCTGGTGGTGTCGGACAGAGAAACACTCAAAGAACTGGTCGATAATGATCTGGTGGCAGATTTGAGTGAGGTTTACGAAAATTGCACTTCCAAACGAATCAAAGAAATGTTTGAGAGCTACGGAAGCGACCTTCTGGATTCTGTGAGATTTAACGGAAAACTGATGGCGATCCCGGAGACTGTCACAGACCATGGACCGCGTCTGATGTGGCTGCGCAAGGACTGGATCGAAGAACTGGGGCTAGAAGAACCCAAAACGCTGGAAGATGCATTTGATATCGTGGAGGCATTTACAGAAAACCGGATGGGAACAGAAGACGGAGAAGACCCGATCGGCCTTGTCTGTGACACTGATCTGGTGGGAAGTACCAGTTCCAGTTATTCTGTCGATCCTGTTTTTGATAAATTCCATGCAAGCCCGCAGAGGTGGATCAACCAGAATGGAGAGATCGTTTATGGCTCTCTGACAGAAGAAACAAAAAAACGCCCTCAGCTATCTGCATGAACTCTACGAACGTGGTGTACTGGATCAGAACTTTGCCCTGCGTGCGCAGAACAATCTCAGAGATCTGGTGGTAAATGGAAACTGCGGAGCTTTTTTGGACTCTGGTGGACGCCGAACAATCCTCTGATGGATGTCTATGAGACAGACCCGGAAGCGGACTGGCAGCCATATTATCTGCAGGAAGCAGACTGGCAGAATGTGTATGATAGCTTCCGCGATAATAAATATGTTGTTGTACGTAAGGGTTATGAGCATCCGGAGATCGTGATGAAGATCATCAGTGTGCTGTTTGACTACACCAGATATGGAGCGCAGGATGCAGACGAGGTGAATGCATATTTTGCCCTGAATGTCGATCCGACGGCAAGACCGCTGGTCATCAACATTGATTATAATGAGGCGACGTTCCAGATCACCAAGATATCCAGAGCGTGATGAGTGGCATGCGAAAAGAAACAGATTTAAGTGCGATCGAGAAATCCTACTATGATGCAGCAGAAAAATTTATCCAGGGAAGATCAGAGACAGCAGAGGACTGGGCGGCATACGAGTCCAGACTTGCAGCAGTCGGGCGGCTGATCGAGGGAAATTACCGGACGACTGCGAAGCGGTATCTGGATGACAGTGACGGCGAGATCCCGAAATCACTTCAGCAGTTAGAAAAAGACAGTTTTATCCAGATCATCATGGGCGTACAGCCAGTTGATTATTTTGACGAGTTTGTAAAAGAATGGTATGAACAGGGTGGTGAAGAGCTGACAGAACAGCTCCGAAAGTCTAATCCAGGAGAATAAAAAGCAGAGAGGAAGTTTCAGGATTTCCTCTCTGCTTTTGCTAAAGATTAAGTTTTGGTGTTTTTTTATTTCCCAAGATGCCAGATATCATTATCATATTCTTTAATAGTCCTGTCAGAAGAGAAGAATCCGGCCTGTGCGATATTGATCAGAGTTCTGCGGCTCCAGTTTTCCTGATCTGCGGCGTAGTCAGCCATTGCCTGCTGTTTACGTACCACATAGGCGTTGAAATCCGGAAGAGTCTGGAACCAGTCTTTCCAGATCAGTTCATTCTGGAGACGTTTCAGATGTTCCTCATCGCCGAAGGAGAGCATTTTTTCGCTGGTGAGGAAGTCAATCGCACGACGAAGGTTCGGGTCTGCCTCGTACCAGTCTTTTGCACAGTAATCACCGACTGCATAGCGGTGGATGACCTGTTTGCTGCTCTGACCAAAGATATAGATGTTGTCGTTTCCGACTGCTTCGGAGATCTCCACGTTTGCACCGTCCATGGTTCCGAGAGTCAGGGCACCGTTCAGCATGAATTTCATGTTTCCTGTTCCGGATGCCTCTTTGGAAGCAAGGCTGATCTGCTCAGAGAGATCGCAGGCAGGGATCATCATTTCAGCAGCAGAGACGTTGTAGTTTTCTACAAAGACGAGCTGCATCCATTTGGAAACTTCCGGGTCATTCTCGATCACCTGAGAAAGTGTGAGCAGTCCGTGGATGATGTCTTTGGCGATAATGTACGCAGGAGCTGCCTTGGCACCGAAGATGCTGACCAGCGGAACGCTTGGTATATGGCCGGCTTTGATCTCCAGATACTGATGGATCAGGAACAGAAGATTTAACTGCTGGCGCTTGTACTCATGAAGCCGCTTGGACTGGATGGTGAACATGGCATCTGTGTTGACTTTTATACCCTGTTTGTGAAGGAGCCATGCGGCAAGTGCTTCCTTATTCTGCTTTTTGATCTCAGAAAGTTTCCTGAGGACATTCTGATCATTCGTATAAGCAAGAAGTTTTTTCAGCTCGGAAGCATCTTTTTTGAATCCGTTTCCGATCAGGCTTTCGATCTCGTTGGTCAGAGATGGGTTGCATTTCAGAAGCCAGCGGCGGAAGGTGATGCCGTTTGTCTTATTGTTGAATTTCTCAGGATACAGATGGTAGAATCCTGCCAGTTCGCTTTCTTTGAGGATCTGTGTGTGCAGGGTTGCGACACCATTTGTAGAATGTGAGAAATGGATATCCATATGAGCCATATGAACGACCTGATTCTGGTCGATGATCGCAAGGGAGCCATCCTCCGTGCGGCTTTTTGCCAGGGCGTCCAGTTTCTCGATGATCGGCATGAGCTGTGGAACAACGGTGTCCAGATAATGTCTCGGCCATTTTTCCAGGGCTTCTGCAAGGATCGTGTGGTTTGTGTAAGCGCAGGTGTCGGTAACGATCTGTACAGCCTCCTCAAAATCAATGTCATGGAGCATCAGGAGACGGATCAGTTCCGGGATCACCATGCTTGGGTGTGTATCATTGATCTGGATCGCAGCATAGTCGGCAAGGTTATGGTAATTGCAGCCTCTTGCGGCACATTCCTCAAGGACAAGCTGTGCGCCGGCAGAAACCATGAAATACTGCTGATAGATACGGAGCAGACGACCGTCCTCATCAGAATCATCCGGATAAAGGAAAAGGGTCAGGTTTCTGGCGATATCCTTTTTGTCAAAGGAGATTCCATCACCGATCACAGATTCATCAACACTGTCAAGGTCAAAGAGGTTCAGGGTGTTGGTACGGCCTTCATATCCTGTGACCGGAAGTTTATAAAGTCTTGCAGAATATTCTTTTCCCGCCAGAGACACTGGGAAGACCGTATCTGTAGCTTTGGCAGCGCAGCTGTCAGTCAGCCAGAAATCAGGAGTCACGTTCTGGACGTTATTTTTGAAATTCTGGCGGAAAAGACCACAGTGATAACGGAGTCCCACACCGTCTCCTGGCAGATTCAAGGTAGCAAGGCTGTCGAGAAAACATGCGGCCAGTCGTCCGAGACCGCCGTTTCCAAGGCTTGGTTCCGGCTCCTGCTCTTCAATATCAGCCAGAGACTTACCGGCTTCTTTAAGAGCTTCCTTTACATCATCATAAAGGCCGAGATTGATAAGGTTATTGGACAGCAGTTTTCCAATCAGGAATTCTGCTGAAATATAATAAAGCTTTCTTCCGGTTACGTTCTGAACCTGTTCCTGGCTTTTTTCATCGACCAGTTTCAGAAGTGCGTGATAAGTTCCGCGTTGGAAGCGGTTCTGATATCTTTGCCGCAAAGTTCGATAAGTTTGTTTGTCATGGTTTCACTCATGTGAGCCACTCCTTTCATAGATACATTGCTTTAGAAGCTTTTAGTGGTTGTCAGAAAACATCTTGTACCATGTTATGGTTATATTTATATCACATATAGTTTGTCGTTTCTTGTAAAAATCTTGCAAATACTGATACTATCCTATCATCAGAGGAGAAAAATACATTATGGAAAAAGAAAACACGCAGAAATACCAGGAGAAGAAACAGCATGGGAGCAGACTGTTTCCTTTTAATATCTATCCATGTACGATCCCGTTGGATTTTCCGTCAGTTTCTCTTCACTGGCACAAAGATATGGAGCTGATCTATGTCAAAAAAGGAGCTGGAGAAATTCAGATAGAAACTACGTTGTTTCTGGGAAAACCGGGTGATATTTTTGTGGTGCCTCCGGGAACACTCCATGCACTTCGCAAGGCAAAAG
>ENA-OQCX01001367-OQCX01001367.1-human-gut-metagenome-genome-assembly--contig:-NODE-1367-length-11330-cov-1.981344_pt1 | contig 11330 bp, 28 predicted proteins | sample MGYA00242762_ERZ504587 | MGnify/ENA primary metagenome ERZ504587 (study PRJEB26092, sample SAMD00036337) | human gut metagenome | host: Homo sapiens | study: EMG produced TPA metagenomics assembly of...
GATTACTCCACCTCTCCCGTAATCTCATCAACGCAATTATTCCAGCCGATCTTATAGCTCGGCGGTTTACCTCCTGCTCTGAAATACTCGCCGTTATAAAGCCCAGTTACTTTTCATTTTCTCCGGCAATGGGTTTCAATGGGCACCAACCGGTCTAATGCTCAAATCTGTAATATCTCTTCTATTCGCTCTACAGAATGGGTGAAGTATTCCGCTGCGTAAAGCACATGAAGCACAATATTTTGGCGTATTTATCACTAATACTGATTTACTCATTCAACTCCACCACCTTTTACAATTTCAATAGCCTTGTCCAATGCAAGCTTATCTGCATTGTCTCCGCAGATGCAAGTATTAAAATATTTGCAATATCCGCATTCTTGATCTGAACACGCTACGCATTCCTTTTCTTTGATGGATTCAATCTGCTCAATTACCTTATCTACATCAAAAACTGTCGGCTGTTCGTCAATAACTGCACCTATTGCAAAATCCATATCCGAATTTCCAAGAGAGTCAATTATTTTGTCTGCATTAATAAGTCTGCTCATATTCTATTCTCCTAACTGTTTTAAAATTTCTTTTGCAATTTTATTACTTTCCTGCATGGAAATTCCCCATCCATTATATTTTCTGTGGCATTCATCACAGTTCCATTCACCATTATCACTTTCTTTAATTTCGCTATTGAATCTGCAATTATCGCAATACATATGATCGAGAGTGCCGTAAATGATGTTTGTAATATCGTCTTGTTTACTATTAGCATCGTCTACGTGCTTCTGTCTGTTTAAATAATCAAATACTCTCAGCTCATTTTTTTCCGACCCATTTAATCCATGCACCGCAATCCCCGCAATACAATCCTGTATTATTCCTAACTTCTTGAAAAAAGGTTTTTACTATTGCACTTTGGGCATCTATATTCTTTCATCTTTTATCCTCCATACTCCAACAACCGCATTCTCTCATACAGCACAGCGACGGTCTTGCGCCTGTATCCGTAGAAGTCTTTCGGATTCATCGGGATATATCTTTCTCTACTGATTTTTCTGTAGCTTTTCCGGTGTAGGATATTCTCAATAACCATATCCGCTATCACCGTGTTCTTCGGGCAAGCTGACAAGGCAGCACCGGAAAGCAGGTATCCGTACTCTGCCGGGAAGTCTTTCAGCATCGTATTCAGTTTTTCAATGTCCTCTGCCGGAATACCGTAGTCTTTCAGCTTTTTATTCCTTGTCAGCATACCGTTCTCCTTTCTATTTGTCTGAGTGGTGCTTATCGTACATGATCGCTATACATGCAAGACCAACCACTCCGACTATGATTCCAAGGGCGAATCCTAATAAGAATGTAATCATACTTCCACCTCTACAAAATGCTTCCCTAACGTTTCTTTCGATATTTCAATCCATCTGTTAACATTTACTCCGTCAAGATGAATTTCTCCATCGATAATATTTTCATTTCCTACTTCGTAAACTTCGCCTACCTTAATTTCCATGTATCCGTCAACGTAAAATCCATCATCATCGTATGTATCTAACATGAATGCTTTTACGCATTTATACTTCATGCTTCTACCTCCTCATAAGTTTCTCTGAATATATCTGGTTTACATGGGTAAAATTCCCCACAAACGCCTCTGATAATATATCACCAATATTTGCCAGATGTTCGCCCTCTAGTGTCTTAATAACCAATCCGCCCGGAACCTTCCATTTGTCGATATAGAAGTTATCAGATACAATCGGGAAATCAGATGTCATATACTCCTCCGGACAATTGCCATTTGTCAGAAAATCGAACATTTCTCGATGATTTGTACCAGTCCACTGTACTGCATCAATTACAACTGGTTTCTTTCTGTACTTCATACAACCACCTCTCTATCATCTGGTATCTGATAAACAATATGTCCTTTTACATAGGCTTCCTGAAGCATGTCCAATACCTTGATAGCTTTTTTCTTTGTGGAATATTCTCCGAGTAAATAACTGCATCCAGTGATATATGATGTTACAACTGTTTTTGTAGTCCCTTCTGCAATTTCGATACCAGCTGATACATTAAAATTAACTAATATCTCTTTATCCTGACTTCTGATTAACATTTTGTGTCCTCCTTATAATTTTCGATCGCAGATTTAAGTCCCTCATAGAAATTAATTCTTTTTCTTAGCGTGTTTAATTCATTATCTATTTTTAAAAAATACTTCTTTTGCTTTTTCATAATCAGGTGTATCCAGAACAACCGCTTTGCTGTATTCATTAATGAAATTACCTATTGATTCTTTTCTTATAAACGAAGCGTAGATTCCGTCAGGAAATTTAGTTACTGGTTTATATGTCTTCGGCTTTTCTGTTACTTCACATTCTTCAAGACGAAGATTCCATTCATCTGTTTTTCTGTCTCTGTCCAAAATGTAGAAATATAATTTCATTTTTCGTCCTCCTTGTTTACTCTTTTATTCCATATTTCAATAGCTTCCTTCCAATCCCATGTGTCTGTGTAAAATGTTAATCCGCATTCACAGTGAATGGCTATTGGATTTCCCCCACTGTCAGGATCGTAAAAAGACGGTGCCCAGTCTCTTTCTGGAATGTATACATTTTTCTCTGTATCTATCTCTTTTCCGCAAAACGGACAAGGTTTTAATTTCTCCATTTTCACCTTCACTTTCCCCATGTAAGCAACTGACACGCTATCAATTTAGATTTACGTTCATTTTTCTTGATATGGCTTCTACAACTGTCACTGTTACGCCGTTTCCTGCCTGTTTGTATAACTGGCTGTCGGAATTTACGAACTGTGCTTTTTCAAAATAATCATCGGACCAACCTTGTAGTCTAAAGCATTCGCGCGGTGTCAGCTTCCGAATTGCTATGTAACACTGATATTTTTCATACCAGACCGCATATACCGTTAATTCTTCCGATACCTGCACGAATATTCCTTGATTGCAGCTTGTATCTAGCGTATCGGCAACTTCTTTTCCATATTCTGCGCGAACGTTACGCAATACTCCGAGCGGATCAATTGCGACCCCGTGTCTATCTTGAGATGTTAATGTGAACATTGGCTCACCATCTTCTTTGAATCTTCTTCCATTCTGACGTTTTTCTGCACGATCTGGTGTAAGAACAGGAATTGCAATCTTCGGATTGTTGTTGTGTCCTGCCGAATGGCATTTTGTTATTCCATCAATCCCAAGCACTTTTCCGTCTTGTGACGAATTAACTTCTCCTATGACTTTTATTGCAATTCCACTATCCTGTCCGGCGTGGTTCGCTACGCCTTTGTAGTATCTTGCTTTTAAGCATCTTGCAGTGTCCGTCATTTGTGATCCCTGGTAGCATAAATCTATGAAACATGGCAACGCTACATGATGTCCTCTTCCACCACCTTGTCCAGTATCAAGAGCCTCGGTAATTCCATCAGATCCAAACACTTGCGTATTTCTTCTATATCCGTTTTTATGTGCAATTATTTGAATACTATTTTTTCCGTCTGCTCCTTCGATAGGAAATACTTTTGCGGTACTTTTCCCTCTAAGATGTCCAATAATAAAACATCTTTCCCGGTTTTGCGGTACTCCGAAATCTTTGGAGTTGAGCACCTGCCATTCTGCATCATACCCCCACTGCTCCATTTCAATGAGCAGTCTGGCGAAATCCCATCCTCCATTAACACTAAGCAGATTTTTAACGTTCTCAATGAAAAGGTAAGTGGGTTTATCTTCTTCTTTGAGCTGTCCGACAAGGTACATAACTCTGAAAAACAGGCTTGAACGGTTTCCTTGAAATCCGGCTTGCTTTCCTGCGACTGAGATATCTTGGCAATTGTGGACAATTGCTCCGTTTGCAACATATGAGTTGTCTTCTTCAACACTGATGTTATACACTGTTCCAAAATCATCAGATTCTGTTGGCTGATACAATTCTCTGCAAACATATCTTGCACGATAATGTCCTTTAACTGATTTACTAGAGATTCGGAATGTATATGTATCTCTTTGCCGGCATTCCCTTCCTTGGATAACACATTTTTCATCTCTTCTAGTGTTAGTAAACAGCTGGAACAGATTTTCCAAGTCGCTGTGCAATAATGCACATGCCAAGAATGAGTGCTGCACTGGTTGATGTTGCTTCTTCTCGATCGTTTCTTCCATCCCCGGACATATATCCATCGAAGAAGTATTTTGCTTTCTCTCGTGGCAAACACAATGCTTCTCTTGGAATTCGTTTTCCATGTGCGTATTTTCCGAACTTTTCAAGGTATTTGTATAATTGGTTATTGCACACATGATACTTTCCGCAAGTCCGTTCTTTTGTGTAAGTTCCATGTAGTTTCGCTTCTCGCAATCGCTGTTCGAATTCTTCCCTCTTATCATCGCTGATTGCGAACACGATTCTTCCTCCACTTGGTCTGTCTTTTCGTTCAACTCTCCACCCATCAGCAAGATAACGTCCGATAATCCACCACATTTCCTTGCTATATCCATCGGATTCTGCATCAGGCAAAACCATTGTGGAATACCAACTGTCATCAAGTTGTTCCACTTTTTTGAATTCCATTGGCTGATCTGGCTTAGTGACATAATACGGATGCTCTGCCGTGGTTCTTGTTGGCAATATTCCGAATCCATTGACATCCCAGAGTCTTGCTCCGTCCCTGTGCATTGTTGCTGTAACTTTTCTCCATCTTCCTTTGTGCGTAAGGACTTTATCTCCGACAGATACATCTTCAATTGGGATATATCCTTTTCTGTAAGATATAAGTTCCTTTGGCAAAACAGGGGAATCCGAAGCACCAACAGTCTGCTTTGGGAATGTCTCCGGCATACACTCTTCTAATGTCATTTGCGTACCATTCTCCATTTCTGTATTCCTCCTTTAATATTTCTTTCTGTCTTTTCTTGATAGGAATATCTTCCAATGCCTTTCGCTGCTCGTCTGTCAGCAAGTGCATTGAGATGTAACTCGCAGTAGCAAATTTATCAAATTCGCAAAAACCAACGCATTCATGCCCCGCCAATTCCATTCCCCTACGAAATCCTCCGATTCCTGCGAAAAAATCTATAAATTTCATTTTAAACTCCCATCTTCTTAACCAGATTCTTATTCAATCCCTCTTAACATCAAACTTAATTTACTGTAACAAGGACAAATCTTTGTATGATCGTAAATATCTTCCAGCAAAATGCAAAATGGAACAACTGTTTTACTTCGTAGATATGTTCTTTGCCATCTTCCCCGCGTTCCTGATAATTGAGAATCTTTCCCACATATAAATCGAATGCCTTTGTAATGTACAGCTTCAATCCGTAAGATTTTACTTTGCTCATCTTAAAACCGCCTTTCTTTAAAACGTGAACATTTCCTCATCTTCATCGTCAGAATCGAAATCTGACGTTTCTTCGCAATCAATTGCTTTACTTTTCGACATATTCTTGCCACGTTCGATTAGTTTTTCTCTTTGTTCTTCCGTCAAAATTTTCGGTGCACGTAACTTCACATACTTAGCCGGAACGTGAGCAAAGATTGAACCGTCTTTGTTCGTAGCCAGAATCTTCACATCATCCGGGAACTGTTCTGATAATTTAAGGACTCTCCCTTTTAATCTGCTTCCACTGTACGCCGATACCTCTGCATACTCGCCGCCGCGAATCCACGCGATGCTGCATTCATTACAATTCTCTGCCATTATTAACCCTCTCTTTCTCCGAAGCCGAACTCCTTATTTATGTCCATGGAATCAAATTCAAGTTCAATCCCCATTGTCTCTTTTGCTTCTTGATACGCTTTTTCAATTCCAACTTCTTCAATGTATTCTTTCGCAGAATTTATATTTTCTAGGAATCTCTGGTTTGCTTTTGTAAATCCCCACGTTTTTTTGATAGCAAATAAGCTAATGAGGATATTGCTACTGCAATATAGTCCTCTGCTTTCCACAGCTTTTCCTGAGATTCTTTAATTAACGCTTCTCGCATTTCATCTTCACGCTGCCCCAGATACAATTTCAGGGACTCAACCCTCGCACTCGTAACCTTTGATATTTGCTCCAGACTGAAATTGCTGAAATTGTACGGTGCATTTAAGCGTGTTTTCTCTGCTGCTTTCTGCTGTCTTCTACGTTCTGCCCTGTTCATGTTCTCACCAGTCCTTTTATTTGAAATGCAGCCAGAATGAATTCCTTTAAGAGTCTGCGGTCATTCGGCGTATTTCCTGTTACAATGGTGTCGCCATCGTATACAAACGTATATCTATCATTAATCACCGATGCATTTGCGACTGCACGGATAACCTGCTCTCTGGTGCATCCGATCATCTCTGCAATATCATCCGCTGTCATATCTGCAACCCACTGGTCATTATCGAAAACACTATACAATTTCATCCTCTTACTCTCCTGTATTCATATCCTACGAGCCGATATGCCGTGGTGTGTTTGGGTGTTCGGTTGCAATAATCCCGTCAAGCTCGAATTTCTTCATGTGCCTCTGTACGGTCGCTTTTGATAATCCGGTGGTTTCTTCAATTTCGCGGTTTGATGGGAAATATCCGTGAAGTTCTATGTAATCTTCAATAAACTTAAAAATTTCTCTGCGGTTCTCCTGTCCCTCGCGATACTTTCTTTCGGTGTTATACTTACTTACCATATGATTACCTCGTTTCTTTTACCCTCCGAGAATGGATAGCGTGCTATGCCAGGAATCAAGTCACGCTGTTCCAGTCCCAGAGGGCGTGCATTATTCAGTTGTAATTATCTTTTGTATGGAATTTTATCTCTGCCAGAACCGGCAGCTTTATCATTTGTAAGAGTCTTCATCAAGAAGATCGTTGAATTTTTCGAGTGCCTTTATAGACACCTTATTGTTTGATTTCTCTGGCCTAATTGATACTTCTAAGTGAGTATCAATAATATGTTTTTAATTCTCTTGCAGAAGGCTTTTTTGCCTTGTCTGATTCCATCCCTATACCCCTTGGCTGGTTTGAATTCATTGATTTTTTCTTTTCCCTCGCCTTGGCTCCCGGATGTCTTATTGTATCTGCATTGATAACCTTTTTTCGTGTATTCCAGAATCCAGAACTGTTCCATTTCATTAAGCTGATCTATTGGATAATGAATGAAATTAATCTTCCACCCAAAAGGATTATCTTCGCCGTATAACCCTCTTTTCTTTATTGACAGGTCAATATGCTGATAACCTGTGAGGTGTGAACACATCCTCTGAATTATATGTACGGCCTGCCCGATATAAAAAGAATGGAATTCCATTTTCGTCAACTCTAGTCAGAAAGTAGATGCCGCTTCCATCGTCGAGTTTTTGAATTGACTTTTTAAAAAGTCTTTTTCTTGTTATTGGCTTCGATTGCTTTTCTCTGCCGAATGTCCTTATAATTCCTCTAACATCACTCCTTTTCAATCTGGTCAATGAGTTTCTTACACTCATCTTTGACGTAAGCAAGCGAACGGATTTTAGTTTCTGAATATTTGTTAGATTCTCTCCAGAAGTCTTCCATTGTGTGAAAAATTTTTTTGAACTCTGGATCATCTTCAAAATACTGTTTTGCTGCATCAACATCATATCCATCAAAGCAATGAGCACAATCAAATCCAATCCACCATGTATCTTTATCATCACAATTATATAATGACTGATTTTGCATAAGTAACTCCACCATGGCAGCTAAGATAGCCTAAGTCATTAACATCTTTCTTTGCTAACTTGTGACTATAAGGTACTCCAATATATCCGCATCTGTATGCTCCGGGCATAAACAGAACCACATATGGATAACCTTTGTATGTAGATTTTGTTTCTAAAACTGGTTTCATTTAATCACTCCCATTTATTCTTATCTTTCCTTAACCTGTTGCATAGCTATGACTGGCTTCTGAATAATCCCAATCATATTTTACTTTTATCCGATACATATTTTTTAATTTAGGAATGTATTGAATTTTTCGTGGATTGCAATACTTGAATTCATCTTGTTCCATAAATTTTTTATTGCTTTTTTCTTGTGCTCTTTTAAATGCAAACTAGCATAGGTCATAAACTCTTTCATATAAAGCATACCATTATCAAGTTCACAATAAAAAGAAATCATTTCTCTATTGTCGCAAGTTCTCATATAAGAAAAAGCTACCGTATTCAAAATATTCATGTCTGTTGCTAAAATAACATCGTGTGTTTTCAAGTATTCTTCAGCTTCTTTTTTTAGCTTCTTCGTGAGTTAAAAAATACTGTTTTACCAATTTCATTATTCCATGTGGTGTCGTGACAATTTATTTCGCCACGTTCTTTCAGATCATAACCTCTGTTGTTCATATTTTCTCCACATGTAAAAGAGTGGTGCTCAACAATGAATTCTTTCACATCTCCCTTGACCACTTTGTATATACAGTCGCCTTCTTTTAATGAAATGGGAGGCTCATTCTTTTTTTGTGAAGATATTGCGTTAAAAAAACTCCACAGATCAATTTGACCTACAATATCAGACATATAATCTCCTTAACTAAACGGAATCTCATCATCTTCTGTGAACGCTGGAACACTCATAAAATCATCTGCATCCTGTTCTGGACTCGGAATCGGTGGACGCTGTTCTTCTGACCGGCTCTTCTTGCTTTCCGCAAATTCCTGTTCCTCGATTAATACGTCAGTGGTGTACACTTTCTGCCCATCGCGATTAGTATAACTGCCGATCTAAATTCTTCCGGTGACTGCGATTTTGATTCCTTTGTACAGATACTTCTCGGCGAACTCGCCATTCTTCCCAAGAGCCACACAGCCGATAAAATCAGCTGTGGGTTCATTGTTCTTGTGATACTTGCGGTTGACTGCAAGTGTATATCTGGCAATCTTAGTATCGTTTGTTCCCATTCGGACATCTGGATCTTTAATCAAACGTCCGATCAAAATTACTTTATTCATGTTTATTCTCCTTAGAAATTGCTGTAAAAAGTTTCTCAACTTTTTCAATTGCGTCATTCCAACCTTGTTGTACCTGCAAAATAATGGTCAACGTCCTCTGGATTGCTGTGAGTTGACGGCTTCTTTAGTTTTTTAAGTGCTTCTAAGAAATGTTCCATGTATCTTCCTCCTCGTAATCATTACAATAAAGTGAACCGTAATCCCATGCCAATGTACAGCAATTACGGAATCTACATTTGCTACATTCTGCCATCTCCATAAAAATTCCTCCTTTCAGAACGGGCATAAATTCAAACCAACTTCCAGTCCAGCCCGTCCAATCTGAACCAGAACATTGTTTCCTGCGACTTCCTTTATTTCTCGCTGTATTTTACGGGCATCTGACGCTTGACCGCTCAAATGTACCAGTGTTACCGTTCGAAGTGATTCTGTGCGGTTTTGCTTAATGAATTGCTTGCAAGTTGACAAAGAACAATGCCCTTTTATTCTGTGTCTGTAGTTAGCTTCTGACCTGTTCACCAATTCTTCACAGTAGTTGCATTCAATTACCAGATGCTCAACTTGCATTCTGCGGAAACTATAGTTGCAGAATTCGAAATCGGTCATATACAGGAGTTTTCCCATTTCTTCATGCTGTACCAAATAGCCGTAGTTCGGACACGGAATAAGTATTTTTGCTTCTTTGTCATAGGTCGTATGTGGCAATTCAAATGGAGTCACGATAAACGAACCAACTCTAAATGGGTATCTTTCTGGAACACCTTTCATCAGTTCGCCTGTTCGAATGTTCATGTCCTCAACGGTCTTGTCATTGGTGTAAATCTGAATGCCTGCATCCATTATTTCTTTGAATGCTTCGGTGTGATCTCCGTGCTCATGTGAAAGAAGTACAGCTTCAACATTGCTTATCTGGTAGTCAATCCCTCTAAGGATTTTTTTGTAATTGCATCCGCAGTCAAGAAGAACAATCTCGCCTGTACTTGACTGCAAAGCGTAACAATTTCCTTTAGTACTTCCTGTTGAAATTACTCGCATGAACATTTTGAATCACCTCGCTTTCAATTTTCTTCCACATATCGGGCAGTAATTAATTCTGATGAATGCATTTACTGTGTAAAGCCTGTATTCTCCGCCTTTATATCTGATTTGTGTAAAATTAGTGCAGTCTCCATTAACTTCTGCGTAAATCAAGTCTTCGTTATCGTCTCGTACAGGTCTGCAATACTCGCATTTCATACTTCAGCATCCTTTGGAAATCGAAATGCTGATACATTATCATGTGTCACCGCATCGTGGTAAGCGCGATGCAACATTTCCATAACTTTCTTGGCTTTTTCATCTGTCGAATAACGAGCCATGACTGTTCCTTTTTCACCAACTATCGGCACATATACTCTTATGATATTTTCTGTTCTACTTAATGCTGCGATTTCATAAGGAACATCAAATTCCCCATTCTGACTTACTAATCTCATTTCATTCTCCTTTCAATTTCAAAATCCATACTGTGGCATAATTTAATACAGTTTCCATGAAGCATATGATTCTTGCATGCTCCGTATTTTCATGGAATTTTTCTATCGACATCTTCCCGTCATTCACTGCCCGTACCCATCTTCGGATTTTTCTCTGTGTTTTTCTTTTCTTATCACCACGCAATTTTCTGATATATTTTCCTTCATCAGTTACGTAATGATGAAAGCCCAGATAACACAATCCCATGCGAAATGGTACAATTTGTGATTTAGGTTTAATTCCAGTCTAAGACTTTCAATCATCATTCGGATTGCTTCAGAGAATTTCTCTGGCATCTTCTTTCGTTTTACAAATCACATAAAAATCATCGTTGTATCGTCCGTAATATGTATTTCCAAATTCAATCGTTATCATCTGATCCAGTGAATGTAAAAGCAACAATGCGTACTTCTGATTTACCTGATTTCCTAATGGAAGCCCGGGATTACCTGTACTGTCAATAAACAAATGGTTCAACCAGACTGTAAAATCATCATCAAAGTAATAATCCAAAACGTCTTTCATGATTTCATGGTCTATGCAATAAAAGTATTTGTGAATATCGCATTTTACAATCCAACTATTCATTCCATTTCTTTTATAGAAATCCAACATTTGATTTCTCAACCGTCCATTGCCATGTGTTGTCCTTTTCCTTGCTGCCCGGCAGTGTTCCATTTAATCAGGATATTTTCAAGTTTCGGTGTCAGAATGTAATCAGAAAAGCATCTCTGCACTACTTTGTCCTTAAATGTACATGATTCTATCGTTCGCTCTTTTGGCTCATGAATTTGAAATTTATTATACGGATTTATGGTATACGTTTGACTTTCCAATTGTTCTTTCAAGAGATGAATGCCTTCAAGAGACA
>ENA-OQCX01001369-OQCX01001369.1-human-gut-metagenome-genome-assembly--contig:-NODE-1369-length-11320-cov-2.093898_pt1 | contig 11320 bp, 11 predicted proteins | sample MGYA00242762_ERZ504587 | MGnify/ENA primary metagenome ERZ504587 (study PRJEB26092, sample SAMD00036337) | human gut metagenome | host: Homo sapiens | study: EMG produced TPA metagenomics assembly of...
TCTGTCCACGGATGCGACAAGGGGGAGCGAAAATGGCGGCAAAGAAAGCTTTGGACCTGTCTGGCAATCCCGACAGATTTTTGTCTACCGTACAGATTGGCATTACGCTGATTGGCATTTTGACGGTATTTATTCCGGTAATAAGATAGCTACGGACTTGACGGATTTTATGCTTTCATGTGGTGTCTCTTCTGCCTATGCTGCCGTATTGGCGCAAGGTACGATTGTGGTGGTGGTGACTTATCTCACGATTATTTTCGGTGAGTTGGTCCCGAAGCGTATCGGCTTGAGCGTGGCGGAAGCCGTGGCCAAGTTGATGGCACGACCTATGAATGTGTTGGCGATGATAGCCTCTCCTTTCGTTTGGTTGCTTTCCAAGAGTACGGAACTCATCTTTAATCTGTTGGGAATAAAGGGAGATGACGGAAAAGTGACCGAGGAAGAAATCAAATCTATCATTAAGGAAGGGGCGGAAGAAGGGGCTGTAGAACCCGTGGAACAGAACATCATGCAACGCGTTTTCATGTTGGGAGATTTGAAGATTGGTTCTATCATGACGCATAAAAGCGACGTGGTATGGTTGGATACAGCAATGTCGGCCCGGGAGATACAGGAGGTGCTGAAACGGGATTTATATGAATCTTATCCGGTGGCAGACGGTGATTTGGATCATGTGAAGGGAATGATTTGGCTGAAGGATTTGGTGATGAAGTTAAGTGAAGAAGACTTCAAAGTCGGTGATTTGGCACGGGAGGCTGTATATTTCCATGAGGGAATGAGCATCTATAAAGTTCTGGAGCAAATGAAGCTGAAAAAATCAGCCGAGCATTGATTTGCGATGAGTTCGGTGACTTTGTGGGGTTGGTTACTTTGAAGGATATATTTGAAGGGACTTGTGGGAAGTATGGATAATGAAGAAGATGAGCCGGAAATTATCAAACGTGCAGACAACGGAGGTTGGTTGGTAGATGGCCAATGTTCTTTATACGACCTGTTGTGTTACTTCGACTGCGGTGATTTGTATGAAGCTTCCGGCTATCATACGTTGGCCGGTCTGATACTTGACCGTTTGCAGCGTATTCCGCGTAGTGGAGAGAAGTTGGAATGGAATAGTTTCGTATTTGAGATTATGGATATGGACGGAGCGCGCATCGACAAAGTACTGGTGACAAGGTCGGTCGGTTGAGACAGACTTTGTACAAAGGGCAAAATAAAAGCCATTCTTTTCAGAATGGCTTTTATTTATGCTGTTTGCAATAACTCGTTATTATGCTTCAGCTTTAACTTCTACAGAAACAACGCTTCTGTCTTGACGACCTTTGTAAGCACCTTTCTTGAAAGTGACTACGCCGTCTACCAATGCGTAAAGAGTATGATCCTTACCCATACCTACGTTTGTACCGGGATAGTGAACTGTGCCGCGTTGGCGAACAATGATGTTACCGGCTACACACTTCTGTCCACCGAAAATCTTTACGCCTAATCTTTTTGATTCCGATTCACGGCCGTTCTTAGAACTACCTACACCTTTTTTATGTGCCATTTTCTTCTTTAAAATTTTTAAATGATTTAAGCAATAAACTTGTTTTAATAGTTAACTCTGTAAACTGCTGGCGGTGACCGTTCAGTTTTTCTATAACCTTTTTCTTCTCTTTTTTGTGGAATACAAGTACTTTTGTCGCCTTTTACCAGCGAGATACTACTTCACAAACTACCTTGGCACCTTCTACAGTAGGAGCACCTACAGTTACTGTTCCATTGTTGTCTACCAACAATACTTTTTCAAATTCAACAGTTGCGCCGTTTTCTGCGTTCTGAATGTGGTGTACAAACAGTTTTTTGCCTTCTTCAGCTTTGAACTGCTGACCGTTAATTTCTACAATTACGTACATCTTTTTATAATATTAAACGGTTTTCTCCGTAAGGTGGAATGCATCACTGCCTTCACTTTTCTACCTCATCGGACTAAATCGGGCACAAAATTACTATATTTATTTATATCTGCAAAGAAAAAACATCTTCTTTTTTCTTGTACTCAATGTTTTTATTCATATTGCATTTTGTGGATACGCGATTGTATAAATAAGGTTTGTGTGATTGTACTTTTATTTACCCCATTGTATAATATAGGCTATCAATACAATGATGCCTATAATGATAGAACAGACTAGCAACAGTCCCAAAAAGCAATACCAAACATGATTATTGTACGGCAGAAGCTTTTCCACCAGGAAAGTCCGAACAGTTGGCGGTAATCCCAGACAAATAATATAAAGATTGCTTTGTAACTTAAATCAAAAATATCATTCAAATGTGCTGTTCCGGTAAATGGCAGGATCAGTAAAGAAATCCATAAGATTTGGCAGGCTATATAAACTTGTGCAAAAAAAGTTTTCCGTCAGATTTAGTCTACGTCCGATAGAGGTCCGGCAGAAGCTTAACCGGGTGCTTATTGTAAAAAGAGGGAGCAGAGCAAGGATGCTGAAGGCTTTGTTGCCATGTATCCAACTTTTCATCAGGTTACCGACTGCAGAGAGAAAGCTATTTTCTGTGAAATAATTGTTAGTCATTTCGTTAAAGACATTTTTCATTTCACTTCCGGCTTCGCTCAAATCATTCCAGATATCTTGATCTTCATAGGGATTATCTTGTTGGGCCATGTTTGCCAATATGTTTTTTCTTATTTCCGATATGGTTGAGTCTTGTTTGTTGGCTTCTCTTCCTAAAGTGGCCATCCGTAAGCTATCTTGTCTTGCCAAAGTCGTACCAATTTCTTTCATCAGACCTCTCCAGTCATCAATCTCGCCGTTTTTTGCTTTTATTTTTTGTTTAAGCTCCTTTTTTATTTGTTTGCTTATTTCTTTTTTTAGCTCATTGGGGTCTTGATTGCTGAATTTTGCATCGATTTGTGCTTGTATTGATTCTGATAAACTGTGAGTTTGGGCCCACTGTGCACTGTCTGCATAGGTAATACTTTGTCCTAGATAATATTTGGTACAACTGTCTGATGTCTGTTCCTGTTGGTACTTGATGTCGTCCATCAGGCTGGCGATAGTAGGCTCTTCTTCCATTTCCTTTTCCGATAGTTTTATCGCTGCCGGGTCAATGAGTTGTACGCCCATGATGTATAGAGCAGCCAGAACGAACAAGGTTTGAAATGGTTTATAGTAATGTACACGTTTTCCCTTCAGATAATCCCGTATCATGTATCCTGGTCGGTAGAGTAGTTCTATCAGGTTACGGCTGAAACCATGGTCTATGTTAAAGAACCCACTTAAAATATTCTGAAAGGCATTTCGTATGGTAAAACGTGGCGTGTGGCGGTTTTGTCCGCAATGGGGACAATAATTTCCTTGAAACGTGTTTCTGCAGTTCTTACAGACGCAACATGTCGGATTTTCTTTTATTTCATGTTTCCCTCTTATTTGTTTTTGATGGAGCAGTTTGTAGAAGGCTACTATTTTTTGGGGAAAACAGGAAGAATAAAAGAACTTTCCGGAAAATGTTTGTCTGGTTCGTAAGGGGTGAATTTATGAATTAATGGAAGTAACGAAAGATTGTCTAGTATTTGCCGGTGTGGGTAGACCATCAGTTCTTCGCGGGTTGTCATGCCATTGAGCACACCTACGAAGTCTACTTTGGCTGCTTGGGCGGTTTCTGCGTCCACTGTGCTGTCACCGATGTAGAGTGTTTCGCTTTTCCGGCGATGCAGCGGCGTAGTGCTTTTTTTATACCTTGGGGATCTGGCTTGGCTTGCTTTACATCCTCTCCTCCGATAATAATGTCAAAAAAATCTTTCGGAAAATGTTGGTCTACCATTTCGCGGATACGAAAACGGAATTTAGTGGAAATGATACCTATTTGGGCACCTTGGCTTTTCAGTGTTTTCAGCACGGTAACCGTTTCAGGAAAAAAGAAAGTGTTGACAGTCATGTATGTATCTGCTTCCTTTACATATTCTTTTTTATATTCGGCTAATGTTTCGGGAGTAGTGATTCCGCTCAAAATACTGAATGAATCTTCCAGTGTTTTTCCAATGGTGCGTTTTATGGCTTCATCACTGATGCCCGTATGCCCATGGCGTTCCAGTACATTACGAAAGCAGATAACGATGCCGCGTGAAGAATCGGCTAGTGTGTAATCAAAATCAAAAAGGTATGTTGTGTATTTCATTCTTTCAAATTAAATTCATTTTAGTGTAATGAATATATTGTCCGCAAGGATCTTGTCAAGGACGGCCTCCACTTAACCAGTGTTTACGGTAATAATCTTCATTCAGGCTGCTGATTATGACTCCCCGGCTGGTACTGGCATGGATGAACTTATTATCTTTCAAATAAATACCTACATGACTGGCAATCCGTTTTTTTCTGCCGTTATGGAAGAATACCAAATCTCCTTCGCGCAAGTTTCTCTTACTTACTTTATGGCAATCTTGGGTACGTTGGTCATCCGAATTACGTTTCAATTTTTTGTGGTATACCTTTTTATATAAATGTGAAGTCAGTCCGGAACAGTCCACTCCCCGTTTGCTGTTACCACCGCCACGGTAGGGGACTCCCAGCCATGCTGCTGATTCTACGTACAGTTGGTGATTGTCTTTCATGTCAATATCCATATTCAGACGGATGGAGGCACGCGCCAGTTCTTTGTAGTTATAACGTGGGGCAGAGGTACCGCATGAAACCAACAACATGGCCAGTGTACCTAATACCAGCAAATGGAATAGTAGTTTTTTCATTCTGTTACATTAAAATAGTCCTCTAATTCCTTTTCGGCGGAATTCCCTTTATTGTCAATATCTCGGATAATCTTTCCGTTTTCCAACAGAGCGATGCGTGGGCATATATCTACTGTGTGGTTCAGATTATGGCTGGATACCAGTATGGTGGCTCCGGTTTCTTCATTATAAGCTTTCAGTAAATGCTTGATAATGGACTGCGAACTAGGGTCCAGAAAGTTGAACGGTTCATCTAGAACCAGTACCTGCGGTTGGTGCAGCATAGCCGAAATGATACCTATTTTCTGTTTGTTGCCTGCCGAATAGTTACGAATCAGTTTTTTTTGTCCGATGACTTCGCCATTCATAAAACGTTCAAACCTAGCGACACGTTTATCTACTTCTTCTTTTGTTAGTCCGTACATTTTTCCTACAAAGTAGAAATATTCTTCGGGGGTAAGATAATCTATCAGGAAACCTTCGTCAATGAAAGCTCCCGTTATATTTTTCCATTCCTCACTCCAGCTCACATCGATGTTTCCGATATGTACACTGCCTCCGTCGGCTTTCAGCAAGTCCAGCATCAGGCGGAACAGGGTCGTTTTTCCTGCTCCGTTATTGCCCACCAGTCCCAACATGTTACCGCTTTGAATGGAGTAATTTTCTATGTCTACAGCCACTTTCGGGCCAAAGTTCTTTTGTAATTGGTTTATTATGATATTCATACGCAATTCGTTTTAACGTGAGTCACGGAAGCCTTCCATATTCTCATAACGGCGCTTCATGAAACGGTTATAGATATTTTTTATCCAAATATTGTGGGTTGCAATCAGTAACAACCCTATAATCATCATGATGATGCAGGCTGTATCCTGTTCAAAGAAAGCTGTCAGAGCTTTGTTGATAATCAAGGGCAGGAAAAAAGCACATGAGATGATAATGGTCTGGAATAAGGAACTTCCCCGATTACTTCGCATGACATTGGCGTTTAACGGGAGTGTCTTTTTATTGTACACAGCCAGTTGCAGCATCATGGCGAATACGAATCCTGTTGTAAACAGCATATAGGATAGAGCCATGAGGAAGGGTATCTTGCCCTTAGCTACAGGGATCATCATAATCAGGAAAGGGATGAACACGATGATGCAGTTCAGGTAATACTTGGCACGAAGCAAGTTATAGATAGATTCCTTACGGCTCATAAGACCATCCAGATAGTTGCCCTCAAAAGACATCACTTGCCCCAGGGTCATGATACTTAAAATGGCAAAATTGTATATGCAGATAAAATTTATCATTCCTGTTCCGTCATACACATCCGTGAAGGCAATCAGTGCCGAAAAAGCCAGCATGATGATAAATCCCATGCGGAATTGTGTCTTTACGGTTTTGTTACGGAAACACAGTTTTAGTTCCAGACGTAGATATTCACCTACGTCACCATAGCGGTCCAGGAATTTATATTCGGATACATGCTTCATCTTGGTGTCTTCCACTTTGGCTATTTCATTATAGATGAAGTGTAGCTGTAGCTTGCGATTTACTAGCAGAAGTAACAGAATGGCTGCTATGACACCTAGAAAGGCGAGTATGTTTCCTTCTATAAATCCTTCTCCCAAATTCATCATGAACGTGGAAACCGGGTTTCCTTCGGGAATAAATTCAGTTCCCGCTAATAATCCGTATACTCCGATCGGGAGAAGTATATAAAGCAGTTTCTCATTCAGTAAAGTTTTGCATATCAAATACCAATAACTGTTCATAACCATCAGAAGCCAAATGCCGCACAGATAGCATAGGATGCCCGTGAGTCCGTAGAAACGGATAATCGTAAGCAGAGCAAAAGGTATGATCAGGAAAAACCAGAAGAAATTGTAACTGCTGATTCCGGATTGTAGTAACAGGGTATCCACCAGCTTATTCTTTTTTACCGGCATAAGCAGATAGGGCTTGATCTCTTGCGACATGGCCGGTTGGAGCATGAAGCGTAACAGGAAATCAAGTATCAGAAGATAAATCAACCCTTGGTTCATAATATGGTAAGGTTCCATGCTGGGAAAGATATCTTCAAAAGCAAAGGACAGCATGACCCCGATAAAGATGAGGTATGCTGCCCAAAAAGCGACCATAAAGTAAATTAAAAACTTGGCGAAGCGGTTCCTGTCAAATGCAGGATTCCGCTTGGCCGCAAGTTTTTGATTCTGTCTTATAATAGATAGAAGCATAGGCTTGGATTATTTTGTTTCTTCCGAGGTCATGCTTACTTCTACACGGTTATTCTGTTCCAACAAGGCTTTGGTAAATTCTTGCAGATCTTTAGCAGTAATGCTGTTTACGGTATTTGTGTAGCCGGTGTTCATGTCTGTCCCTTCCCAGAAATATTCACCCAGTATATTTACCCAATAACTGTTTTCTTTGGCATTTTCCTTGTATTTCTTCAGCATGAATTCTTTTACCTTGTTCAAATTTTCGGCAGACGGTCCTTGGTCGACAAACTGATTCAGTTCATTCAAAATGATATCCGTCATTTTGGCACGTTTGGCAGGATCGGTATCGAAATAGATTTGCAGAACCGCTTTCTCTTTTGGATATTTGGTCAGACTGCCGAATGCGCTTACTCCGTACGTACCGCCTTCTTTTTCACGCACACTTTCGGTATACATGATATTCAGTATCTGTGAAAGCATACTCATCATGATTTGGTTTTTCAGAGTATATGCACATTTACCATTGTTGATAACCAGTACAGAGGCTTTGGGCGTTTCCAGTTTTTTGCTGAAAATGTTCTTATAGTCACCTTGGCGCATATCAATGTGATTGTCACGGAAGGTTTCCTTGCGGTTGACAGAAGGCAAAGCTCCCAGATAAGTTGCAATTAACGGCTCTACTTCTTCCGGTTTGATGTTTCCTACAAAGATGAAAGTAAAGTCGCTGGCGTCTTTGAAACGGTCTTTGTACATCTCCATAACTTTGGTATAGTCAATCTTGTCCACCATATCGGCTTTCATACGGATAGTACGCGGATGTCCCATATAGAGGGCTTTTTGCAACGTATCCTGTAAGGCAGTCATGGGGTTGGCCTCTTGATTTGCCAAAGATGCTTGCAGACGGTTCTTGAATGAAGTGAATGCATCATTGTCCATTCGTGGAGCCGTGAATGACAAATAGACTAATTGCATCAAGGTCTCAAAATCTTTGGGTGAGCAGCTTCCGCTCAGCCCCTCTGTATTGCCACCGACAGAAGCACTTACACTCGCTTTTTTACCTGCCAATACTTTCTCCAGATCAACATTGCTGAAGTTACCCAAACCGCCGATACTTGCCACATCATTCATGACATTGATATTGATAATTTCATCATTCGGGAACAAGGAACTGCCACCCGGACTGAAAGCTCTCATTCTGATTTCATCCGCTTTGAAATCGGTCGACTTTAAGATAACGCGTACTCCATTGGATAGAGTCAGGATAGTAGAACCGAATGGACCATTTTCCTGTTTTGTAATCTTTCCACCTTGGGGCTTTTCAGAAATCAAAGGTTCATCAGAAACTTTGTCTTCATAAGCAGTCAGTGTTTCAGCTTTTACCTTATTGACAGCAGCCAAAATTTCTTCCTTGGATGGAACTTTTAATCCTTCCTTTTCTGGGAAGAATACATTTACTACCAGATTGCTGTCGGTAACCAAGGCCGGGATCAGACTGTTTACCATTTCCACAGACAGGTTGGGGACGATCTGATTCATAATGGCATATTCATTTTCAATACCTGGAATCGGTTCGTTGTCAATGAAGTGGCGTACATATTCATCCACGTATGCACCGTTTTTCACTTTATTGCGTTCGTTGTATGCAGATTCCAGCATACGCAGATAATCCGCTTTGGCGCGGGCATATTCGGACGCGGTGAAACCAAATTTATGGACCCGTTCAATTTCGCGTACAATGGCAGTTATTGCACTGTCAATTCCATCTTCTTTGCTTGCTACTATTCCTGTAAAGGCATCTTTTGTTTTGGAAATCAGGAATTCTTGGTCGCTGACTTGAGCGAAGATGAAAGGAGGATTGGCTGTTTGGGTCAGTTCGTTCAGACGGGCGTTCAACATATTTTCTATCATGGATTTCATGTAGTTCACTACCAGATAATCCATGTTTCCCTTTTGTTCATTAGGAATAGCTTCATGTTTGTAGCATAAATAAGCTACTGGGTTTGCCTGTTCTTTATCTGTTTCTATTGCTACAATAGTTTCCTTATTGTCGGGAACTTGGAAGTATTCTCGTTCTGCCGGGTTGTCTGGCATTTTAATAGGAGAGAATATCTTCTTAATCTTTGCCTCAATCTTGTCTACATCTATATCGCCTACTACGACAATACCCTGTTGGTCCGGACGATACCATTTTTCATAATAATCGCGTAATGCCTGATAAGGGAAATTGTCTACTACTTCCATAATGCCGATGGGAAGCCTATAGGCATATTTACTTTCCGGATAAAGGGTAGGGAGGCTTTTTCGTACATACGCATCATAGCGTTTGTGCTGGTACGCCATTCCTCATGAATCACACCGCGTTCGCTGTCTATTTCCTTAGGATCCAGTGTCAGGTCGTCGGCCCAGTCATGCAAAATCAGCAAACAAGAATCTACAACGCCGTCACGTATCACGGGAACATTGGAAATATTGTATACGGTTTCATCTATGCTGGTATAAGCATTCAGGTTTTCACCGAATTTCACCCCTATGCTTTCCAGATATTGGATGAGGGTTTTGTCGGGAAAGTTTTTAGTCCCGTTAAAGCACATGTGTTCTAAGAAGTGTGCCAAGCCTCGCTGGTTGTCTTCTTCCAAAATGGAACCTACTTTTTGAGCGATGTAGAAATCGGCTCTTTTTTCCGGGAGTTCGTTGTGACGGATGTAATAAGTCAATCCGTTGTCCAATTTACCGATGCGAACGTTAGGGTCCGTCGGGATGGGAGGCATTTGCTGTTGTGCAAAGCCCACCGACACGCTGCCTAGAATAATCCAGCAGCTGCCATCTTCCTTAGAAAATGTGTCATAGTGTTTGTTGTGGGGTTAGTTTGTTTTTATTATAATAAGTCGTTGGCAGATAGGTATCTTTCTGCTTCTATGGCAGCCTTGCAGCCACTTCCGGCAGCAGTGATAGCCTGACGATAATGCGGGTCGCCACATCACCGGCAGCGAACACACCGGGAACCTTCGTACGCGGAGTACCTGCTTCTGTTATAATGTAGCCTACTTCGTCTGTGTCCAAATAATCCTTGAAAATGTCTGAATTGGGTTTATGGCCGATAGCCAGAAAGAATCCGTCAATAGGCAAGTCATAACGTTCTTCGTTGCATTCACCCTGACGCTTTACCAAATGAACACCTTCTACGCCATTCTCTCCGTATAAGCCGACAGCGTTGTGCTCGAACAGTACCTTGATGTTAGGATGGTTCATAACACGTGCCTGCATAATCTTGGATGCGCGTAAGAACGGTTTGCGTACAATCAGGTAAACCTGTTTGGCCAGTCCTGCCAGATAGACAGCCTCCTCGCAAGCAGTGTCACCGCCACCTACTACAGCTACGGTTTTCTTGCGATAGAAGAAACCGTCGCAGGTGGCGCAGGCACTGACCCCCATACCGGCATATTTCTTTTCATCATCCAGGCCCAAGTATTTGGCGGTGGCACCGGTGGCAATGATGAGCGCATCGGTTTCCACTGTACTGTCGTTGTCGAATGTGATTTTATAGGGACGTCCGCTTAGATCCGCTTTAATGGCAATGGCGTTACGGATGTCCGTTCCGAAGCGTTCGGCCTGCTTGCGTAAGTCTTCCATCAGGTCCGGACCGGCTATGCCTTCGGGATAACCCGGGAAATTTTCAACTTCTGTCGTGGTGGTCAACTGGCCGCCGGGCTGTATGCCTCGTACAATACGGGGTTAAGGTTGGCACGGCCAGCATAGATGGCCGCTGTATATCCGGCAGGGCCGGAACCGATAATCAAACAACGGATATGTTCCATAATCTTTTGGGGTTTGTATGTATATATAATTAATGTATAAGCAGGCTTATCTCAGGTCTATGATTTCAGCCTGCGGGGTAATCCTTCGGTTGAATTCGAAGTCTGTAGCTGCGAACGATTGCCCGGTATGGAGCTGTTGGATGGAGATACGTGTCCATTGTCCTTTTTACGCTGTTGCATACGGATGCACATCAGGCTATGGTTATCTTTGTTGATATCCAAGATGATCGTGTGCGGGCTTTTCTGTTTGTTGCGGGCGGTCAGCGTAATCTCATAACAGCTTTTTCCGCGCAGGGTCGTTTCCTTGAGTTGGTAATTATATCCTTCTTTGTACAAGTTGACGAACGTGTAGGGGTTCATGCTTTGCTGTTCTTCCGGAGTAGGTACGCTTACATTGACTTCGTCGTTGGCTTTCATGTAACTCCATTGCGTTTCACCGTTGTACCAGGTAATCATGTCCGGTGTGGTCATTTGGAATTTGTTGCCTTGAATGCACATCGTGCCCGTGGCACTTCCTTGTAGGTTGCCTTCGGTGAAATTGTCGGCTTTAAAAGTAGCTTTGACACCGCCTTTGCTCG
>ENA-OQCX01001370-OQCX01001370.1-human-gut-metagenome-genome-assembly--contig:-NODE-1370-length-11309-cov-2.062958_pt1 | contig 11309 bp, 11 predicted proteins | sample MGYA00242762_ERZ504587 | MGnify/ENA primary metagenome ERZ504587 (study PRJEB26092, sample SAMD00036337) | human gut metagenome | host: Homo sapiens | study: EMG produced TPA metagenomics assembly of...
TGCTCAGCATTAACGTAAACTGCCACCATCACCACAGTGACAGCAACACAAACATCATCCCATACTGCTGGTATCCCATTGCAAGCAGGCTCCTTCTGCCTTTAAAGCATCTGGACAAGGCCTGCAGAACCGCATAGTGAAGAACATAGATAAGCATGGAATAGTCTTTCCCACTTTTGCCAATGCTCTGGTAAGCGAGTTCTCCACATAAAAATTCTGCCAGCCAATAAAAAGAAGAAAGATGCAGATTGCCAGAAAAATGGTTCCGGCGTACTCTTCCTGAGTTCCCAGGCATTTCGCTTTTCCAGCCACTTCTGCTCCATAACAGCCATATTCCAGAAAACAGGAAGTCCACACAGCAAAAATCCCATTTTCTTCCTGTCCAGAAAGCCAAGAAGATCCTCCTTTCTGGATCCAAACCAGCAGCCCAGCCAGAAAAAGGGAAGTCCGCAGTACAGAAAGTTCCTTGCATAATAAATGTGACAGTCTTCTTTTCCCACAAAAAACAAAGAATAGCTTCCCTTTATGAGACTTCCCGCCAACAGCACCGGAATCGCCAGATAAGCCAGCTTTCTCAGTCCCAGATGTTCTACAATAAAAGCAATTACAAGCACATAGAGAAGTGCCTGCAGATACCACAGGTGCGGCGAAAGCGGAGAAAAATTCCACAAAATAAAATCCTCCGGAACTCTTTCCTCAAACCTTGCAAGCAATGCTTCTTTTATATTTTCTCTTTTCTCAACTGCCAGAAGGATTTCCCATAGCAGGTAAAGCAGATTTGCGCCAATGGTAATGGTGAAAATTTTGCCAAACTGCTTCAGTTCCCGTTTCTTCGCCACTGTTTCCGGATAAAAGAATCCGGTGATCATAAAAAAACACAGGCACTGCAAAGCGGCACAGGATCAGAAATTCACCTCCCCCCTGTATTTCCAGAGGCTTGTGGATCTCAACCACTGCAATAGCAGCCAGGCATTTCAAAATATCAATACACGTCCAACGTCTTTTTTTCATTTCCTCGTAACTCCAATAACTGCTGTTCCGGGCAAATACGGACAGCAAAAGGACCAACCATCTGATTTCAGAAAGTCAGCCCTTTTATTACTTTATATACATTCTAAACGGTTCCCACATGCTGCTGCGGCATTTTTCAGATTCCTGTTATATGAGGATTCTGAACTGCCTGTCACATAAAATCAGAATGTAAATTTATCTGCGAAGTAAGCATCCAGTTCATCAATCTTAATACGAACCTGCTCCATGGAATCACGGTCACGGACAGTTACCATTCCGTCAGTTTCTGAATCGAAATCGTAGGTTACGCAGAACGGAGTACCGATTTCATCCTGTCTTCTGTAACGTTTACCGATATTTCCACGATCATCAAATTCGCAGTTGTATTTCTTGGATAACTGAGCGTAGATTTTCTCAGCGCCCTCGTTCAGCTTCTTGGAAAGCGGAAGCACACCGATCTTAACCGGTGCAAGTGCCGGATGGAAGTGAAGAACTGTACGAACGTCGTTCTTCTCAGCATCCAGAACCTCCTCATCATATGCACTGCAAAGGAATGCAAGAACCACACGGTCAGCACCAAGTGACGGCTCGATTACATATGGGATATATTTCTGCTTCTTCTCATCATCGAAGTAAGTAAGATCCTGTCCGGATACATTCTGGTGCTGAGTAAGGTCGTAGTCTGTTCTGTCTGCGATTCCCCAAAGCTCGCCCCATCCAAATGGGAAAAGGAACTCAACGTCTGTAGTAGCCTTGCTGTAGAAGCTCAGCTCTTCCTTGTCATGGTCACGGTAACGTACTTCCTCATCCTTCAGTCCAAGAGAATGCAGCCAGTTCAGGCAGAAGCTCTTCCAGTATGCAAACCACTCAAGGTCTGTATCCGGCTCGCAGAAGAACTCAAGCTCCATCTGCTCGAACTCACGGGTACGGAATGTGAAGTTACCAGGTGTGATCTCGTTACGGAAGGATTTACCGATCTGACCGATACCAAATGGAATCTTCTTACGGGATGTTCTCTGTACGTTCTTGAAGTTTACGAAAATACCCTGTGCTGTCTCAGGTCTTAAATATACAGTATTCTTAGCATCCTCAGTTACGCCCTGGAAGGTCTTGAACATCAGGTTGAACTGACGGATGTCTGTGAAATTGTGTTTGCCGCAGGAAGGACATGGAACATTATGCTCTTCGATGAAATTCTTCATCTCTTCCTGAGACCATCCGTCTACAGAGCTCTCAAGCTCAATGCCGTGCTCCTGGCTGTAGTCTCGATGATCTTGTCTGCGCGGAAACGCTCATGGCACTCTTTACAATCCATAAGCGGATCAGAGAAGCTTCCCAGATGTCCGGATGCGATCCAGGTCTGCGGGTTCATCAGGATCGCGCAGTCAACACCTACGTTGTACGGAGACTCCTGAATGAATTTCTGCCACCATGCGCGCTTTACGTTATTCTTAAGCTCTACGCCAAGGTTGCCGTAATCCCATGTATTCGCAAGACCTCCATAGATCTCAGAACCCGGGTAAACAAATCCTCTTGCTTTTGCCAGAGCAATAATCTTGTCCATTGTTTTTTCCATGATATCTCTCCTCATTGTTTGATAGATGATTTTCTAACATTATACTCGTATCTTTTCTTTTTGTAAGTTTTACCGCGTACTCAATTCCGTACATTCTGCCGCAAAAACACAATTTCCGCACTTTTAAGCAGCAAATCATGTGCTGCTATCGAAGTATAGAGCAAAGCACGTTAATCAACTTTCCTGTTATGTGCAACATCCAATTCACTTACATCATAACTTCTAATATCTGCAAACTCTTAAATTTCTTATCCGTATTCCCTGCCACATAAGGCTGAATATGCCGTTCCAGCTCCCACAGCACCTCTTCGGTCACTGTAAAGCTATACAGCTTCGTCATGGGCGAGCTTACAATGTACTGCATGGTATAAAGTGCTGCCTGGGAAATCCGGCGGGCGGTTCTGGCTTCTCCGGGGCTTGCTTTCTTCAGGCAGTCCCCATCCAGGATCCCATGTGCCTCCTGGGAAAAGAACAGATTCTCTTTTCCGGCGATCTCCTCCCCACAGTTCACACACCGGAAAAGCTCCGGCATCAGCCCCTGCTCCGTCATAGTTCGCAGTTCAAAAATGCACCTTACCAGCCGGTCATCGATTTCCGGATTCAGGAGAGCCTTCACAGTGAGATAAAGAAGATTCATCATATTCTTCTCATCTGTGCCCTCTCTTCCGAAATAATCTGCCAGCTCCAGAAAGTAATAGCCATAATAAACTCCCGGCTGTCTGGCGGCCAGCTCCACAAAATGATGGGTCACGGTCACCTGGTTCAGATTGTAGCTGCTGCGCCCTTCATACAGGGTAAAATTCCCGAACACAAAAGGATTGGCAGCAGCCATAAACGGACTGTTCTGCCGTCTGGCGCCCTTGGCGAAAGCGGAAATCTTCCCCCTCTCCCTGGTAAGAAGCACGATTCGCTTGTCATACTCTCCCACAGGCTGCGCAGAAAGTACAATTCCCTGTACCGTGATCAGATCACTCATTTTCAGATTTCCTTCTTATCATATCCAAAGTTTTTGATCATAAAGTCACTGTCACGCCAGTCTTTTTTCACCTTTACCCAAAGCTTTAGGTTTACCTTGGAGTCCAGCATACGTTCCAGCTCAAATCTGGCGTTGCTGCCGATCTTCTTCAGCATGGCGCCGCCTTTTCCAATGATAATGCCCTTGTGGGAATCCCTCTCGCAAATAATGGTCGCCTCAATATCCACCATAGGATTTTTGCCAGGACGCTCCTTCATTTTGTCAATTGCCACTGCGATTCCATGTGGAATCTCAGCATCCAGTGCGTGGAGCGCCTTCTCGCGAATCACCTCTGCCACAATCTGGCGCTGAGGCTGGTCCGTTACAGTATCCTCATCATAGAACATGGGTCCATAAGGCAGATATTTCAAAATACTGTCAATAATATCCTCTGTATTCTGTCCGCGGAGGGCAGAGCAAGGGATAATCTCGGCAAAATCACAGATCTTACGGTACGTATCGATTGCCGGAAGGATCTCCTCTTTTTTCACTGTATCGATCTTATTAATGATCAAAATGACCGGCACGCCAACGCCCTGGAGCTGCTCTGCAATGTGGCGCTCACCGGCTCCGATGAAGGTAGACGGCTCAACCAGCCACATAATTGCATCCACCTCTTTCAGGGTGCGCTCTGCAACGGCTACCATATACTCTCCAAGCTTATTCTTCGCCTTATGGATACCAGGCGTATCCAAGAAAACGATCTGTCCCTTCTCACAGGTATAGACCGTCTGGATACGGTTTCTGGTGGTCTGGGGCTTCTTGGATGTGATCGCGATCTTCTGCCGATCAGATGGTTCATCAGGGTAGATTTCCCAACATTCGGGCGGCCAATAATTGCAACAAATCCGGATTTAAAATCTGGTGTCATTAAAATATTTCCTCTTCTTTCTTAATCAGTTCTATATTATCAGCAGCTTACCAGCGGCTTTGTCTCCATAAATACATCCTTCGCCTTCTCGATAGCACTCTCACTTCCAACTACACAAAGCTGGTCATCAGAAAGAACTGCCTGGATCAGCGGAGCAAGTGCATGAATATCCTCAACAGTAGCATTCAGGATCTGGTCACGCTCCTTCTGCAGCATTTCCACAGTGAGACCGCGGAAATAAGCCATTCTGCCAAGTGCCCCCTGTGTCTGTGGTGTTCTTGGAACATCCTTTCCACTGATGGTTCCGATAATATATTTCGTCATCTCACGCTCATCCGCTGCGAAGGTGCGCACATATTCCGGCACGCCCTCATATACCTCAAGGGTGCGGCGAAGATGGGGATCTCTGTAGGATACAAAGAAGCTCTCTCCACTTCTCTTAAATCCGCTCATACAGCCATATGCGCCGCCCTTTACGCGAAGATTGATCCACAGATAATCATAGCTTAAAGCCACCTTAAGGATTTCCAGCGCTCCTGTATATGTGAATCCCTTTTTCACAAAGTTGCCTGTTCTTGCCACATACTGAACCTGTCCTGAGGTCTTGAATCCCTCGTTCTTTTTCTCGCAGGTAATGGCCACCTCCGGAACCTGACAGCTGCTCTCCTTCAGGCTCTTCTTCAGAGAGCCACTTAAAGCCTTCAGCTGTTCCACAGACTCTCTCTCACCTGTGTAGCTTACCATAAAAGAATCCCGGCGAATGATTTCCGCCATAGCATTCTCAAGTCCTGCCACGATTTCGGCTTTTTTGTCCTGGAAATTCTTCTCCAGATCCTCTATAAATTTATAATAGCCAACACCAGCCATCTCATCCTGGAATCTCGCCATCGGAGAACCATAGGAAGCGCCGCGAAGCACTGCTGTCTGATGTCCTGAGCCTATCAGGGAAGCCTGTCCCCTGGACTTGATCTCTGCAATAATTTCATAGAGACGCTTGGTATCTGTGATCTTAGAAGTATTCAGAATCTCTTCCATCATCTGGAAAAGGAAATCCATCTGAGGATAAAGTGCCTTTCCGCGAATGGTAAACATAGCACGGAATGCTTCCGGATCATCTGCCTTATCAAAAACATCCACACCACACTGAATACCGCCTGTTCTGGCATTAGTCTCGTTAAACAGCTGACCGTATGTGTAATTCTCTGTATCCACATAACCAAGAACAGATTTCAAAAGTCCCAGATAATGGACTTTCTCTACAGCCATATCCTTGATTTCAAACATAACGTTCACATAACCGATTCCGTTGGTGCACACATCCTGATACAGGAACAGACTGTTATCTACCTGAAGCTCTTCATTGGAAAAACCGTTAACCTCTTTACGGATATCAGAGCGTTTCAGCATCGGAATACACTGAAGATCCTCCGGTCTCTCCTCTGATTCCTGGTAAGCTTCAAGAGCTTTGGTCTTCTCGACCATTTCCTCCAGCTGCCCATCGGAAAGACTGCTTCTGTAAGCCTCCAGCTTGTTCGCCAGTTCCTTCTCGCGCTGAGCGGCAAGCCCACGCTTCGGCACAAGTGTAAGGATCAGACCATGTGTATTATCAAGAAGCCATTTCTGGATCAGTTTCTCGAAATAGCCCTCATTTACAGCCTCCTTTAATCTGTCATAAATAGACAAAAGCTGTACCTGGGAAAAAGCATTCTCGTCATCATAGAGCCAGCTTCCCATAATATCCAGTCCATACATCAGCCCCTTGGGGAACTGTCCGAAATCGGCCTCCCGATAGCGGAACTCCATATAATTAATACCCGCAAGAATAGCCTTTTTGTCAATTCCATTTCGCACAATATCCTGAAGGCAATTACGGATAACAGAAACAAATTTCTCCTTCTGGGATGTCTTCGCACCTTTCGCCACAATAGAGAAGAACGGCTGCAGAACACCGTCACTATAATCGCCATAAATTTCCTTACCGATGCCGGCATCCAGAAGAGCCTGCTTCAGTGGTGCTCCGGGTGCGCTGAGAAGCGCATAATCCAGCACATCAAAAGCCACGCCAAGAGTGCTGTCCATAGCATTTCCCACAACCATATTGTAAGAAAGATACGTATTATCCTCTTCCTCCTCACTTTCAGAAACCGGATACTCGATCTGCAGCTCCTTCACCTGGGAAAAGGCAGCCTGCTCTTTAATCGCAGAATCCACATCCAGCGCATCAAAGGCAGACAGATATTTCTCATCAATAAAACGAAGCTTCTCCTCCATATCCATATTTCCATAGAGGTAAATATAGCTGTTAGAGGGATGATAATAGGTGCGGTGGAAATCCAGGAACTCCTCATAAGAAAGCTCCGGAATATTCTCAGGATTACCGCCGGATTCCACGCCATAGGTATTATCCGGGAAAAGATTATTCATGATCTCTCTGTCCAACACCTCGTCAGGGGAAGAAAATGCCCCCTTCATCTCATTATATACAACACCATTATAGGTAAGAGGACCTTCCTTCTGCTCCAGATGGTAATTCCAGCCCTCCTGGCGGAAAATCTCCTCTTTCTGGTAAATGTTCGGGTAAAAAACCGCATCCAGATAAACGTGCATCAGATTCTGGAAATCCTGGTCATTACAGCTGGCTACCGGATAACAGGTCTTATCCGGGTAGGTCATGGCATTCAGGAAGGTATTCAGTGAGCCTTTTACCAGCTCTACGAAGGATCCTTCAGCGGAAATTCACGGGATCCGCACAAAACGCTGTGTTCCAGAATGTGGGGAACACCGGTACTGTTCTTCGGTGTAGTACGAAAGGCAATGGAAAATACCTTATTCTCATCATCATTCTCAACCAGGACCAGTCTGGCTCCTGTTTTTTTGTGGCGGAGCAGATAGCCGACAGAATGGATATCGGTCAGATTCTCTTGCTTCACAATCTCATATGCAGGAATATTTTCTTTCTTCATCTTTTCCTCCAAATAGTGCCCAATCAGTTTGTTTAAACAGCCGATATTGGGATGTATTTAATTCATTTCTTCGATTATGCCGAATTACACTGCACTTAAAAGCTTTATACAATGCAGCTGATAATTCTGGAGCATCTTCATCAGTTACAACAGGCGGTCTCTTAGAGTGTGTTTGAAAAATCATTCCCGCAATCTGCACGCCCCACTTTGCGGGAGATTTCACCCGAATTCGGTTGCCGTAGCCCGCTACGCGCCTCATCCGAGCGAAATCTCCCACAAAATTGTGACGCACATCTTGCAGAAAGCCTTTTTCAAACACGCTCTAGCCTCTTCAACTTCTTGCATTAGTATAACACACAAAAAAGTATCTTACTACAACAAAATTCTTTTAAAAAGAACCGCCCCTGCGGGCGAATCTGGTAGGATTCTTCCTGCAGGGGCGGTTCTGATTATTTAATTGTGATTTGTTAATCCTGTTCTTTTTTGCGGCGTCTTCTGGTTGTTTCTTCGATTGCGAGAGCTGCAACAAAGAGCAATGCCATATAGAAGCCGATTGGTGTGTCATCACCTGTCTTAACACCTGTGGAGGTGCCTGGGGTTGGTGTAGGAGTTATTGTCTCCTCAGGAGTTACAGTAGGTGTTGCTTCCGGTTGTTCCTGGTTGATGATGGTTACCTCTGCATTGAGATTATTTTCATCAAACAGTACATTTCCATTTTCAACAGTTACTGCATATCTGAATCCGTCTGTACCACCTACCAGATTTCCTTCTGCATCTGTCTCTGCAACATAGAGCGTAAAGGATTCATCCGGTATTACAACTGCCTGTGTACTCTCAGATACTGTGGAGCCGCCTGCAAGATCAAGTGTCAGGATGTTCTTCTCTGTTCTTGTGGAAAGAGTTGTGCACTCTTTGTCATCAAAGATACCTGCATAGAAAATCTCATCACTTTCCAGGGCATTTCCATCTGCACCAAGAAGCTTCTTGGTTACATTCAGAGTCGCGATCTTGTAGAATCCATCCGGCCATTCGCTGAACTGGTTCTCGAACGTGATGCTGCTCTTTGCGCCATCCTCAGTTACGGTGATTGCCTGTCCCTGTGGATAAACCGGTACATAAACCTTTTCATCCGGCGTCATGCTGAATCAATTGCTTTTCCGGTTACATCTGTCTCACTTACATAGTAGGTTCTTCCAAGATCCAGATTGGTAAAGGTAACTGTGGAAGAAGATGCATTCTTAAACTCAAGTGCTTTTACATCAGAAGCAGGAATTGTGCATTCTGCATCTGCGAAAAGTGCTGCGTAGAAGGTCATGTCCTTAGCGCCTGCAAGTGCATCGTTCAGCTTCAGTTCCTTGGTGATCTCAATTGCAGCGGTCTTGCTCTTTATCATGGCATCCTTCATCTCAACTGCATTTTTTGTGTCATCTGCATCAACAGTGAAGGTGATCGGCTCTGCGATCTCATATCCTGATGGTGCTTCTGCCTCAACCAGTTTGTAGGTCTTTCCAAGAACAAGTTTCGCTGTGATCACATGTGGTGTACCATCTGAGGTCCACTCTTCCACAACCTTATCCTGGTCATCTACTACCTGAAGTTTTGCTCCTGCAAGAGCTTTCAGGGTGGTGTCGTCTACCTTGGAAATGGTAACCTTGGTAGTATCGTTGACAAATTTCATGGCTGTCTCGGTGTAATCTTCTCCATTTACCTTGGTGGTAAGCTTCAGAGTTCCGTCACGGTTGTCTTCTACATTTACAGTTACTGTATAAACAGTTTTGTCGTATACGTAGGTGTCTGCCTCTGATGGGAGCTTTTCGTTTACGGTGTAGGTAAAGGTCTTGCCAGCATCTTTCTCTGTATAGGAAAGCTTGCTGAAGCTGATCGCACCTTTTTCGTCGTTCTTGACTGTCTCAATTACCTTGCCATCTGCATCTTTCAGTTCGAATTCGAAGGTTCCAAGCTGCTCAGCTTCTACCTTCATGGACTTCTGGGCTTTCAGTTCAAGGTCAGCGGAAGCACTGTAGGTGTTAGTGAAGGTAACTGCTCCAGTGAGATCTTCACTCTTTACAGGTTCGCCGTTCTTTGTAACAGAAGTAACTTTCGCTGTTAACTTGCCTGCATTGTCGTCTGTTACGTCTACTTTTACAACGTATTTGCTTTCATCATACTGATATGCCGGTTTCTCATCTTTTACTTCAGTGATCTGGTAATAATGGGTTCCGGATTGCTTGTATGTGATGATTGGGAATGTGATGGCACCGCCGTCAGCATTCTTCACAGTTTCGCTGTAACCATTTTCTACTGCCTTTCCATCTGCATCCATTTCTGTTGCCTGGAAGCTGAACTGCTCTGCCTCCAGTGTCTGGCCTTCCAGAGTCTTGGTTGCACCAAGAGCGATCTGACCAGATGTGGTGTAGGTGTTGGTAAATTCCATACCTGTTACAGTGGCATCCTCGGAAGTTGCTTGGAGGAATGGATAACCGGGGTTACGGTTAAGGTACCGTTGCCTGCGTCTGTTACGGTTACGTTGATGGTGTAAATGGTGTCGTCGTAAGTGTAACCTGCTGCGTCACCTTTTACCTCATTTACGGTGTACTGGTATTCGCCGGTATTATCTACTTTCTTATCTGTGTTGTCTTTGTAAGCTGCATCTTTTACAAGGCTGTACTTGATTTCGTCAAAGGTTATGTTTCCGTCAGCATCGTTGGTCTTGGTCTGAAGAACAGTGCCATCTTTGTCGCGAAGCTCGAATGTAACTGATCTGCTGCGAGTGGTGTCTCTGTGGTTGTCAGAGTCTTCTTAGCTGTCAGATTCAGGCTTCCGGATGCGGAGTAGGTGTTCTTCATCTCAGCCTTGTTGTCGATGTCTTTCTCACTTACAGTAAACTCAACAGGATCTGCCAGGGTATAACCAGCTGGAGCGGATTTCTCGATTAACTTGTAGGTTTCGCCGAGGATCAGTTTGCCAGTGATTACGTGTGGTGTTCCATCTGTGGTCCAGCTTTCGATTGCCTTGCCATCTTTGTCCTGGATTTCAAGTACTACGCCTGAAAGCTGGTTGCCAAGAGCGTCTACTTTGGTGATGGTTGCCTTGGTGGTGTCATCTTCTACCAGATATACCTTGTTACCATCTGTATCTGTCGTAGTTTTTGCATTGGTTTCAATAGTTCCATCTTTTTTAACAGTAAACTCAATATCTGTTGCATACTTATAACCAGCTGGAGCTACTGTTTCTCTAAGAACATAGCTCTTTCCAGCTTCAAGTTTAGAGCCAAAGTCGTGAGTTTTACCTTTTTCAGAAACCCACTCATCTACAGTCTTACCGGTTTCCTTATCAATGACTACAAGATGAGCACCTTCTACCTCATTACCATTTCCAAGTTCTACTTTGTTGACATTGAAATGAAGTTTGGCATCTACCAGAGTCAGTTTATTGCCAAACTATTGTTTTGTTGTCCACTGTAATAGTTCCATCAGCTTCTACTTTAAAGGTAATTGAATCTGCTGCAACATATCCTGTCGGAACATTGATTTCCTCCAGTGTATAAGTGTTTCCTGCAATCAGCTTACCAATAATATCATAGCTGGTATCATCCGTTTTCCAGCTTGCTACTGCATTTCCACTATCATCTTTTACAGAAATCTGAAGCTTTGCATTCTTTACTGGATTTCCTTCATCATCGACTTTGTCGACAGTTACTGTGGTTGGAGTATTGACTACATCATAATTGCCAATTCCCTGTGTAGTAATATATCCATCTACTTTATCCTCTGTTATGGTGTATTCAATTTCCTGTCCTTTTTCATATTTCGGCTGATCTGCAAATTTCCATTTCCAGCCATCTGTCTTTGTTACAGCCTTGGAAGCAACCAA
>ENA-OQCX01001372-OQCX01001372.1-human-gut-metagenome-genome-assembly--contig:-NODE-1372-length-11293-cov-2.282106_pt1 | contig 11293 bp, 13 predicted proteins | sample MGYA00242762_ERZ504587 | MGnify/ENA primary metagenome ERZ504587 (study PRJEB26092, sample SAMD00036337) | human gut metagenome | host: Homo sapiens | study: EMG produced TPA metagenomics assembly of...
TTAGAGAGTCAGAAGCACCGTTAAAGGAACGAAGCGAACGTGTTTGAGGCGAACGCCGAGTTTGAGCGTAGTTCCTTTGCTTTTAGGTGATTCTGACTCTCTTAGTGTTTCTTATGGTATGGAACCTGAACAAGAAGCCTTATCTATTGTTTCCTTCAAGGACCGAGAGGTTGCTTCCCCGTTAATAAATTAAATCCCAAATTATTTTAAAAACATCCGCAACATCTTCCTCTTAAACTTATTATACCTTTGATACCGCACCGGAAGATCCATCCAGGTCTTTTTATCCACAATACTCCTGTAATGTGTAAACTCATCGAATCCGGCTTTCCCGTGATATCCCCCCATTCCACTTTCGCCGATACCGCCGAACGGCATGGCACTGGTAGCAAGATGAATGATGGTATCGTTGATGCAGCCACCACCGAAGTGACAGTGGTCAAGGACTTTCTTCTGTGCAGCTTTATCTTCACTGAAAAAATACAGTGCCAGCGGATGCGGATGTGATTCCACGGTCTGAATGGCATCATCCAGTGATTCGTAAGTCAGGATCGGAAGGATTGGTCCGAAGATTTCCTCGCCCATGACAGCATCCTCCCATGTAACATTCTTCATCACAGTAGGTGCAATGCGTAAGATCTTGGCATCCGATTGTCCGCCGATCACTACTTTGGAAGAATCAATCAGTCCCTGCAGACGCTGGAAATGTTTCCGGTTGATGATCTTACCATAATTAGGATTCTCCAATGGATGTTTGCCGAACTGACGGCGGATCTCGGATTTGATCGCATCGGTCAACTGGTCACGGATCGCTTTATCACAGAGAATATAATCCGGTGCGACACAGGTCTGTCCGCAGTTTAAGTATTTACCAAAGACAATACGTCTTGCGGCAAGAGGAATTTTGGCCGTAGAGTCTACAATACATGGACTTTTACCGCCAAGTTCCAAAGTTACCGGTGTTAAATATTCGGCTGCATGTCTTAAGACTTCACGTCCGACTGTCTTTCCGCCGGTGAAGAAGATCTTATCAAAACGCTGGTTTAAAAGAGCCTGGTTCTCGGCACGTCCGCCGGTCACAACAGCGACATATTCATCCGAAAAGCATTCTTCGATGATCTCCTGCATCACACGGCTGGTAGATGGTGCATAAGCACTTGGCTTAACAACAGCGGTATTACCGGCGGTCAGTGCATCGATCAGTGGTTCCAGTGTCAGCAGGACCGGATAATTCCATGGACTCATAATGAGAACATTTCCGTATGGGGAAGGAGAGCGGAAGCTTTTGGCTGCAAACTGTGCCAGCGGTGTCGGAACGACCGTTTCTTTTGTCAGTTTTTTTATGTGCTTCAGCATCCAGCTAAGTTCTGAAAGTGTGAGTCCTATCTCACACATATAACTTTCCGTCTCGCTTTTTCCAAGGTCGGCTTTTAAGGCAAGATTCAGATCCGGTTCGTGGCGGATGATAGAATCTTTTAATTTCTGAAGTTGTTCTATTCGATAAGCTACAGGCAGAGTCTGGCCTGTCTGGAAAATTTATGCTGCTTTTCCAAGATGTTCTGAATTTCTGTTTCTGTCATTTTCATTTACCTCCTGTACAAGATGATACATCTGTTCCAGTTTTGAAGGTCCCCATAAAACAGGTACCGGATAGAGCGGGTTCGCTTCTTTATCTGCATAACGGGCCAGTTTCGGAATATCCTCATTGCGGATACCATCCAGTGTCTCAGGGATATTCATAGAAAGATTCATGTTTCGGATATGCCGGATGAATTCTCCGGCAGCAACTGCGTCAAGGTTCGAATCAGAGATGCCGGTAAGACGCGCAAGTCTGGCCAGCTTTTTGTGTGCGGCAGTTCCATACGCTTCCAGTATGACCGGAAGGAGTACAGAATTGGCAAGTCCATGAGGAATTCCGTAACATCCACCGAGACTGTGGCTACGGCATGCACATATCCGACATAACTTTTTGTAAAGGCAGTTCCGGCAAGATAAGAGGCACGGAGCATATGATGTCTTGCAGTTTTGTCATTTCCATTATTATAAGCGTTTTGCAGATTGTCGAAGATCAGTTGGATGGCTTCGACAGCTGCGCTGCGTGTCTGTCTGGTAGTAGAGCGTCCGATATAAGCTTCAATGGCATGGGTCAGTGCGTCCATACCGGTAGTTGCCGTAAGCTGTGGCGGAAGTCCGTAAGTGACGGATGGCTCCAGTACCGCATAGTCTGGAATCAGATTAAAATCGTTGATTGCATATTTGTGATGCGTATCGGCATCGGTGATCACAGCTGCAAGAGTGGTCTCACTTCCGGTTCCGGCAGTTGTCGGAACTGCGATCAGGAGCGGAAGTCTGTGCCAGATCTTTAAGATGCCTTCCATCTTAGAAAGAGACTTATGCGGGCGGGCAAGTCTTGCACCGACTGCTTTTGCACAGTCCATGGAAGAACCGCCGCCGAATGCAAGAAGTGCCTGACATTCATGGTCAAGATAAAGATCCTTCGCATCTTCTACGTTGGCAGAAGTTGGATTTGCAACTGTATCTTTATATATTGTACATGAAATCTGAGATTTTGAAAGCTGTTTTTCCAAAGGTTTTGTAAGTCCAAGCTTGTAGACACCTGGGTCTGTGACGAGCAGGATGTGGGAAATGTGATGCTTTTTCAGTACGGCAGGGACATTTTTGAATCCATCGATTAATTCTGGTTCCCGGTAAGGAAGAAACGGAAGAGCAATTCTAAAACAAGTCTGAAAAATGCGACAGTATATTTTCTTAAAAGTATTCATGAGAAACCTCCATATAATATAAAAAATTGTGTGTTCAAAAGAATTGGAAAAATACAGTGTCATACTGCAAAATCCTGTGCTAGAATAAAACTGGGGGTAACACCCATGTCAAGAAAGAGAGTGAAAGATATGCAGAAAAAAGACGAATACTGCATCACTGCAGGTGAATTTGCAAAGATGTGCCAGACCACCAGAGATACACTCCGCTATTATGAGCGGCAGGGAATTTTAGTGCCGAAGAAGAATCCGGTCAACGGATATCATTATTATAGTTATGCACAGATCAGCTCCTATTATTTTATCCGAACATTCCGTGAACTGGACTGTTCGTAGGAGATATTAAAGAATACCTGTTGGGCGGGGAAGAGGTAAGATTTGACGCTTTTGTGGATCAGCAGTATGACAGACTGCTCATGATGAGAAGAGAACTGGACCGGAAGATCCACACGATTGCCGGAACGAGGAAGATTCTAGATCAGATCCGGATCGCAGATGCAGGGAAACCGGTGATCAGAAAAGTGGAACATTCTTTATATCTGATGTTGACAGAAGTCCGGTCGTCACCGGCGACTTCGTCCGGGGAGATAGCAGAAGATATACGCAGACATCTGAAATGTTGTGAGATTCCGGATGTCCAGGCATTTCCAATGGGATCCGCAATTGGGAAAGAAGCATTTATGAAGGGAATATATTCGTATAAAAATGTGTTTAGTTTTGCGGATAAAAAGCAGAAAGTATATACAGAGATGAAGCCGGGGGAATATCTTGTGGCTGTATCGCGGGAAAGTGACGGAGATATCAGCAGAACTTACAGAAAGATGATGGAATTACTGCAGAAAGAGAAGAAAAAATGGAGTTCAGATATTTACATTCTCAGTATTGTCAATGTGATCGACCCAAACGAAGAACGGAAATATCTGAAATATATATTTGCAGCGGTCAGTGATTTATAGTATCATTTTCATCTTATCTTTCTCCATCTGCATCCAGTAATCTTTGCGCTCTTCAAATTCCTGAGAGATCCATTCCAGTGATTCATCCAGTCCTTCTCCGGTGAATGGAAAATCTTTCAAAGTCTTTACATCATCAGAAGTCTGTTCGAAGCACCATGGTTCCGGATACACCCATACGTGCAGAATGTCATTTTCTGCACGCATGAAGAAGCGCATGCCATGATGGGAACCGGAGAAAGGTTCTTTTTTTAATACTTTTGTATTGAGACCGATAACCTTGATCATAAGAAATCCTCCTTGTTGTTCAGTCGGTATTCTCATCTTATCACAAAAAGAATGATTCATAAAGGCAGATTTCTAAAGGCAGATTCTTTTATTTCTGAGCCTCTTCTGCAAGTTTTTTGTAATAAAGAATCAGATCTGCAGCCTGCTGATAACTCAGATGAGTGGTGTCAATGGACAGGTTGTAGTATTTGGACTGTCCCCATTCTTCACCGGTGAATTCCTTGCGGAAAGTACTGCGTTTTTCATCAATTTCTTCAATCTTACGTTTGGCTTTTAAGTGGGAATTGATGTGGTCACGGGCCATGACTGCAGCAATCCGCTTGTCCATATCTGCATGGATGAATACACTGAAGGCATTGTCCTGTTCACGTGTAAGGTATCCGGCGCAGCGGCCAATGATGATGCACGGCTTTTCGGCGGCCAGTTCTTCTACGAGTCAAAAGGAAATGGCTTCTTCTTAGGTCTGGAGTAGTTCATAGCGATGGAATACAGCAGACTGTTCATCGGCTGTTCTTCCAGATATTCTTCAACTTCCCCCTCAAATCCACGTTCTTTTGCAATTGCAATGAAACGTTCTTTATCATAGAATTCATACCCGGTACGTTTTGCAAGAATCTTTCCGATGGCATGTCCGCCGCTTCCATATTCACGTCCGATACAGATAATTGTTTTTTCCATAATCGTTAACCTCCATTTATCTGATTCATAATTCATTAATATAACTGATAGAAAATCGTTGCACCGATAACCGTCATAAGTCCCGAAACAGCGATAGAAAGACTGCTCATAGCACCTTCAATCTCTCCTATCTCCATAGCTTTGGCCGTTCCCATGGCATGGGAAGCCGTTCCGATGGCGAGACCTGTGGCGATCGGATGCCTGATCCCGCACAGCCGGCAGATCACATCACCGAACATATTTCCGATGATTCCGGTAATGATGATAGCTGCAACGGTGATCGTAACGATTCCACCAAGCTCCTCAGAGATTCCCATTCCGATCGCTGTCGTGATAGACTTCGGAAGCAGGGTTGCATAGATCTTCTTATCCAGATGGAATAACATCGAGAAGACCCATACACCGGCCAGACTGGTGAATACACCGGAGAGAATACCGGCAAGGATAGCTTTCATATTCTTTTTTAACAGTCCCATCTGCTGATGCAGCGGAATTGCAAGGCAGACGGTAGAAGGTGTCAGCAGATAGCTGAGTAACGAAGAACCATCTTCATATACTTCATATTTAATATTGGTAACTTTCAAAATAATAATCACAAATACAATTGAGATCAGCAGTGGATTGCAGAGCGCAAGCTTTGTCTTTTGTCTGAGAATGATACCGATCTCATATCCGATCAGGCTGATTGCCAGACAGAAAAATGCTGAATCCTGTAATAATTTACTCATGTTTTTTGTCCTCTTTCTTTAAGATAAACTGTGCAATACGTCCGCTTACGGCCATAACAAGGATGGTTGTAACGACGATAATAATACTGATCGGAATGATTACTGGCTTTAAAGCACCACAGGAAACCATAAGTCCGACTCCGGCAGGGATAAAAAGCATTGGCATGATTTCAATCAGAAATCCTCCGGCTTCATTTACTGCACTGAGTGGAAGTATACCGGTCTGTAAACCGATCAGCATAAGAACGAGGCCGTAGATGCTGGCCGGAACCGGGAGCGGCAGTAATGCGTGCAACAGTTCTCCGACGAATGAGATCGCAGGATGATCATAAATTGTCTTACAAACTTCATGTGTTCCTCCCTATATCTTGTGAATCATAAGATATCCACTTTACTTTGGTGAAATTGTCCTACCAATTATACCACTTCTGAAATAATATGCACGGAAAATCTTAGACGAAAATTGTATAAATATAATACAGTGTGATAGGCGCAGGAATTTAAACGGCATAAATGAGAAATATTATCTGAACAAGTCGGAGGTATTAAGAAAATCTTCATAATTTATAAGAGGAAGTCTTTATATTTTTATAGTAAAATGAATCCATATTCTGAAAAGTCTGAAAAACGACAGAGAGGAGGAGTATGAGGAAGGTAATTGAAGTCAGGAATCTATACAAGCTGTACCGTGTTGGTGATGAGTTTGTACGCGCACTGGATGGTGTGGATTTGAGATATATGAAGGAGAGTTTTGTGCAATTGTCGGGACCTCCGGTTCTGGTAAATCTACACTTCTGAATATGCTGGCGGGGCTGGAAAAACCGACAAAGGGAGAGGTCATCATTGCGGGAAAGCATATTGAAAAGTTAAATGAAGAACAATTGGTGACATTCCGGCGGGATCATGTGGGATTCATCTTTCAGTCATTTCATCTGATGGGAACGTTGAATGCGGTGGAAAATGTAGCATTGCCGCTTAGCTTCCGCGGCGTTCCAAGAGATGTAAGAGTACGAAAAGCCAATGAGATGTTAGATCTGGTAAAACTTGGAAAGCATAAGAAGCATCTGCCGAATCAGATGTCGGGCGGACAGCAGCAGAGAGTGGGAGTTGCCAGGGCACTGGTAGTAGATCCGGATATTATATTTGCCGATGAGCCGACAGGAAATTTGGATTCCCATACATCGGAAGAAGTCATGGAACTGATGCAGCGGGTGGTCAGAGAGCAGAAGAAGACACTGGTTATGGTCACACATGATGATCATCTGGCAACTTATGCGGACAGGGTATTTCATATCCGGGACGGCAGGATCATTAAGATAGAAGATAACCGATGGAAAAAAGGAAAAGAAGAGGGAGGAAGACATGCAGAAACGAATACAGAAAGAGATAGGAAATAATTGCTTGAAAAGAATCATTGTTGCCTTTCTGGCAGTGATCATGATGACAACTATGCTGCATCCGCAGATGGTACAGGCTGCAACAGGAATTACGATCGAGTCAAAAGACAATAAGGTGCTGACATATAAAGCGGGAGAAAAGAAGACATGGACATTTACCGTAACGAATCATTCGGGGAATCCGATGAATAATGTAACGGTAACACCGGATCTTGGAGATGACAATGATGTATGGCCATTCAAAACAGAGATGCAGAGTTACCAGCAGAACATTGGAACCCTGGAAAACGGAAAATCAAAAGATGTGGCGTTTGATTTTACTCAGAGAGAAGATGTTCAGACTTCACGCTATACTTTAAAGTTCAAGGTTACGGCAGACGGACAGGAAGAAGCAGAAAAGCAGTTCTATGTGAATACCACAGCAAAGCCGGTACAGAAAGACACACAGGATAATAAAGACAACAAAGATACAGATGACGGCAAGGATACAGGAAAAGGCAATGGAGCAGGCAGTAGTTCTGACACATCTTACCAGACACCGGATGCCGGCGGTTACAGTAACGGAGAAGCAGCTTACAGCGGAGGAGCCGGTGGAAGTACGGATGGAGGTGCAGCTTCGGGAAATGGTTCTGTTCCGCGTGTGATCGTAACCGGATTTACAACCGATCCGGCAGAAGTCCGTGCGGGCAGTAATTTCAAGTTAACGATCCATCTGAAAAATACATCCAAGATGAAAGTCAGCAATATGCTGTTCAATCTTTCAGCACCGACAGAAGGCAGCGATGAACAGACGACATCACCGGCATTCCTTCCATCATCCGGTGCAAGCTCCATCTATCTGGACAGCATTGCCCCGAATGGAACAGCCGATATCAGTATCGAACTGAATGCAAAAGCAGATCTTCTTCAGAAGCCATACAGCATGGAACTTTCCATGAAATATGAAGATCCGAATGCTACGCAGGTAGAAGGATCGTCAAGTATCTCTATTCCGGTGAAGCAGGATGCAAGATTTGAAATCAGCGATTTGAGATCAGTCCGCAGAGCGTTGCTGTCGGTGAAGAAGCAAATGTGATGTGTAGTCTTTATAATCTGGGACGGATCAAGCTCTATAATGTAAAAGCTACATTTGAAGGAAAGAATATCAAAAAGTCGGAAGTATTTATCGGAAATATAGAATCCGGTGCAACCGGTTCGATTGATGCCATGCTGGAAGGAAAGAAAATATCGAATGGTCCGGCGAAGGTAACGATGACACTTAGTTATGAAGATGAATCGGGGAACATTTCAACAACCACGAAAGATCTGAATCTGGAAGTGACAGAAAAAGTGGATGATGATGAGGCGGCAGCTTCCGATATGCCGGAGGAGACACAGAAAAGTTTTCCTGTAATTCCGGTTGTAATCGCAGCAGTGGTCATTGCAGTGGTGGCAGCAGTCGTAATACTTAAGAAGCGCAAAAAGAAACAGCTGGCAGAGATTGAAGAGGAGGAGTTATTGGATGAACTGGAACGATCTTCTGAGGATGAGCATCAATAGTCTGCGGAGAAGGAAACTCCGTACATTTCTGACGGTCCTTGGTGTGTTGATCGGTACAGCTTCGATTGTAGTGATGATCTCACTCGGACTTGGTATGCAGCAGTCCCTTTATAAGGAAGTGGAACAGTCGGGAGGTCTGACCAGTATCACTGTGACCGGATCGGACAACAGTGACGGTATGACGACAGAAAGTAGGGGATCAGGACAGGAGACAGAAAAAAAGGATAGATGACCAGTTGGTTGAAAAGATCAGTAAAATGGATCATGTGAAATTAGCTGCACCAATCTATGAGACTTCGGTGATCCTGCTGAAAGGCTCCTATAGGGCGCAGGTCCAGTTGCAAGGAATGACACCGGAAGGCCTGAAATCCCTAAATATGGATCTTGGCGATGGAACGCTTCCAAAGACCGGAACAGGACATCTGGAGCTGATATTCGGAAATGGCGTGATCACTGATTTTTATGAAACAGGAAGCGGCAACGGATATTATGATACCGGGAAAGTCCCGAATATCAATCTGATGAAAGATTCTCTTTTCATGATCACGGATACAGAGAATTACAATAGTGACAGCAGCACAGCCTTTGGAGACAGTACAGACGGAACGGCAGGTACAGGGAGCCAGTCAGATTCCGGAACCGGGAAGACAAAACCTGTTCAAAGTATGTAGTAAGGGCAAGCGGTGTGATAAATGGCGGCCTGGATGACTATTCCAATAATTATGACAGTGTATTTTGTGACCTGGAGACTTTAAAGCAGTTATTGCGGAAAGAATATGCAGGCAAAGTCATTCCGGGACAGCCGAAGACCAAAGCTGGAAAGGCATTAAAAGGCTTCTATTATACGTCATTAAAAGTGAAAGCAGACGATATAGATCACGTGAATGAGGTCGCTGATGTAATCCGTAATATGGGATATAATGTTGAGACCAATGCGGAATATCTGGATAGTATGAAGAGTCAGTTCGCGATTGTACAGGCGGTGCTCGGAGGTATTGGTGCGGTGTCATTACTGGTAGCTGCAATCGGAATTGCAAATACGATGATGATGTCCATTTATGAACGGACAAAGGAAATCGGTGTGATGAAGGTACTTGGATGCAGTCTTAGGAATATCCGGGAAATGTTCTTGCTGGAAGCAGCGTTTATAGGTCTTCTCGGAGGAATTGCCGGAAATATTCTAAGCTTCGTAATGTCAGCAGCCATTAATATAATTGTTGGAAGCAGCGGTGCTATGTCGATGGGAACAGACAGCACGATATCTTATATTCCGTGGTGGCCTGTGCTGATGTCCATGGTATTTGCAGTGGCTGGTCGGAGTGCTGGCGGGATATTTCCCGGCGAAACGGGCAATGAAGCTGAGTCCGCTTGCGGCGATCAGGAATGAATAGAACATAAGATTTTTGTATCAAAAATAAAATACAAAATTACAACGAAAGAAGATGTAAGGCAGTGACTGCTGGACATCTTCTTTTTGCGTGCTATGCGTTCGAAAGAAGCGGAAGACGGAAGGTTTACAGTGTATAGGGGAAGGAAAGATAACAATTACGCATAAATAGTAAGAATTAAAATATGATATATAACACAAAAATATATAATTAAAATATTGACATATATCGAAAAAAGATATATATTCAAAATAAGATATTATAGTTTTCTGTTGTTAAAAAGTAAGGAGGTACTATGTTATGAAGAAATTAGGAAATGCTATTTTAATGATTGATGTTCCATTTAATATTGTGGGCATTATATTGTGCGTGTGGAGAATTAATATTATGTTGCACTCTGATCTGCAGAGACTAATAGACGAGGAGGGAGGCATAGGAACGGCTAATACATTAATTGTTGTTGGTGCGGTATGTTGTTGTATGTTTTTAGTATTGAATATTATATGTGCGGTGGGACGTGCAAGAAATAAAGAATCAATGATTGCAGAAGGAATGACTGGAATTTCATTTTTAATAAAAATAATGTGTGTTATCTTTTTTGCAGTATACAGATTATTCTTATAATTATAATTCGAAGAGGGATGGGGGGAAGAAGTATGAACAGGTTGTTTCGAGATATATTAAGAGAAAATAAGAATGATTATATTCGAACAGTTTTAGGATGTAGCTGGATTATTTCATTAATATATTTTTCGACAGCAGTGGGTGGCTGTCTTTCATACATATCAACAGGATCCATCCCTCAAATGACATATTTGATCATGGAAGTAGAAAAAGAATTTCTTATTCCATATGGTTTACTGTTGATCCTGCTGATCTTACTGTTGAGCGGATACATAAGAAAAAGGGCCGTTATATACAAAACGTTAACTGTATTCGGAATGAAAAGAAAGCATAAATACAGATTTATTTTGTTCGAATATCTGGGAATTGTTGGATTCAGTATGATATTAGGAATCGTATTAGGAATTTATGAATCAAAGGGCTTAAAAATTATTTTAGAATATTTTTTTGCAATATAAAGGGACATATTCAATATGGTGAGACTCCGCTGAAACTTACATTAATTATCAGTTTTTTGATTTTTGGAATGGGATTTATTGTTTGTGATCAGGCAATCTCATGTCTGGGAATTGATTATCTTATCAGTAATGAAAGTGAGACAAGACAAAGAACAAAGGTAAATATTAAAATGTGCTTTGTGACAATTATTATGGCTGGAATTACGATTATATCCATTATGACATACTGGGGTAAAAGCGGTAATACGATTCCAACTTTGTTGGCAGTTATTACAATATTACTCTTTTTATATTTTTATGGTGCTTATTTTATAAAGCGTTTTGAAAGAGGAAAAGGGTATTATAAGAAAATTCTCTGGATAGATGACTGGTGTGGCAATTTTTACAGGCATATTAATGTCTCGTATATAGTAGGAGCGTTTATATATATTTGTTATAATTCACGTTTTTCCTTTGAAAT
>ENA-OQCX01001373-OQCX01001373.1-human-gut-metagenome-genome-assembly--contig:-NODE-1373-length-11286-cov-1.606775_pt1 | contig 11286 bp, 14 predicted proteins | sample MGYA00242762_ERZ504587 | MGnify/ENA primary metagenome ERZ504587 (study PRJEB26092, sample SAMD00036337) | human gut metagenome | host: Homo sapiens | study: EMG produced TPA metagenomics assembly of...
AAAAGAACAGAGTACAGCCGCTTCTTCCTGATTGCAGCGGACCACAGCCGGATGCACATGATCCAGAAGCTTCCGGAGTTCTCTCCGGCGAAAAGAACTTCCGCCCACACCGACCGGATCGAGAACAGGAAAGTCAGGAAAAACGCTGACATACTGGTACATGGAAAGACTGTAGTAATTTTCTGGGCTTTGTCTATATATAACAAATCTCAAATTCTTACTACACGACCCCACCGCCCACAGGGTTATGTACGGTCGATTCGTTTCCTTTTGGTCTTATCCGCCGATATGGCTTGACTTTGTGCCGACAGGCGCGAAGGAAAGACAGGGCGAAGGAACTTTTGCACGCGATCAGCGGGTAAAATTCCAAGCCCCCTCTATAACTGCGGGTGGTGGTTTGGAACATAGGAAGAGTTGCAAGAGCACCGTTCAATCTGCGCTGCCCCTTAAACGTGGTTTAGACCGCCGGGGTAAAGGGAGTAACTAAATTTTACCTCATTAGGTACATGACAGCATTAAAGTATTTGTTTCGGCATAGGGGTCATCGAAACAGTTACCCCTTGGCAGCATGGTAGAATTAAAACGTTTACTTCAAAGATAAACAAGTGTGTGGGCAGTGCGTGGGCGGCGCAGTGGTGGGCATGTATGGGGCTTAGTGGTGGCTTTCCGTCTGGCCTGTTTCCTTTAAGTGTGTGAGGAGTGGTTACATATTGGTAAATTTCGCCTTTTGCTATTCCCAGCGGATGGATTGCACCGAACAAAAAATATGGTGGCGCAGTTTATGCGTGGGTGGGTAAGGGGAAATCAGTAGTGTTCAATGTTAATATTGTACGTTGAAACGATATTTAATTGTGTGACGCAGGAAAACTCATAACAGCAGGAAAATTTTTCTTGGCCTTATACGCGGTATAGGAATATGCACTAACACGATGAAACGTGTCAAAATCAACAAAATTTAACGTGAAAAACAGTCATAATGACGGAAAACGCTGCGAGAAAATGTGCAAAAGCACCAAGGAAACAAAGGGGCGTAATTAGAATACGAACCTTCACCAGAGCGGCTAGAAGCAGCTATAACGGTACAGATAGAACGATTCGTTCAGCCAGCCTTGCGCTATGGCTCCTACACGCAGCTGTGAGGACTTTACTTTTAGAGAGTATCACTCCATGTCTTACGTTGTAAAACACTTGCAAAGCGCTGTATAGGGCTGTGAGATGGTGTGTCCAGTCAGACCGGCATCCATGGGAAGAAGCGTTCAATACACAAGGACGGGAAACAAAAATGTCTTTCCGTGGCACTATACACAAGGGGCCCTGATATGGGCTGACCCTTTACTATTCCCGGCGGAGCGATACCATGTCATAGGAACGCGAGAGAGCGCATTAGAGCAAGAAAAAAGAATAACGGCTTGTTTTCTTCATTACCGGCGCAAAAAAAACACCACAGGAAGCGCTATAAGGGGCATGAGAGCAAGAGCTTACCAGCGCCATAAGAACAACCACAAACCAGCACCATAACAACCACAAAAACGTACCCCTTCCAAGCGCCGGACGAACCGCCCACTTATATATTTAATTTATTTTTCTATATAAACGCTATTGTACGCGCTGTTTTCAGCCCGATTTTGAACCTCCATAGGCGCAGTGACACGCAGTTTTTAGCCCGATTTAGAACATCGGGTTTATTTTCCCGCTTGTGTACTGGGTTAATGTAGGCAAAATCGTGCGTATTTTGCACTTGTTGCTGTGGCTGTTTCGGCGTGGTTTCAACCGGCAGTGTGATTTAACCATAGCAGGCGGTAGCGGTGTAAGGTGACAGGAATAGTTTTATAACTCGCCGGGGATGGGTGAGTTAGATACACCTCATGGTGGAATAATATTTTAGGATGAGATCGGCCAGGCCTACCTCCTGTGTTTGATTCGCGGAAGAAATGGTAGGTCTGCTACAGAGGCGGTATTCAGTTACCCTCAGTTTGAGGGTAACTAAAAATAGTGGGGTAATAATTCTTAGCTCAATCTAGCAAAAAGCCTAAATGAACATAGTAAGAATGGTTACAGTTGAAATGTACCAGTACCCGTCAGTTTTGGTGGTCACTGAAAAATAGAAATGAACTATCGTCAGAATGACGGGAGTTGAAATGAATAAAATAACGTTGATGCGTTACAGCGTGGCAAACGCTCCTCATTTTAATATGGGGTGGAGGTGTGAATAATTGACCTCGGCAGTTAATCTGGCGAATGTGCGATGAGGTAGTATCGAATCACGCTGTCTTGTGGTTGGGAAAGAGGGAAAAGGGGAGATTACCGTCAGCACTACGGAGACGAATAAGAAGTAACTCCGCATTGAGTGGTGGAATATTTCTCCAACACTGCTCAGTTTGAACGATGTTGAAAGCAGTGGAAAGTTGATTTTAATTCTGTTAATGAATCAGACAAATTGCGAGGTTAAAATACTTGCAATTCGACTGTGTGACGATCAATTTTAGAGCTGCGTGATATTCACTAGTATATTGGATGAGAAAGGGAGACAAATCCGCTTAATAGGGGAGACTCATTTGTATACACCTTGAAAAGAATTTGGCGATTCATCATAAAAACTTTGTGATCTAAATTGGATATCTAACTATTTCAAATTTGGCTAAATTGGTATATAATGTATATAGTAATCTTGTTGAATTTGGAAAAGAAACAGCTTTATACAGTGCCAATAAAGCCTTTAACGAAGTAGTGGGGATAGAAATGCGTGTGTTGTACTCAAAAAATATATATTCTAAAAAAGCGCTCCTGAAGGCTGCCTACCATTTACAGATCGATACTATGTTTATTTAGGGGTGGAAGGAGATTCATTTTTTGTGGATTTCACTTCAAAGAGTGGTGATATCATCGATGGTGAAAGATTACAGAACCAATTCAAAAATGAGATTCTTGCACAAGTAATACACCTAGTCGTTGCAAATGAAACATCTGACCTGCGCAAATTAGTTGTTGCGCGTGCACTTTCTTCTACTATGATTGATGAAGAAAGAAATAACGATGAAACAAATAATAGGCCTACAAATATTGATGAGATATCGTTAAACGAATTATCTGCGATTGCAAGGGATTGGTACGATGGAAAATAATATCTTGAAAGTTAGTCTGGATTTATTTTCTCTGAATACAATCCGAACAGCTATTTCTGTTTATGACGGACTGGCTAAAATCCGTATTGCTGCACTAAAAGAAAACAGTGCATACTTGCAATTTGAAAATTGTGAGTTTGGCTGTGATCGAACTCAAAAAAGAATTTATGAATTATATCATCAATATTGAAAGCACGAGAATATGATGATTTTAGAAGTTATTATGATTAGTTTGGCGGTGGCATTATGTATTCAGAGTGCATGGACAGTACTTCTATACGGGCCAAGTCCTAAATAAACATCTTATCTGTTATATAATTATTGGTACTATTGCAAATGCTATTTACTACGGCTTCTTCTGCCAAGACGTATGGCTCCGTACCATGTTGAACCTTCTTGTGATCGCAGCGATATCAATTGGCTTTTACGCTCTACATTTGTGGAGCGCAGGGGATAGCAAGCTTTTACTCACTATTGTGTACCTATTACCTGGTCGAATATTCTGGACTCACTCAGATACAATTGTTCCATCTGTTTACATTTTTATGGCAGTATTCGTGCTGGGGTATCTGTATTTGATAGGAGAGGCAATCTATCTTGATATTAGAGATCACAAAATTCAGAAGCTACTAGTAACTAAGGTTGGCATAATTCAGACTGCAATATCATTCATTCGGGGCTTTGCGTTTCTGTATGCATGGAACGTTTTGTTGGAAACGGCATTTCCGGAGTTTGTAGAGCAGAATGCTATGCTAGTATCACTAATCAGTTATTTCCTTATCACTATTGTCCGTGAATATCAATTTTATAGCACTACATGGTTCTTGTGGCTATGTATTGTTTTAGACAGTGCTCTAATCATTCTGGAAAAACAGGTGCCTAGTTTAGGAAGCATACTTTATGTGATTCGCTCGTATGCGCTGGTACTTATCGTAATGCTTGCAACATGGATTGCTAGTAAATATAGCTATGAATCTATTCCTACTGCAGAGGTAAAACCTGGAATGGTTTTATCCAAAAGTACTGTTATCTTATTCGAACCATCTCGTGTACAAGGTCTGCCTCAAAATAGTTTTGAAGATCTCAGAAGCCGTTTAACGGAAAGTGAGGCGGCCGCCGTGTGTCGTTGGGCGTCTTCCAAATATGGGAAAGCTTCTGTTGTCATCGTACGAAAAATCCCGTTTGCTACATTTATTGCCCTTGGCACGGGCATTATGATCGTATACAATGTTGCTAATTATTTCTCCGTATGACGGAAGGAAGGTCACCGTATGACTCTTTTCTTATCATCTTATAAGAAAACTCCGATATACGACTATTTCCTCGCTCGTATACGGTTTTCTGAAGACAATATTCAAGGTGATTTGGATTGTGGTTTAAACATTGCTGTCATCAACAGGAAAAAGCATGCCGTGACATTCTATCCTTGGAATAAAGAGTATCCTATCACTGATTCAGAATGGGTGAAATGGAGCACACTGCATGAGTGTGATGCAATTAGCATTGCAAAATCGGGTATCAACTATTGCTTTTATGAGTCTCAAGCTAATGAGGCTGTAATTGTCACAGGGCTTGCTTGTAACACAAACTGCATCATGTGTCCAGTTAGTGAGCAGGCCCGTAATCATACTTTAACCGCAACGAAAGAGGATATCATTAGCCAAGTGAAGTACTATGGGTCAGAAATCAACCATGTTACCATCACTGGCGGCGAACCTACTCTTATGATGCTGGATCTTCCTGAAGTAATAAAGGCAGTCCAATGTCAGTGCCCGAACGCTGCAATTTTGATTTTGACTAATGGACGAACTTTTTCGGTCGATGTTTACGCCAGGCTGTTCAATGATTTGATGCATAAAGAAGACCAAATAGCTATTCCGATTCACGGATCAACAGCGGAATTACATGATGCTATTACGCAAGCTCCGGTTCATTCTTTCAAACCAAGCATGGGTTAGAGAATCTTGCTCAAGGAGCAATGCGGATTGAAATTCGAATTGTAGTCTCTAAATTGAACTATCATGACGTGTCCACGATCGTTGATTTTATTCTTGGTCTCCCTAGAGTATCTGTTGTCAACTTCATTGCGCTGGAAATGTGTGGCAGTGCTATCGTGAATAAGAGTCGTGTCTGGATAGAGTATCCAGATGCTGCTCAAGCATGCGAAGATGGAATAGAAAAACTGATCCATGCAGGTATCGATACGGGATTGTACAATTTTCCGCGCTGTGTTGTTGATCATAAGTACTGGGCAATATGCAAGGACAGCATTTCGGATTATAAGATTCGTTTTACGCCTGAATGTAATAACTGCAAAGTAAGATCAATCTGTGGTGGAGTATTTAATAGCACTTTAAGCACAGGATGTTTTAAAGCTCGTCCAATTTTGGAGTAATACTGTGAAATACAACTATTTCAATTTTAAAAAGTGGGATGCTGACGCGGTTCTTTTAACGAATGATTTTGGAGAATGGGTATTCGTTACTTATGATACCTTTCAGCAACTTTTAAATCATACACTAACTGCTCAAGATACAAACCATCAACTTCTGAGCAGCAAAGGATTCATCTTCGAGACCGCTCCCGAAGTTTATATCGAAAAATATCGAGATAAGCTGCAGACTAGTAAAACTTACCTTTTTGATGCCACTAGCTTACATATTTTTGTTATGACAAACGAGTGCAATGCCCGTTGCGTCTATTGTCAGGCACAATCTGATTGTAGCCATAAAAAGGGAATGATGACTTCCGATATTGCAGACGCAGCGCTTGACATCATGTTCCAGTCTCCCAGTCCTTATTTATCGTTGGAATTTCAGGGTGGTGAACCTCTTCTGAACTATCCGGTTATCCAACATGTTACACTCCACGCTGAAGAATTGGCCCGAAAGAAAAGAAAGCATTTGCAGGTATCATTAGTCAGCAATCTAACATTGCTGACAGACGAAATGATTACCTTTTTTAGAGAGCATAATATTAGTATATCAACATCTATTGATGGCCCCGAAGCACTACAATTTTTAAATCGACCTCTTCGAAATGGAAAAAACACATATCCAGAAACCATACATGGCCTTTATCACTTACGTGAACAAGGCGTGATGGCAGGAGCCATTGAAACTACAACTCGATATAGCCTTGGCCGGTGGAAGGAAATTGTTGACACATATAAAGAACTTGACCTCCATAGCATCTTCCTTCGACCATTAACTCCACTTGGACTTGCTAATGAAGACTGGAATCGAATTGGCTATACTGCAGAAGAGTTTATTGAATTCTACCGTCATGCGCTGTATTACATTATTGATCTTAATAAGCAGGGCTATTACATGAGCGAAGGACATGCATCCACTTTTGTTACAAAAATACTTGGTGGTTTTGGTATCAATTATATGGAATTGCGTTCTCCTTGTGGAGCTGCTGTTGGACAGATGGCCTACTATTACGATGGAAATATTTTTACCTGCGATGAAGGTCGCATGCTTTCGGAAATGGGAGACAATGCTTTTAAACTTGGAAATATCCAGAACAGTTATGATGAACTTATGAATAGTGGTGCCTGCAAAGCGTGCGGAGTTGCATCGTGTCTCGAATCTGCTCCTACATGTCATGACTGTGTATATCAACCCTATTGTGGAACCTGCCCCGTTGTCAATTATGCTTTAGACGGTGATATATTCCCCAAGGAACAAAACTCCTATCGTTGTGTAGTTTATAAAGGAATGATAGAGACGATTTTTACACTACTGCACGAAAATGATCCGGAAAATATTCGAATTTTGAATTCTTGGAAAAGTGCGAGGAAAAGCCAAATGAGTAAAACAAAAAAAGATGATGAGACTCAGACGCTCACAGTTATTGAACGGGAACAACAGCTTGTGGACAGAGCTGAGAGTGCCCATGCCAAGCAACAGGGGGGTGACATGAAAAGGAAAAGTGTACTACTATTCTTTTAAACGCGGAGTCGATTACTTTTGCTGGAATTATTGCGCTTATTGGCTGTAGTGCTGTCATTACTGACTATAGTATTCCCACGGTAGATATTCCGCAGCCTGCGTTTCTGGCGAAATGGCGGAGACAAATACGGATGGAACCTATACGGGCTATTTTATAGATGGTCGTTATAACGGTTTTGGCACTTACGAATTTCTGACAGGTGAAACCTATTCTGGTAATTGGGAAAACGACCAATATTCAGGTTCCGGCAAAATGGTTTATCCTGACATCGGCACATATGACGGAAACTATACAGACGGCCTTCGCAGTGGCAATGGTATTTTTACCTGGGTAGACGGCACAACATATACTGCTCGTGGGCCAATGACAAGATGAACGGAGAAGGAACACTTATCTACGTTGATGGGTCAACCATCACGGGTTCCTTTATAGATAACACACTGTCGGATTACACATTGGAAATTAACAACGATGATATGACCGGAACAATAAATGCTGTCAGTGGTATTGTGACTGCAAATGTATCCTGCAATAATATTCAATATTCCATCATTGTTTCTGATGATGGAACTTTAACTGGAAGTGGTACTATCAGTTACACAAATGGTGATACTTATAGCGGCGACTGTACAAATGGACAAAAATCTTATGGTACTTACATATTTGCTAATGGAGACACCTTCTCTGGAACATATATCAATGACAGTGCTGGTAATGGCACGTATAAGTTTGTTAATGGCAATACCTTGTTTGGCGATTTTTCTGATATGTCCGATTGTCAGCTTACATATACCGTTGATGGAAAGAAATATCTAACGCAATGGGAAAATGGCCGTTGCAGCAGTATTACAAAGAAGTGAAAGAGGAGGAAAAGAAAGTGGCAGATTTTCCCGATTTCAAAAAATCTATTGAGGATTACTTATATGAAGAAGAGGGGAACATCACCCGCAATAAACTCCTTATGGTTGGTTCTCTTGCACTTATTATGAGTTGCCTATTTGCTTTGGATGTAAGTGCAGGCCACAGTTCCCATCGTTCTCACAGTTCCCATTCATCCCACCGTTCTGGTAGCAGCGGACATTACAGCCATTCCAGTCATGAAAGTCACCAGAGTGGCACATCCCATTCCAGTCATTCGAGTGCTGCTCATTCCAACTACTCGGAAAATTCCAATGTGGCTCCGGCAGTAACGCCTGCTCCAACTCCAGTTCCGACTCCTACGCCTGAGCTATGCCATATGTACAAACTCCGAAACAGATGGTCTCAGCTAGTGAAGTTCCACCTGTGTCACTACCTATAATTCCCACGGTGCCAGAAACTATTGTGCCAGCGGTTGAGCATGTAGCTCTTGTCGATGCTGCAGTCACAACAGAAGCAAATAAGTAAATGTCAATTAGCCGCGTGAGGAGAGATTTATCATGGATCTTATCACCAACAAGCAAAAGCTCTTCACTCTGTTCTCGGCCTGCTTGCCAGCAGACGAAACGGTTCAACGAGAACTCCTGATAGAATCAATCATTTCAATGCCAGAGTATTCTTCCACCATGGCTACCCCAAGCTGGAAATACTTATCGAAGGTGTATTCTATTGACGCGTTAAAAAAGTACAATATGGCTACCCTCAAAAGAATCCCTTCTGCCATCAAGGCTGTTCCCAATACACTTCTTTATTTGGAATCCTGTATACAGAGCGGCGATGCATGGAGCTAACAGCATCTGATATGCCAGATTGGACGTCGGCGATTTCCATTACTAAATTTCGTGAGAAGTTGCATTACTCTCAAGATGAACCTAATGTTACTAACCTTACACAGGAGAAGATTCTTCTTGTTTTTCTTGATTCAGTTGTCCGAAGCCCGCTAGAGGTCCTTAACAATTGGACAGTACAAGACTGTCAAAATATCGAGCTAGGTGTTCAAAAGGCTCTGAATGGTAAACTATATTGTATCCCTAGAGCAGAATTCGAACGTCAAAATGTTTTAATCGCGGAGTCGGATACTCTCATTACGGAAATCCAAAATTATAAGAAAGAAGTTAAGTACGTAACTTTAACAAAGAAGGCTTGTACTTTCCTTGCGGGGATGCTTCTTTCTTTGTTTGCACCAATAGCTCTCAACATGCCCAGCGAGGGAGTTGGCCTTTTTTATTTGCTTGCTTTCATTATCTCGATTGTATATGCAGTAAAGGGTGATTTCAAAATGGCGCAAGACAATAATAAGGACACTTCGCTAACTGTCTTAGAACATTTGGATAAACAAGCGGTATGCTTGGAAGCGCTGATACCATCCAATGGAAAAGGCAAAAGTACTCTTATCTACATTGCGGCTCTAATGGTTGCATTTGTTGGGTGCTATGGTTGTTCGAATATTGCACATTCTATAAAAATTAAGCAGAATGCAAATCCTGATGTTACAGTTCATGTTTCGGATGCAGACGATCTGATTTATGAGAACGCATACCAAAATTATCAACGGACTTCTCTTGGCAACGACATAAGCTCTTCCAAGAATGGGGGATATACGCTCTCAATCAACGAATATACTGCTGTTCCAAATGCAGATAACACTGCTACCATAGTGACTAGCGCCTTTGGCTCATATCAAATAATAGGAAATAAAATTACAGGGCTAAATGCCGCTAACGATATGCTCTACTATGTACTTGAGGATGGATTGATTCATTGTTGCAATGCGCTGGATGGCACCAATGATATGGTTCTTGCTGGCAATTGTAAAGCCTCTCACCTAATTGTAGCTGAGGGATATTTATTTTATATCGATTCACACAACGGTAATTGCTTGACCCGCTGTGCTATAGATGGGTCTGATCTCAAAGTTGTGTCTCACCAAAAAATTAAGTCGTATGTAATTGTAGGCGGCGATGCGATTTATCTGACAGAAAACGAGAAACTCTATCGATCTTCTAATGTGATGGGCGATGTGTTTCCCGATGGTGAACTTATCGCAGAGAATATTTCTGATTTTCAGTATAATGGTGATATTATCGCGTTGAATGCGGGCAATTTGATATCTTTTGAAGTAGATAAAACTGATTACAAAGAGCTTATCATGGATCAAACCGTAACGAGTCTCGCAGGTGCGGCATATCAGCATGTTTATTATACAGAAAACGGTGCACTGTACGATTTGAATACGGATGACCTAACTTCTACACAAATTGCAGACAATATCGGAGTTGTGTTGTCAATAGACAATATAGATAATCGTATTTTTGCAACAAGAAAAGTTCGTAATGGTGACTACTACACTTATGACAACCAATATTTAAACTAAGGAACGTTGATTATGCAGGTGGGAAAATGGCATCAGGAACTTGATATGTTCCTCAACATCAAGACAACTTTCATACTGGAAGGCAATGTCTATGATATGTATTCCTATCCGACAAAACAGGAAGACGGTAGTGAGAGATGGGATATGTCATGCTTGACAAGTATCTGAATAGTTACTTTCATGATCATGGCTACGAAAATATCATCTATTTCAATCACATTGATGGATTCTACGACCCATTCAAAGGTCAAAAGGCACGTACAGGTGATTTGTTTACCTCGGATGATATCACAATCCGTGAGGGAATGGGGCGTCAAAATCTGACGGAAGCAGGTACGGCAATTCGAGCTGTGTTAGAAAATAGAGGAAAACCTGCCGTGATTATCATGATGCAGGCTTCCCGCTATGTGCTTTCCGCAGATAATGTTAGTGAAAATGAGCGAGATTTTTATTCTAAACTCATGCTAGCGTCGCTAAAAAAAGACACAAGCCCGAAATGGAGATAAGGGATTTCTCAACAATTTGTTGGTATTGGTAACGGAAAAGGCCAATGATGTTCCAGCATGGTTCTATCTTGATAATCCTTTAGAGAAGACCATGATGCTGAATAAACCGGACAAATCTGCCCGCAGGATGTTTATTGATACTCAGATTCAATATTTTCTAAAGCCAAAGGAAAATTATTCAGAAGAGAAAATCGAAAACATGAAGGAGACCTTCTGCGATTTGACAGAAGGAATGCGTAATCTTGATTTAAATGCTCTTCGTATCTTTTGCGCGAATGAAGGATTGGATTTAAGTGATATTAGACGGGCTATTGATATGTTCAAGTATGGTGTCAAATCCAATCTTGGGAGGAAATACCAGAAGATAGACTCGAACATGCGGAAGATTTATTCGGCACCGTGTTAAAGG
>ENA-OQCX01001375-OQCX01001375.1-human-gut-metagenome-genome-assembly--contig:-NODE-1375-length-11258-cov-3.262241_pt1 | contig 11258 bp, 16 predicted proteins | sample MGYA00242762_ERZ504587 | MGnify/ENA primary metagenome ERZ504587 (study PRJEB26092, sample SAMD00036337) | human gut metagenome | host: Homo sapiens | study: EMG produced TPA metagenomics assembly of...
CTTTCCTTATCCGGCGTTAGCCGGGGTTCTGTTACTCTTGTCAAGAGTAACGCAAAAGCACTTTTGACAGGCGAGCCCATCAAAAATGCAACCTGCAAGCAGGTTTTGCGTTCTCCGAAGGGCAAAGAGCCACCTTTGAAAAGGCACTCTCTGCACACTCCGCTAAACTTTTGCTGTGACAAACCGTGACGATGGTGACAATGTTTTAGACCACATCACCGTTCTCGGAGAGTTTGTCACGGTCGTCACGCATTGACACGCTTTCTTTCCAAAGGGATATTTTTCGTCCGATGTGCGTGCGACTCGCTTTGTAATGAATGTCGTAATCTTTAAGCAACCGCCCGGCGTTGATACTAAGTCTTAGCGACAGAACATTAGGCTTAATATCCAATCCAATAAGTTTGCTCAATTCAGAAGCCGTCCCGTCCCATCGGCTACTGTCCGAAGAAAGAACAGTCGATACCTTTTCAAGCAGCGGGTCAGGCGGCTCTGTCCAAACTTCTGTTTCGCTTTTTTCAAATTCCCATATAAGTTTTTGCGGATTGCGAACAAGGTGTATTCGCTGATCCTGCTGATCTCTGCCGGTGATGTCAAGCGTTGCGGCATTGGTTGTTCGTTTCTCTTTGCTGAGAACAAAGGCGCCGTCTGCCGCACCGAGCAATCCGTTTGTGCCGGAGATTGTATCAAATTTATCGTCAGCCTGCTGTTTGCGTGTGTGATGGACGATAAGCATTGTTACCTTGTAGCTGTCGGCAAGCGCTTTCAGCTTTGCGACTACATCGTAATCACTGCCGTAGCTGTAATCCGCACCACCTGTCTCTCGAACACGCTTTAGCGTATCTATGATAATCAGTCCGGTGTCAGGGTGTTCCTGAATAAAACCTCTTATTTGGTCTTCCAAACCGCCGTTTACGGTTTTGCTTTCTGTTGCAAAATACAAGTTGTCCGTTTCGTCAGCGCCGAACATATGATAGAGCCTGCGCTGTAAGCGAGGGTAATCATCTTCAAGGGCAAAATAAAGAACGGTTGCATTGCGGACTCTGTAATTCCAAAGCGGAGTTCCAGTGCTGATATGGTAAGCGAGCTGTGCCATCATAAAACTCTTTCCTACTTTCGGAGAACCCACGAACAAGTAAGTTCCCTGATAAAGCAGACCGTCTATAAGTGCGGTTTGTGTTTCGAAATCGGTATCATACAGAGCCGACATTGAAACGGTTTTCAAATATGACGGATCCATTTGTCTCAGCATTTCTCTTTGCATTTCACGAAAACTTTCGTCAAAATCCTTGATATTTTCATCGTTATCGTTTATACTAATGTCAGTACATTTTTGGATTGACTGCTCCGTATCTGCGCCAACAGATACATTCGGGGCGGTCATTTCTTTTTTATTCTCCATTGTTATCCTCTCCTTTCAATCCGCCGAGAATATCGGCAATCATTTCTATTACATCAAGCAACTCATCATTTACCTCCCCGCCGGCTTCTATTCGCTGTAATTCCGACAGCACATCGGCAAGCTGGTTTCGCAAAGCCTTGAATACTCTCGGATTGCCTTGCACAACTATATCCCTGTGCGTGAGTCGCCTTGTTATATAATCCTGCTTAGTTAGTCCTGAAAGCCGTACATAAGTTTCAATTTGTTTGTCCTCCTCCGGCGATACACGAAACGCTACGGTTTTGTTTCTCCAGCGGTTGTGATCATCTCTGTTTTTAAGTGACATTATACTCGCCCCTTTCCATATCTAACTTATCCGCCATTTCAGCCTGCTTTGACGGGAACAAGTGCGCATAGTTGTAAGTTATATCAATGCTTTCATGTCCCACACGGTCTGCAATAGCCGTCGCAGAGAATCCCATATCAATCAGCAAACTAACGTGGCTGTGGCGGATATCGTGAATACGGATTCTTTTTACGCCTGCTTCTTTTGCGCCTCTGTCCATTTCTCTGTGCAGATAGCTTTTTGTAATTGGAAACACTCTGTCCTCCAACCCCACATCGTAAAGCATTTTCAGATAATCTGCATTTCATCACAAAGGAACTTTGGCAACTGAATTGTGCGGTTACTTTTCTCTGTTTTCGGTGAAGTGATTATATCTCTGCCGTTTAAGTGCTGAAACGATTTATTAATTGTTACCGTTCGCTTTTCAAAATCGAAATCAGCAGAAGTAAGAGCTAACAGCTCGCCCTCACGAATACCCGTCCAATAGAGCATTTCAAACGCATAGTATGACATCGGCTTATCCATCATTGCATCAGCAAACTTCAAATATTCCTCTTTAGTCCAGAAAAGCATTTCACGATTTTTCTTTTTACCCATACTGCCCGCCTTTTGACAAGGGTTTTCTTTCAGGTTGTAGTACCTGACAGCATGGTTGAATATCGCAGACAGCTGATTGTGTATTGTTTTCAAATATACGGGAGAATACGGTTTGCCGTTATCGTCCTTATAATTGATAAGCTCATTTTGCCAAGTAATTATTTGTTGTGCGGTTATGTTACACATTTTCAGCTTACCGAAATATGGAATAAGCTTTTTATCAATAATATGTTTCTTGGTTTCCAAGTGTTTTCTTTAAGTCGAGTCTGCATATCTTCGGAGTAATGTTCAACAAAACTCTTGAAATTCATATCCAAATCTCCGCCAAGCTTATTAAGTTGTTCTCTTTCCCACGCCTGAGCCTCACGTTTTGTTTTGAATCCTCGTTTTTGTGATTGCTTTCGTTCGCCATTCCAATCGGTATAGCGATAGATAACACGCCAAGTATTTGTTTTTTCTTCCTTATAAACAGCCATTGATATCACATCCTTTCTTTTTCGGCTGTACCATAACAAACTCTTTCTAAAAAATACTGTTTGTTTACTCGTCCTGAAATTGTTATAAAGCCTTGTGCTTTTAACTCTTCGTTAAGCTGCTGCACGATTTTATAGGCATAAGATTTTGAAATACCTAATTCGTCGGCAACATCTTGTACTTTCATAAATGTTGTACTCATACTGAAACCTCCTTTCAATTCTTGTTAGTTTGTTTATTTAGTGTCGGAGAACTTTCTGACCGCATTCCGATTTGCCCGAGCGGATACACCATTACCGTGATGTATGACGGATATTCAGTTTTCGCAAACAACTTAACGCTATTTGCTTAATGATTATACTAAACATATTCCGTTATGTCAAGTGGTTTTCACAAAAATATTAAACTTTTTTGTTTTATGTTGCTTGACATATACTAAACATATATGATATACTGATTGCACATTACATAAGTAAGGAGCGTATTTTATGGCAATCGGAGAGAGAATAAGATTCTTTCGTAATCTTTGCGGAATGACACAGAAATATTTAGGACAGGTGGTCGGATTTCCTGAAAAGACCGCTGACATTCGTATGGCACAGTATGAATCCGGAAGTAGAACGCCTAAGGCTGATTTAACAAATAAACTTGCAGAGGTTTTCGATATATCTCCGCAGGCGCTTTCTGTTCCCGACATTGACAGTTATATAGGGTTAATGCACACCTTGTTTACATTAGAGGACAGATATGGATTGACAATAATAAAAACTGAAAACGGTGTTTCAATGTATGCAGACCCTCGCAAGGGGACGGACGCTACCGAGCTTTCGGAAATGCTTAATGCGTGGCTGAACAATCCGAGAAATATCACAACGGCGATATTAACCGTGACGAATATGACAAGTGGCGTTACAATTATCCGAAATATGATGAAACTTCAGGTTTTGTAAAAGTACCGTCACAAGCACTCAGCGATATGCTGGTGAATACTTTGAAAAGAAATGAGTAAGTTAATATGGATAAAATTTTAAGCCGTATAATGAATTCTGATGATTGGCCATCGATTCAGATGCCAGAAAACTTAGAATTACTGAATGAAATTGCAGATAACAGTTTCGAATTAACCACGTTTGAGGGAATGCTTGCAGCAACACTAATGTATCATCAGATTCTTGAGGCGATGTGTATGCACATTTTGGAGGATTGTTATTTCTACATCCAACTTTCTGTTTATCCTGCTGAAATTGAGTTCAAAATACCAAAAGATAAAATGTTCGGATATTATATTAATGAACTTAAATCATCCGTCAGTTTTCCAAAGAAACAGGAATTTATTGAAAAAGCAGAATTATTTAATTCTTACAGAATTAAAGCGGTTCACAAGATGCGAAGAACAAATTTGGATACTATATCCGTAGAACTTAAAAAAGTAAAAGGCTGTTTCGATAAAATATATGACCTTTATAACGACATTCAGGATGAATTCCGCGTGATATTCCATAGCTATAAAAAAAGATACTTTTATTGATTACCTCACAGACGAAGAGTACAACAATTATTTTGGATAGAAAAAAGAGCTATCAGACTTTCAAAAAATCTGATAGCTCTTTACTTTTACAATAATTCAAATAATGTTGCCATTTTGTTGCCAAAAAGCATATACAATCGGCAAAAGCCCAGTAAAATAGGGCTTTTTCAGGAGTGCGAAATTATTCCCACTCTACTGTTCCGGGGGGTTTACTTGTTATATCATAGACTACTCTGTTGACATGTTCAACTTCATTTATGATGCGGTTGGAGACTCTGCCTAGAATTTCGTAGGGGATTTTTGCCCAGTCGGCTGTCATAAAATCATCGGTTGTAACGGCACGGAGAGCGATGAGTTCGTCATATGTTCTTGCGTCACCCATAACACCAACGGTTTTCACACCCGGGAGGACTGCGAAGAACTGGCTCATTTTATCTGCGTAACCGCACTTATCCATTTCATCACGAAGAATTGCATCGGCTTCCTGAAGAATACGAACCTTTTCGGCTGTAACTTCACCGATTACACGCACACCGAGTCCCGGACCCGGGAACGCTGACGCCATACGAGGTCGTGCGGAAGTCCAAGCTTCTCACCTACTACTCTTACCTCATCTTTGAAAGGTCTTTAAGCGGTTCAATTACACCTGCAAAGTCAATATCTTCCGGGATACCAACCTGATTGTGATGTGTTTTGATTTTTGCGGCATCGCCTTTACCGCTTTCGATACGGTCGGGATAAATTGTACCCTGTGCAAAATAACCCTCGCCGTAGCTTTCACGGATTTTGTTCCAGAACACCTTATAAAATTCTGTGCCGATGATGTGGCGCTTTTCTTCGGGTTCTTCAACACCTTTAAGCTTTGCAAGGAACTCTTCCTGACAATTAATGCGGACAAAGTTCATATCAAAAAGCTTTGTAAATGTCTGCTCAACAAAGTCACCCTCGTCTTTTCTCATAAGTCCCTGATCAACGAAAACGCAGGTAAGTTGTTTACCGACTGCCTTGCTGAGAAGTGCTGCGGCAACAGATGAATCTACACCGCCCGAAAGTCCGAGAACTACACCCTTGTCACCAATCTGCTCTTTAAGCTGTGCAACAGTTGTGTCGATAAAACTTTCCATTTTCCACTCACCCTTACATTCGCAAACATCATAAAGGAATGAACGGAGCATATCTTTACCGTTTTCTGTATGGTTAACTTCGGGATGGAACTGAACACCGTAAAACTTTTTTTCAGGACATGACATTGCGGCTACGGGACATACATCCGTTGTAGCTGTAATGCTGAATCCTTCGGGAACTTCATTGATATAGTCACGGTGACTCATCCATGAAATTCCTTCACTCTTTACGGATTTAAAGAGTATATCATTGTTATTATATCTTGTAACTGTCTTGCCGTACTCACTTGATGAATTGTCTGTAGCCGAAACAACATTGCCGCCGAGTGTGTATGCCATAAGCTGACAACCATAGCAAATGCCGAGAATCGGAATTCCGAGTTCAAAAATTTCAGGAGTATAATGCGGTGATGACTCGTCATAAACGCTGTTAGGACCGCCTGTGAAGATAATACCTTTTGGGCTAATGTCTTTGATTTTCTGAATATCAACGGTATAAGGAAGAATTTCGCAATACACATTGCACTCACGAACCCTTCTTGCAATCAGCTGATTGTACTGACCGCCGAAATCAAGAACAATGACAGTTTCTTTTGTAGCATTGCTCATAGTAAAATTCCTTTCAAATTTAAAGAATACCGCACAGAGTTTGTGCGGTATTCAATTAATATTTTAATTATCTGTAAATAATATCGTTTCTGGAAGGACCGTTTGAAACCATTGTAATCGGCACACCGATAGCCTTTTCGGCAAATTCAATGTATTCACGGCATTCCTTAGGAAGCTTGTCATATTCTGTAATACCTGAAATTGAACACTTCCAGCCCTTGAGCTTTTTGAGGATAGGTTTGCATCTTTTAAGCTTTGTTGTTGACGGGAAGTAGTCAATTTCCTTGCCGTCAAGCTCATAACCCACACAAACAGGGATTTCATCAAGATATCCGAGAACATCAAGAACCGTGAAAGCAACCTGTGTTGCACCCTGAACCATACAACCGTAGCGTGTTGCAACGAGGTCAAGCCAACCCATTCTTCTCGGTCTGCCTGTTGTTGCACCAAATTCTCCGCCGTCACCGCCTCTTCTGCGAAGTTCGTCAGCCTCATCGCCGAAGATTTCAGAAACAAATTCACCTGCGCCTACTGCACTTGAATAAGCCTTGACAACTGTGATGATTTCTTTGATTTCATACGGAGGAATACCTGCACCTACAGCACCGTAACCTGCAATTGTATTGGATGAAGTAACCATAGGATAAATGCCGAAGTCAGTATCCTTGAGTGAACCAAGCTGTCCCTCAAGAAGAATATTCTTTCCGTCTTTGAGAGCATTATGAACAAAAGTGAATGCGTCACCGACATAAGGAGCAAGAAGTTCCTTATATTCCATTAGCTTATCAAAAACTTCCTGTTCTGTGATTTCGGGCTTGTTGTAGAGGTTTTTCAGAGTTGCATTCTTGATTTCAAGAGCGTGTCTGATTTTCTCTCTGAGTGAATCGGGATCATCATAAAGTTCATTAATCTGGAAACCGATTTTTGAATACTTGTCAGAATAGAACGGAGCGATACCGCTCTTTGTTGAACCGAAAGAATTTTTGCCGAGACGCTCTTCCTCATAGCAATCAAATGCTACATGGTAAGGCATAACAATTTGCGCTCTGTCAGAAATAATAATGTTTGGCTCGGGAACTCCGCGATCTTTGAGGTGAGCCATTTCCTTAACGAAGTTTCAACGCTGAAAGCAACACCGTTGCCGATTATATTGGTGATATTCTGATGAAAAACACCCGAAGGAAGCTGGTGAAGAGCAAATTTTCCGTAATCGTTGACAATTGTATGTCCTGCGTTTGCACCGCCTTGAAAACGAATTACGATGTCGCTGTCGTTTGCAAGAACATCGGTAATTTTACCCTTGCCCTCGTCGCCCCAGTTGGCACCTACAATTGCTTTTACCATTTTACAAAACTCCTTTTTACAGACGCATGGTCTGCTATAAATAAAATATATACTTGAACCAAAGGTTCGATTAAATCAGTTTAATTAAACATTGATTTCAGGCTTGTCAGACTTAACATCTGCGTACTTTTCAAGAACAGGCTTAATGCACTCGTTGAGGAAGTCCTCTGTCTGCTCTTTTGCTCTGCCTGTGTAGTTTTCCGGCTTGAGAATTTTTTCAAGCTCTTCAAGAGTAACGCCGAATGCCTCATCTGCGGCAATTCTTTCGAGAAGATCATTTTCGCCGCCTTCAACCTTGACTACTCTTGACGCAGCCATTGAATGCTCACGGATTTTCTCGTGAAGCTGCTGTCTGTCAGCACCACGCTTCTTAACTGCATCCATCATAATATTCTCTGTTGCCATAAACGGAAGTTCTTTTCTGAGTCTTTGTTCAATTACCTTTGGATAAACAACAAGACCGTCTGCAACATTTGCATAAAGTGAAAGGATGCCGTCAACTGCGAGGAATGCCTCCGGAACGCTGAGACGCTTGTTGGCTGAGTCATCAAGTGTTCTTTCAAACCACTGTGTGGCAGTTGTAAAGTAACCGTTGAGAACATCAACCATAACATATCTTGAAAGTGAACCAATACGCTCACTTCTCATTGGGTTGCGCTTGTAAGCCATAGCCGATGAACCGATCTGATTCTTTTCAAACGGCTCTTCAACCTCTTTGAGGTGCTGAAGAAGTCTGATATCATTTGAGAATTTAGCGGCTGACTGAGCAATTCCTGCAAGAACATTGAGAAACTGTGAGTCAAGCTTTCTTGAATATGTCTGACCTGATACAGGGAAACAAGCCTTGTAGCCCATTTTTTCTGCAATCTTATGATCAAGCATTTTGCACTTTTCGTGATCTCCGTCAAAGAGTTCAAGGAAACTTGCCTGTGTACCTGTTGTACCCTTTGAACCGAGAAGCTTAGCCTTTGAAAGCTGATACTCAACATCTTCAAGATCCATAAGGAGCTCCTGAAGCCAGAGAGTCGCTCTCTTACCTACTGTTGTAGGCTGTGCAGGCTGAAAATGAGTGAATGCAAGTGTTGGAAGAGCCTTGTATTCATCGGCAAACTTTGAAAGGTTGCGGATAACGGTGATAAGCTTATTTCTGATAAGCTTGAGTCCTTCTGTCATAATGATGATATCTGTGTTATCACCGACATAGCAGGAAGTTGCTCCGAGATGAATAATGCCCTTTGCGTTCGGACACTGAACACCGTAAGCATATACATGTGACATTACATCGTGACGAACAATTTTCTCTCTTTCCTGTGCAACTTCATAGTTGATATCATCAGCGTGAGCCTTGAGTTCGTCAATCTGCTCCTGTGTAATTGGGAGTCCGAGTTCTTTTTCCGATTCTGCAAGAGCAATCCAGAGTTTTCTCCATGTTCTGAATTTTTTATCAGGCGAGAAAATGTATTTCATTTCCTTGCTTGCATAACGGGCTGACAAGGGTGATTCATAAGTATCTTTTACCATTATTTACATCCTTTCAATTAGTTGTCCTTTTTATTGTTTTCATCGAAGTTCATTCCTCCACGCTCTTTGCCCTTAAAGGTTTCTTTTGTGATAGGAGCGGGTAATTACCCGTAAAGCAACCGTCACAAAAGCCTACGGGAGCGTTGTGAATCATCTCACGAAGTGACTCAACAGGGAGATATCCGAGGGAATCAGCCTTGCTGAGCTTTGTGATTTCTTCGATTGTATGGTTGCAGGCGATAAGCTCTCCTCTTGACGGAATGTCTGTACCGTAATAACACGGCCACATAAACGGAGGTGAGCTGATACGCATATGCACCTCTTTTGCGCCTGCCTCCTTGAGCATTGTAACAATTCGGTCAACAGTTGTACCACGCACAATGCTGTCATCAATAATAACAACTCTCTTGCCTTTGATTTTGTCGGCAATCGGTTGAGTTTAATTTTTACGCTTTTCATTCGTTCCTTTTGACTTGGCTTTATGAAGGTTCTGCCGATGTAGCTGTTCTTCACAATAGCCTTTTCATAAGGAATTCCGGATTCTTCGCTGTAACCGATTGCGGCATCAATTCCCGATTCGGGAACACCGACAACCATATCAGCCTCAACAGGGTATTTCCTTGCAAGAATTCGTCCTGCCTGCTTTCTTGCCTCATAAACGCTTACTCCGTCAATAAAGGAGTCTGAACGGGCAAAATAAATATACTCAAAAATGACAAAGTGCCTTTTTCTTGTCACCAAAGTCGGGTTTCATACTGCGAACACCGTTTTGGTCTACAATTACGATTTCACCCGGTTCAACATCACGGACAAATTCTGCACCGCAGGCATCAAGAGCCGCACTTTCACTTGCAAAAACATAGGAATCGTTGTACTTGCCCATACAAAGCGGTCTGAATCCGTGAGGATCACGAGCCGCAATAAGCTTTCTCGGCTCATAACAAGGAGCGAATAAGCTCCCTCAATTACCTGCATTGTTCTTGCAACGGCATCTTCAACAGAATGACATTTAAGTCTTTCACGGGCAATTACATAGCAGATAACCTCGCTGTCGATTGTTGTCTGAAAGATTGCGCCGCGCTGTTCAAGACTTCTGCGGATTTCAAGCGCATTGGTAAGGTTGCCGTTATGAGCAATTGAAAGCGTACCCTTTACATAACGCATAACAAGCGGTTGTGCATTTTCCAGCACAGAACCGCCTGCAGTCGAGTAACGAACATGCGAAACCGCCATTTGTCCGTTGAGAGAATCAAGAATTTTGTTGTTAAAGACCTCGGTAACAAGGCCCATATCTTTGTGATAATCAATTACACCTTCGTCAGATACAGCGATGCCGCAGCTTTCCTGTCCTCTGTGCTGGAGAGCAAGCAAGCCGTTATAACAAGCGTATGCAGGGTTAATTGTGCCGTCGCTGAATATGCCGAATACTCCGCATTCTTCGTGCAGACCTTCTTTTGCAAAATTATCGAAAGAAAATTCCAAGGTGCCACCATCCGATTAATCAAAATAACTATCCAAAGTTTAATTCACATATCTTAATTCAAAAATTCACAATGTAGTTATTATGCAAGACCTACACGCTTCATCATTTCGGCATAAGCCTCTTCAACACCGCCCATGTCACGACGGAAACGGTCTTTGTCGAGTTTTTCCTGAGTATCCATATCCCAGAAACGGCATGTATCGGGAGAAATTTCGTCAGCAAGGAGAATCTTGCCCTTATATCTGCCGAACTCAATCTTGAAGTCGATAAGATCAACCTTGCACTGCTTGAAGAATTCAATCATAATCTCATTAATCTTGAAAGCCATTTCTGTGATTGTGTCGATTTCTTCCTTTGTAGCAAAGCCTGCTGCGAGAATGTGATATTCATTTACCATGGGATCGCCGAGTTCATCGTTCTTATAGCAGAATTCAAGAACAGGAGTCTTCATCGGAGTGCCTTCGGGAAGACCGAGACGCTTTGAAAGACTGCCGGCAGCTTTATTTCTTAAAATTACCTCGAGAGGAACAATTTCAACCTTCTTGAGGACGGTATCTCTGTCGTTAAGCTCTTCAACAAAGTCTGTTGCAATGCCGTGCTTTTCGAGAAGCTTGAACATAAAGTTTGACATACGGTTGTTTACAACACCCTTGCCAACGATTGTACCCTTTTTCTCGCCGTTGAATGCAGTTGCGTCATCCTTGTAGGAAACGATGCAGAGATCGGGATCTTCTGTAGAAAATACCTTTTTAGCTTTTCCTTCGTAAAGTAATTCTTTCTTTTCCATAATCAAATCCTCCATAAAGATGCGGCTTTGCGCCGTAATTAAAAAACAATACAAGATACATTATAAT
>ENA-OQCX01001377-OQCX01001377.1-human-gut-metagenome-genome-assembly--contig:-NODE-1377-length-11230-cov-1.995767_pt1 | contig 11230 bp, 9 predicted proteins | sample MGYA00242762_ERZ504587 | MGnify/ENA primary metagenome ERZ504587 (study PRJEB26092, sample SAMD00036337) | human gut metagenome | host: Homo sapiens | study: EMG produced TPA metagenomics assembly of...
ATTTTATCTAAGCAAAAATGAAGTATGCTGAGAATAACGCAATGAAGCGAGGTGAAGGTTGGAAGATACATTACCGATTAGTCTCATATGTGACTTTATCTTTTGTCCACGAAGGGCATGGTTAGAAATCCAAGGTGAGAAGATTGAGTCGTTACAGATGGAGCGCGGTTTTCATGACCATCGTGCAGTGGATGACGCCAACGGTGGCCGCGGGGATACTGACTATAGGGCAGTTAATGTGAATCATCAGGGGTGGGGACTGTCGGGGCGATTAGATGCGGTCCGGTTGAATGAAGACAACGGTGTGATTATCCGTGAATATAAAGCTACACCCGTGCGTAGGAGTATGGATGTGACACATGCCATGCGTATACAGCTCGCCTTGCAGGCTGCATGCATGGAGGATATGGTTATCGAGTAGATGGGACTGAAATATTCTTTACCTCGCACCATCGGATTGTTCCTGTTGAACTAAGAAAATCCGATTACGAGGAGGCTTACGGTTCCGTGCAGGAGGTTCGTAAGCTTATTGAGTGTGAAACAGCTCCATTGCCTTTTGAGGATGATCCGCGGTGCATGCGTTGCTCGCATGCAGGTATCTGTCTACCTGAAGAACGCGCGCATAACATTCCGGAACATCGTATTATGGTGAAAGTGCCGGATCATGCGGTTACTCATCTAGCGACGCCTGGCGCACGTGCCTACTTGAAGTCAGGACGTATGCATGTCTCCAAAAATGGTGATGAATCACCTCGGTTCCCCTGGATTCGATTCAGGCTCTCCAGATACACGGGAATGTAGATGTATCAAGTGGTTTGATGAGAGAGCTGATGTGGCGTAATATCCCTATTCTCTGGTGCAGTGGAACAGGTCGACTGATGGGTTGGTCGGTTTCTTCCTATGGGCCCAATGGAGAGACTCGTGTCGCTCAACATGTCGCTTCGCACGAAGGGCGACTGGATCTTGCTCGTGAGTTCATATCGGCAAAAATTCACAATCAAATAGTATTGCTCCGACGGTCCGATAAAACAACAATGTTTTGTTTGATATGAAACATATAGAGAAATCAGTGGTGAATGCCAATCGTATACAGGATATTCTAAGTTTGGAGGGGCAAGCTGCTGCGTTGTACTTTTCGCAATTTCATCATCTTATCAGCGTGAATAAGCGAAATGAGTGGCCATGGTTGGAACGAATGCGACACCCTGCGCCTGACCCTCTTAACGCATTACTGGATTACACCTACTCTCTTTTGTTGAGCGACTGTATTCGCGCGATTGTATCTTGTGGACTTGATGCACATGCAGGTTTTCTGCACAGTAGTAAACGTAATAAGCCGGCTCTTGCCCTCGATCTTATGGAGGAATTTCGTGCGCCCATTGCGGATTCCGTTGTGCAGACGGTTGTGAACAATGGGGAAATCAAGCGAAATGGATTCGCTAATGTGATGGGCTCTGTGCGGTTACGTGATGAGACTCGTAAGACCCTGATCGGTGCGTATGAACGACGGATGGCAACGGAATTGAAGCATCCGGTTTATGCATATCGGGCATCATGGCGCAGGATTGTGGAGATACAGGCACGCATGGTGCTGGGGCGATTGGAGGGCAGCCTTGAGCGTTATCGGGGAATACGAGTGCGTTAAGGGGTGATTACATGAATAATTTGATGCAGCGGTACATCATTGCTTATGACATCAAGGATGATTCTCGAAGGATTCGTGTCTCCAAGCTGCTGCAGAGTTATGGGAACAGGTTGCAGTACAGCGTTTTTCTCATGGAAATGCGGGAGGTAAGACTTGTGAGGATGGAAGAGCGACTTCATACGTTAATCAATGGTGCGGAAGATTCGGTGGTTATAGCTCGGCTGGATGATGCGAAGACTTCTGATCGATTGTTTTTATAGGATCGCGAAACTATGAAGATGTGAGAGTGCGACAGTGATTTGAGTGCTGGTTTGGTGTGAAAAACGATTAGGGAAAACGAGAATGTCGGGATCTTGAGTTGTATCGGTGTACATATGTATGTAGCTGATGGATTTGCCGGATTCGTGAGTTTTTACACAATCGCCTATGTCGATGTGTGTCAGGATGTATGATGGTGTTTTCTCCGAAGTGTTATTGCGGATATTGCAGTAATGGTTTTCGTGGGCAGCGGTGTGCTGCTGTTCAGCGTGGCAAATCTCCGGAGCTTCATTGAGGGATGTTGTAGTGATCGACCTCTCGTTTGATTCCATCTATCTCTGGGGCTATTGTGGCCCCGGAGCTTCTTTGTATGCATGCTGATTTGGTGCTGCTTAACGATGATGGTACGATGTGTGAGTAGTGAATCGATCTCACTAAAACATGTAGAGAAAAGAGCAATGATGCGCAAACTCACAGTACAAGACTTGAATGAAGACGGCAAAAATTGGGGGCTCGAATGCGCTGACGGAAGTAACGTCGCTCGCACCGGCAGCAGGTATGGGTAGTATCGTAGCTCCTGCAAAATACACTGCTGGTAATGGGTCGACGTATGTGTACGAGAAGCGCTGGGTGAATGATGGAGTGTGTTGATACTGTGCTCATTGATTCTAGAACATCACAGGCCAATCGTTTGGAAGACTACATCAGCCGAGCGATTGAAGTTGGCCATCCGATTTTCAGTAAGATGCCCCAAGTTCGCGTACGTTATGAGATGATCCCAGGAGACGAAAGCAGCGTCAGGTATTTCGATGATGTTCAATTGCCACATCGTGCGGTGGACGCGCATATTCGCATCGCTGAATTCAGTGAATCCGACAAAGTCAAGTACATGGCGGCACGAAACTCCTCCTTGGAGGATTTGTCTGCAATGCTGGCGATTTCCCCAGTGACAGTGATGTTTGGGTGCTGGGACTCAACACGAAACAAGAACCAACTGCGTATTCCCGCCAGCTTCAACGGTGAGATTTATGCGGTGCTTGCTGATCAGACGCATGAGTCTCCAATTCATCGTGCAGGCGCGCGTATTGATCCAGTTGCAGCCGGAGTGCATCTAACCAAAAATGAAGCCAAGAAAATTGCTGAGCGCATCAAAGGAACAATGAATGACAAGAAGCTCAGCAAATTCGCGAGTAGCGGGGATGGCTCAACTATCGTCATTGGTGCGATTCCCCCATCAACTGATGCAAATGCTCTTGATGGCATCGCAGTTCGTAGTATTACGCGCACACATGTCCTGAGTTTCTCCATGCTTCGGGCTATGCGCTTCGGTAAAGGGCCAGAGGGTGATGAAGCTATCCGTGTACTGCTGGCTGCAGCGTTGATCAATGCGATGGTTGGAAGCAATGCGGAATTGCATCTACGGGAAAACTGCTTCCTTGTGGAAGCTGATGAGCCGAAAACCGTTCTGGATCGTCGTGGCGGTAAACATGATGATTTGGAGATGCTTACGCTGGAAGACGCCGATGAGCTGTTGGCTCAGGCATATGCACAAGCTCAGAAAAAGGCAGGCATTGATTGGCATGGGCAAATTATCACTGTGCAAGGCGACCCTGCAGTGATTGAATCTGCAAGCGCTGCTGACGACGATGATAGATGATAACCGGAAGATGGCGCTATGACGTTCGCGATTCGTATCCACTTCCTTCTTGCTTCCTATCAAGGAGCAAGCGAATATGGGGAGAAGGAATCTTTTCCAACTCCCATGCGTTTATATCAGGCAATGGTATCAGCCGCACATACCGTTTTTTCATCTGAAAATTCACAGGGTATGCTTGACAAGCGTTTGAACGCAGCACTCGAATGGTTGGAATCGAATCCGCCGGAAGCGATTCGTTTTCCGGAGATAGTTTCGCAATCTCCAACCTCCCATAATGCCATTGCTTATAGGCGTAAAGCAGACAAAGCTCCCAAAGCGGAGCGGGCCCGGTCGGCTGTGATGTACCGTACTGATGAACAAGGGGATATGATCCTCGAGTGGAAAAATGGCCCAGACGACGAAGAGTGCAGTACAATTGCAGATTTGTGTTGGGAGATTCCATTCTTGGGTGGCGCTGGAAGTCCTGTACGTATTACTGTCGAGGAGGGATTTGATTTCCCCCTTCCTGATTCGTATATGCTGCGTCCGGAATCACAATCATTGATGGAAGTCGAGCGTGCGCGCGAATTGCCTTGCCCTGCGCCGGGGCTTCATCAGGAGCTGATGGAGCATTACACTCAGGCTAATCCACATCCAGCCTCTAAGATTCCGAAGGATTCATCCACAAAAAAAGACACAGAAGTCAGATCTGAGAAAAGATTGCAGTGTGTACATCGCAGTACCTACAGCCCTCAGAAACAAGCCAAGTCGCAGTACAGCTGCCATGGACTCGTATGATTATCATCCCGCGCGCGTGGAGTCGAATGCTTCGGCGTGGAATCCTCGGGATGATGAATTGACTGCATGGTGTGTGGCGTTGCACCGCTTATTAGTGCGACGTTGGGGTACGGATGTTAGTCCATATCTGACCGGTCGTGGTCCACCGATTCTATGGTTAAACGTCCGGCGAATAACATCGCCATTCAAGTTCTGCGGAAAGATTATGCGTCGTTGATTGCAGACCAGAGAATCGCAGAGTCTCTTCCTGCCTTCATTTTGATGATTCCCAGCGAAATGGATGCTGGGGAATTGCGGAAATTGGGTACGCTAGTACGTTCGTTGGCCAACTCCAGAATATACTATTCACACAGCAAGCCTGCACTCCGATTAGGGAATCCAATCCCTGGAGAAGGGGTGCATCTGTGGAGTAAACCAAGGGATGGCATGCATCGAATATGGTCACCTATGCCATTTTCGGTCAATGAAACACAAGCTGAAAAAAGCCCCGCCGGACAAAGCAGGTCGTGGACCGCGGAATGCAATCTTGCGGTTTCCATAGGGCACGTATTTCGGAACGTGTTCCGTGGGCAAATTGCCGAAAAAAGAGGCAGGGGTAAGTACTGGGATCTCATTGATGCAGTGACTGCAGGAGATTCTTTTGTACGTATTCTTGCAGCGCGTACCGTGCTCGCCCAGATATGGGGGATTATGTGCACAGAATGCGTGAGGGCTTCATGATTACGGCATCGACCGGATTGATTGCATTTGAGAATGTGATTAAAGATGAGATTCTCGCTATCGGGCAGAGCAGGCACTTTGGCGGGGGCTTACTCATTCCTATGGATTGTCCCGAAAGCTGTTTCACAACGAAAGGGCAACCGAAATGGAGATGAATGCAACAACCCCAAACGAGATGCTCGTAGAACTGTATGATCTTTTCGTGGAATCGTTGCATCAGGGGCGTAAGCCATATTTATGGCAGACGCGTTTGATGCGTGAAGTCGTCAATAACGGACAGTGGATGAAACTGATATCCGCACCGACCGGTTCTGGGAAGACTGCCGTCATCGACGTGCACCTCTTTGTCAATGCATTGGCAGGGCTCGCTGCATTGGATGATATTCCGTTGCCGAAAGAACTGAATCATCTGCTGAAAAGCCTTTCATTGGATGCCGTTCCACGACGTATGGCAGTGACGGTCAATCGACGTGGCATCGTGGATGATCAGTATTTGGAAGCCTCGGCTGCATGCGCTCGCATCAACGATGTTGCGTCATTAGACGATGACACGGAATCTGAGATTCTTAAGCTCATTGCAGTCGGTCTGTATGCGAGGCAGTATTCGGAACTAATGGATCGACAGTGGACGTTTGACCAGCTAGCTTTCCAGTGTCAGGAACAGGGTAAGGTCGTCTGCTCTGCACAACGCTTGCGCGGAGGCCTTGATGATAAGGCTGATATGCGCGTTTGGCGGTATAAACCGCTCGAATGCCAGATACTGTGTGGTACTCCTGACATGATTGGCAGTCGACTGCTATTCAGCGGATATGGTGTCAGCGATGCGGCAAAACCTATAGAGGCTGCATTGCTTGCCTATGATGCAGTCATCGTAGTGGATGAAGCGCAACTGAGTAGACAATTCGCATACACCGCTCAACAGATTCCAAGAATTGAAGCCTGTATTCGCCAAGGTGAGCCATTGCCGGTCTCTCCTCTCCAAGTTGTTGTGACAACAGCCACCCCTTCAGGGAGAATATATCCAATCTGCAAGATGAACAGAGCATCTGCGGTGTGGAGGAAGCTGATTTCAAAATCGATTTAGAGCTACGCAGGAGATTGCGGACGCCGCGCCCTATACAAGTTCTTTCAGTTGATGACAAGCAGATCGCCACCTGCATGGCTAAGGAAAGCATTGCATTGCAGGAGCGCCTTGGTGGGGTGGTCGTATGTTTCGTCAACACGGTTCCGCGTGCCAGCGAAGTAGTTAGGAGGCTCAGGGAAGCATTGGGGAAGGATGCCGGTGACAATGCAGTTCGTGCATTCGTTGGCCTATGCGTGATTATGAGCGAGATCAATTCGTGCAACGATTGGATTCCACGGAACCTCTCTATGATGCAATTCGAGGTGACCAATCTGCGATTACGCAGACAGGTCTGAAGTTCGTTGTTGCTACTCAGACACTTGAGGCAGGTATTGACGCTGACTTCAGTGGAATGATTAGTGAGTTGGCTCCGGCCGCATCTCTCGTTCAACGTGCCGGTCGAGTGAATCGACGAGGATTGCGACCAGAAGGTCCAGTCGTCATATGCTGTCAGAACAGTGGAAAGATTCGTGGCCCCTATATGAAGGAAGACCTAACAGCTGCTCAGATGTGGCTGGAATCGCTACCTGTGGAGGGACTAACGGCATGGTCATCTGTCCTTCAACCGCCTGCTCCTGCGCAATTAGAACGTATGGTACTTCAGCGGTTGGAATGGTGGGATGTTGAGAATCTGTCCCATACCAGCGAAGATGTATTTGCTGAGCATAGAGCGGCAGGCGCCCGTATCCTGCGGATGTTGACTTGTGGTTAAGGGATGACTTAGCTGATCGAGTCACGCCAGATGTTGCGGTAGTTATCCGTACTCTTCCGCAGATGATTATCTTGCACAGCGTCTGTTGGCAACCACACCTCCGGATTCGCGTGAATTATTCCCGGTAACATCATATGCAATGCTGGATGCTCTGCAAAACAAATTAAAAGGGCGCCGAGCATTCATCATGCGCACGAATTCAAGCGAGAACGGTAATGCTGTACATCTTTTAGATGGGCAGGCAGATTCAGATCCAACCTTGCGCTCGGGAGATGTGCTCATTGTCGATGACGGAGCCAGAGTGTTTTCTGAGGGGATTCCCATGCTCGATCCCTTTAGCAAGGACGATAAACATTCAAAAAAGCTTCAGGACGAAATAACGTCGCCGGGGGATGTATTCAACAAATGCCAGCAATCGATGGCTGTCCTTCATGCGAATAGAGAGAAACAACCTGCACTATATGAGGAACTGTCTGAGGTGCTTCGCGCAGAAACTGATACTGATGAGACTGTTGAAGCCGAGTATCAGGGGATTGATGTCTCGAAGTATCCAAATCTGCAAGAGGCGTTGAATTCCTGTGCGATTAATAATCACGGTTTTAGAATCGCATTCGTAGATGGATTCATCGACGGTGATTCAAGTGATTCTTCAGTATTCATAGTGCTGCAGTCCTCGGATGCAGCAGATGGAGACCAGTTGCAGGAAATTGGGCGTTTTAATCGCCAAGGTCCTGTGCTGCTTGATGGTCCGGGAAGCCATCAGGAATCCGTAGGGTCACGCGCAGAGCTATTCGCCGCAAAGCTGGGCTTTGATTCCCGACTTGTTGCTGATATACGAACTGCCGGATTACACCATGATGACGGGAAGAAAGATCCGCGTTTCCAAACATTGCTACGATATCGCATGCCCAATGTGCCAGCCGAGCCATTGGCCAAAAGTATGTATCGTTCCTCATCCTGGGAACGTGCCAAGCGCATCGAGTTGAGGCTCGACGGATGGCGGCATGAACAACGTTCAGCCGCTGAATGCTGGGCTCTTGACTCAGAATCTTTGCAGGCTCATGACAAGGAATTGGTGACTAGACTTGCGGGGACATCTCATGGTCATGGACGTTCCATGTTTCCGATGAATGCTCAACAGGTCATACCAGATGCAATCATCCAGACTGTTTCCGAAGAGAATGGCGATGGCTCCCAGACCATACATGCCATCCGCTCCGCAGCAGAAGAGTTATTTGATGCAGGGTACTGGCAGAGCATCATGGAACGAACGAATGAGCGTTACGGATTGTGGGGCATCGCTTTTCTGGAAACTTTGCTTCGTGCCGCTGATGTGACGATATCCATGGAAGGACGATGATTAATGAGCGTTCTGCGAATTCCTGCCGATTACGATGATGCGTTTTCACACATGCTTGGTTTTGGGTTGGCGTCCATACTTGAAGATGCCGTGGAAGACCGCATTTGTAGATTGTGGTGGAGCGGACGGCACACCCTGATGGTGGAGACAAATGACGAAATAACCGAGATGGAATGCGCTCATATCGTGCGTGCCCATGCCGAACGCTGGCATAAGTCGCAGTGGCTTAATGCACGTGGCTCTTATGCAGGTAAAGGGAAAACTGTAGCTACGCTCAGCCCTCGCATCGGTACGGTAGCCGGTCGCGAGGAATGGGTAGCGCTCGAACGAGATCGACGTGATGCTATTGATTCATTGCGGACGACTTTGGATGAACGTTATATCGGAGCGTTGGGAGAACCATCATATTGGTCTTTGAATCGAACCAAAGCTACGCCTGAAATTCAGCAGAAATTCGGAGCCAGCCTATGGGAGATGACTCCGCGCAACAGGGGAAATGAGTTTGTGACGATGCGATTGCTCAAACTCGCCTCGATTATAACTGCACGTACCGCAGAGAAAGTGCACTCGGGACTTTTTGGATTGACGAATGTTGACGAACTTGCAGGCACGGAAGATAGCCATACGCCCACTGGGCTAAAGGTACCTTCTAGGACTGATAATGCTCGTGCTTGGTGTGCATTGTTCGGTTTCTCGAATTGCCCCGTGTATCGATCAGTGCACTACGAGACAAGTCCGACGGCTGGTTTCATCCGTCATGATTCCGGTGGCGGTCCCAGCTGGCATGTCGTCCTTCCATTGACAGAAAAATCTTGGACGCTTGCGAAGTATCGTTCAGTCATACGTTCCTATGCGTTGGATTATGTAGGTGAGAATGCTCTCCATCTTGATCAGACTCTTTGTCCGATTCAACGGTAGCCCTGTATGCGGAATTGTGCCGATGGCTCCGAGATCAAGGTCTGCGATATTGCATGTTGTTCCAGCGGCATGGCACACAGGCGAAGAGCCCTGAGTACTGGTTACTGCGCGGGCAGCTCATACGGCTCTAGCATCGAAGATGAATCACGAAAAGTTGCGTACTATCATATTCGCGGAGGATGCGCTGACATGCACACGACGTTAGATTTGAGCCAATACAATGATGTGACGGCATATGCTGATGCAGTACATCGTCCAGTGGTGCATGTGGATTATCTGCCAACTCCGCAAGCTGTCGCACGCCGTGTGCGTGAGGCGGTGGATGACCGGCACCTGAGTATGGAGCAGCTGGCGAAGGATGCGCATGTCAGCATTCAGGCTGCGTACTCGCTGCGCGATAGTGGTTTGGCGAGTCTGAGCGAGGCTCGACGTGTGTTCGCTGTACTGGATATTCATGTGCATGCATACCCGGTGGAAATGGTGCCATTGTCGCTATGAGTGATGTGCTGCATACTTGGATGGACGATTGACATCATGTGGGTGTAATCACTCTTGGCGGGAAAGGCGTGGCCGATTTTGAGTATGATCTGATCTCCCTGGCCAGTCATATACGTCCTGGGATAGAACCTGTGGATGGAACGCAACTGCGCTACTGTGCCATCTGGGACAGGAAGATCATCCATCAGCTCCAGTGCCTCGCCGTGACAAGCGAATGCTCGATCTCCGCCAATTCCCGTTGCGTGTGCGCACCGGAAAGATTGCGCAATAAATCCGTACCAGGAACAAGATACGGATCGAACACCGGTTCGCTCATCGGTATGTATTATCTGTCGTTCAGACCGTACCGGGCACATACGCGAAGGCCCAATGTCGCGGCGTCAATCAGCCCATTCGCGTAATCATGCGCTTCATGCAGGAGCACATCCGATACATGGCCGCCCTCCATCTCAGCGGAATGGAGGGCAAGGGCAAGATTGCGCGTATTGCGCGCGCCTTCGCGGCACGCACCATTTCAACATCGGATTCCTTCACAGACATGACTCAATTATCCCACATACCTCCTGTCATCGTAATGCTTTTATCATGGTTGATCAATGACCATCATGTCTATCACTGAACGCAGCCGAGCATACTGTGGGAGATGGAATGCGCCGCTACGCGTCACATGCTGTTTTGTCCCGCATGTGCGGGGATGATGTGTGATCTTTCCGTTGCTTCAGTACTCATGATTTCATTTTAGGAGCCGCAGAGTCGCTATGTGTTTTGGCATGGCGGACGCTAGCGGGCCTGCCTGCATAAGGATGATTCGAAAACCATATGATTAACGGTTGCGCTCTTTTGCTGGTTTAGGTCCCATTGATTGAGGTAGAGTCGTATTGAGCGGTTTCCTCCGAACCCGTTATTGGCTCTTGGGAACCGCTTCCTTCGCTGCTTTTCGCGTAATGCCATAATTGGCTGGTCCGGGTCAAAATGCACCTACCACTCTTATCGTCTGTTACCGCCTTCTGGGATGGCAGCAGTTTCTGTTTTTGCTACGGGTAGTGTTCTTTCTGCTACGGGTAGTGCTTTTCTGGCGCACTCGTCACTATGATCCGCCATATTTCAACGATTGTAGGTGGAGGTTACGCGAGGAATCACTACCCGTAGCGGGAGGAGCACTACCCGTAGCGAAGAAGGTACTACCGTAGCGGTGGCAGGACCACGGCCATGTCGAATTCGCTGTTTATGTCACCCGCACGGCTGTTGGTGTCGATGGTCAGACATCGACAGCCATGCGGGACGCGATTATTGGACTCCCGTGACTGACCTCAGCCATCAACTACCATCTCCGGCGACTCCTACGGGTTTTCATGGGTGAGCTCAGACGCCAACAGCCATCACTGAACTTCGTGACGGGGCAGATTGCGCGACAACGCTCTAGAGAGGCAATCGAGTAACCGAACATACATATTGGCGCATAGCCTCAAGCGTGGAAGTGACACTGCAGCAATCCGCGCCTGCCGCCTAGATGTTAGCACCGTCGCGCTGCAGCCCCCACCAAATCCTACACCCTTCCGCAA
>ENA-OQCX01001378-OQCX01001378.1-human-gut-metagenome-genome-assembly--contig:-NODE-1378-length-11229-cov-1.850928_pt1 | contig 11229 bp, 13 predicted proteins | sample MGYA00242762_ERZ504587 | MGnify/ENA primary metagenome ERZ504587 (study PRJEB26092, sample SAMD00036337) | human gut metagenome | host: Homo sapiens | study: EMG produced TPA metagenomics assembly of...
CTTCCACCTTCCTTAACAGCAATTGCAAGTTCACGTCCGATCTTTGTAAAGATCTTTCCTTTCGCTGCATCATTCTTTTCTTTCTTATGCTTGATATTCGCAAATTTAGAATGTCCTGACATATTCTGATTCTCCTTTTCTATTGTATCAATGTATTTTATATAAATTCATTTGCATTTACAGATACACTTTAGGTTCTGTAAAGCACTATCCATATAATTTTACCACGCTTTTTTTTGTTCTGTAAAGAATCTGGTTGGATTTATGTAGTAAGATCCAGACTGATTCTTATTGCTTGGTCAATTTTTTTCATTCGTTCCTGATCGATATGACAGACATATTCTCTCAGTCTTTTCTTGTCAATTGTACGGATCTGTTCCAGTAGAATGACTGAATTTTTCATAATATTATAATCATTTGTACAGATTTCAATATGTGTCGGCAATTTTGCCTTATTCATTTTCGACGTAATTGCGGCACAGATGATGGTTGGACTATGTCTGTTGCCTATGTTATTCTGTATTATAAGTACCGGCCGGATTCCCCCTTGTTCGGAACCAACGACAGGACTAAGATCTGCGTAATAAATGTCGCCCCGTTTAATTATCAATTCATTCACACTCCGATATTCCAGTTACTTTTCGTATTTGTTCTCTGATTCTTCTCAGAACCTTTTGTTTTTCTTCTAAGAACATACTAAAGTATCTCCGGTTTTATCGGATGTATGCATGTTAACCGGATTCTTTCAATTATTCCGGTTATTCGAAATAATCAATCTGTTTTACGATCGTACCGTTTTTATAATACTCTCTCGGAACACGCTTGCTCAGATCACAGACAAATTCATAATTGAATCTTCCACTCAGATCAGAAAGATCTTCTACACGGATAACAGCGTCCTTGTCTTTTCCGACCAGAGTAACCGGATCCATGAATTTTACTTCAGGAATCTCTGTTACATCTACCATAAACTGATCCATGCAGACTCTTCCTACAATATCTGCACGTTTTCCATGGATAAGAACATAGCCTTTATTTGAGAGGGAACGCGGATATCCGTCACCGTATCCGACGGGAATCGTAGCGATCCGCATCTCCTTTGGCGCGACGAAAGTTCCACCGTAACTGATGGAAGTTCCTTTTTCCACATCCTTTACAAAGCTGATATGGCTGATTAATTCCAGTGCCGGTTTCAGGTCAACAGCATCTTTTTTCACTTCATCTGACGGATACATTCCATAAATAGAGATGCCGGCTCTGGCAAGATCATGTTTCATATCTGGGAAATCAATAATGCCGGCACTGTTATCACAGTCATAATAGGAAATCTGGACTTCATTTGTTTTCTAACTGTTCTTTCATCCAGAGGAATTTTTCATGTTGGGCAAATGTATAAGACTTGTCGAATTCATCTGCCTTTGCAAAGTGTGTAAACATTCCTTCCATTTTAATATTAGGAAGTTTGCTGATCCTGGAAATTGTCTCAACACTCTCTTTGTCTACTTTGAATCCAATTCGTCCCATCCCTGTATCAATTTTTATGTGAAGAAATGCGGTCTTTCCTGATCTTACGGCAGCCTCGGCCATTCCCTTGGCCATCTCTTCTGTATAAACCGCTGCACGGATTTCTTTTTCAACCATTTCTTCATACTCATCAGGAAAACACAGCCAAAGAATCAAGATTGGTTTCTTGATTCCATTGTGCTCTTAAAGTTCTTGCTTCTCCCATGCATGCTACAGCGTAACCCCAGATGTAAGGCGTTTCCTCAAACATTTCTGCGAGAGGAACTGCTCCGTGTCCGTATGCATCCGTCTTGATAACAGCTATTAAACGTCCATCCTGACCAATGCGCTTTTTCATCTGTTCCATATTATATGCAATTGCGTCCAGATTGATCCTGGCACATACTCTGTTATACTGTTTCATAATTTATCTGCACTCCTTTGCATTTTTCATTGCATCGGCCATACCCTGAATCAGGTCTCTGGCTAATACGCTGTAACTTCCTTTGCTCTTTTTCGCTTCATCTCCACCACAGGCATGTAGGAAAACTCCCACAGCAGCGGCTTCGAATGGTGCCATATGCTGTGCAAGAAGTCCTGCAATCGTTCCGGCAAGAACGTCTCCGGAACCACCTTTTGCCATAGAGTTATTACCAGCGAGATTTACAAATTTCTGCCGATTTGTCTGTGCGACAACAGTACGACTGTCTTTTAACACACAGATTATGGATGATTTTGTATCCGGTCCGGATTGTTTTATGATCTGATCAAGTGCCTGAAAGCGATCTTCCATGATCTTATCAATACTCCATCCGGTCAGTCTTGACATTTCTTTCATATGTGGAGTTAAAATCACAGGTGCACGACATTGATTTAATAACTCTATTTTCCCGTTCAGTAAATTAAGTCCATCGGCATCTATGACACACGGACAAGATACATTTTTCAATACATTTTTCAATATCTTTTCGGAAATCTGTCCCATTCCAAGTCCACAGCCAATACAAACCACATCAGCCCAGTCAAGAAGACGAGACAGCTGATTGTCATCATAAGAATCATAGCAGGATATAATGGCTTCCGGAAGAAGTTCCTGCAGTGCCAGACGGTTTTCACTTGCTGTATAAATCTGTACCAGACCGGCACCAACTGTATAGGCAGCACAGGCAGAAAGAAATGCAGCACCAGCCATCCCGGGACTTCCGGTGATCATAAGAACTTTTCCATAACTTCCCTTGTGCGAATTCATCATTCTCGAAGGAAGAAGTTTTTCAAGATCATTTTTGTCAAAGGTATAACAAACATCCAGCCGATTCGAAAAATATTTCGGATCAATTCCAATCGCAACCGGAATGCTCTCTCCTGCATACGACTTGCCAGGGAAAAGCTCACAGCCTAATTTTACACATGCCATACATACTGTAAGGTCGGCTCGAAATGCTGTACCAAGAATCTTTCCTGTTGCAGCACAGATTCCGGATGGAATATCAACAGCAACTTTTTCTGCATCCTGAAGATTCATCCAGTCGATCACATCTTTATAATGTCCTGTGATTTCACGGCAGAGTCCAACACCAAATACAGCATCAATTATTACAGTATATTCTTCATCCGGGAATTCTGTGAATACAGAAATCCCCATATTTTCTACAATCTGTTTCTGACATCGACATTCTTCACTTAAAGAAGCTTCTTTCCCTGCAAATAGTACATCTGCATGCTTTCCCTGTTCGGTTAAGAGCCTTGCTACTGCAAATCCGTCTCCACCATTGTTGCCGCTTCCACAGACAATCAGACTTTTTCTGTGGAAATATTTTTCTTATGCATTGTCTCGACAATCTGAAGTGCTGCACGTTCCATAAGTACAAGGGATGGAATCCCAATTTCATGAATTGTGTGTGCATCAGCTTCACTCATCTGCTTCCCATTTGGAAGATATCTCATGCTTATCGCCTGACCTTTCTATCATTATTAATTCCTTTTAACATGAACAGATGCTGCGAAACCTCCTTTTGTCAGTTGGTCCCACAGCATCCTTGCAGCTTTGCTAGATTCTATTCTTTATCCTGCTGACAAAGGTTGTAAGATAACTTCATCAGTGTGTCAGATAAATGTACGTTCTCAACGACCACATCCTTTGGAAGGGAAAGGTCTGTATGTGCAAAATTCCAGATTCCCTTCACACCGTTATCTACCAGAATATCAGCCACTTCAATTGCTTTTGATTTTGGAAGTGTCAGTGCAGCAATTTCAATGTCATTATTCTTAAGAAAATCTTCCAGTTCATCAACCATACGCACAGGAATCCCCCTGATCGTTACGCCTTCCAGTCGAGGATTCACATCGAAAAGACTTTTCAGAATAAATCCGCTTCTTTCGAAGGAAGCATAGTTTGCCAGTGCCTGTCCTAAATTACCGGCACCAATGATAATAAAATTATGACATCTATCCAATCCTAAGATCTTTCCAATCTCTGTATAAAGATATTTCACATTGTATCCGTACCCCTGCTGGCCGAATCCACCGAAATTATTCAAATCCTGACGTATCTGTGAAGCCGTTACATGCATCTTCTTACTCAAGTCACTGGATGAAATTCTCTCTACGCCAGCCTCTAGCAGATCTCCCAGATATCTGTAGTACCTCGGAAGTCTGGAAATGACTGCGCGTGATATCTTTCTCTGTTCCAATTTTTAGCCCTCCACTCTTAAACTACTCTTTATTATATAAAAGAGTTAAAGTTCTGTCAAACTTTTGTTTTGCAAAAACCTTTAAAATCCATATATTTTCCTTGTATTTTCGACATTTTTCTATATAATGATAATGTTAGAAGTCAAAAAACGAGGTGAAAATATATGATACTCGCATGTCACAATATAGAAAAAGCGTTTGGGGAACGCGAAATTGTACGAGACGGCTCCTTTCATATTGAAGATCGTGAGAAAGCTGCTCTTGTCGGTGTGAATGGCGCCGGGAAATCAACAATCCTTAAGATGATCATCGGAGAAGAACCTCTTGATGGTGGAGAGGTTATTCTCGCGAAAGGAAAGACGCTAGGTTATCTTGCGCAGCGTCAGGATTTAAAATCCGGAAATACCATTTATGAGGAAGTAAAAAGTGCAAAAGCGGATATTTTTGCAATGGAAGCTCAGATTCGTTCCATTGAACATGAACTGAAGCATCTGGAAGGTGAGGAATTGCAGAGCCGCCTGGAGACCTACAATCGTCTACAGTCTGAATTTGATGCAAGAAACGGTTATGCCTGCGAAAGTGAGATTACAGGTGTATTAAAGGGACTTGGGTTTACGGAAGACGATTTTAATAAACAGACAGATACACTTCAGGGGGTCAGAAGACCCGTGTTTCTCTCGGAAAATTACTGCTTACAAGTCCGGATATCCTCCTGCTTGATGAGCCGACAAACCACTTGGATCTGAATTCCATTGCCGTGGCTGGAAACATATCTGATCAATTATTCCGGAGCGGTATTTATCGTCTCCCATGACCGTTATTTCCTGAATCGTGTTGTCACAAAAGTTGTTGAGATTGACAATGCACAGGTTCGCATGTACCTTGGAAATTATAAAGATTATGCAATGAAAAAACAGCAGATCCGAGATGCACAGCTGAAAGAATACATGAATCAGCAGCGTGAGATCAAACATCAGCAGGCTGTTATTGATAAATTAAAGTCTTTCAATCGTGAAAAATCAATTAAACGTGCAGAGAGTCGTGAGAAAATGCTTGACAGGATTACGCCATTGGACAAACCGGTTGACAGTACGAAAGAAATGCATTTTACGCTGGAACCATCGCAGATCAGCGGAAATGATGTTCTTACAGTGGAACATCTCTCAAAGCAATTTGACAGTCAGGTTCTCTTCAGTGATATCAGTTTTGAAATCAAACGTGGCGAACATGTCGCTGTGATTGGTGATAACGGAACCGGAAAGACAACACTTTTAAAGATCATTAATCAGGTTATTGCAGCGGATCAGGGCGAATTCACACTTGGATCCAAAGTGACGATTGGTTATTACGACCAGGAACATCACGTACTTCATGATGATAAGACCATTTTTGATGAGATTTCTGATGACTATCCTGATCTTACCAATACACAGATCAGAAATACACTCGCTGCATTCCAGTTTACCGGAGATGAAGTGTTTAAAGAGATTCATACTTTAAGCGGAGGAGAAAAAGGCCGTGTATCGCTTGCCAAACTTATGCTTTCGGAAGCAAATTTTCTAATCCTTGATGAGCCGACCAACCATCTGGATATTACTTCCAAAGAAATTCTGGAAGAAGCATTAAATAACTACAGCGGAACGATTCTTTATGTATCCCATGATCGTTATTTTATCAATCAGACCGCCTCTCGGATCCTTGAACTGGTGAATCAGACATTTGTTAATTATATCGGAAACTACGATTATTATCTGGAGAAAAAGAAGCGCTGACACTTGCTTATGCTTCTGGAAATGAAACAAATGCAGAAAATGTATCCAATTCAGGTGATTCTGCTGCATCCACTCCTGCTTCGGATTCAAAATTAAGCTGGCAGGAACAGAAGGAACAGCAGGCACGTGAACGTAAACGTAAAAATGAGTTGAAGAAAACAGAAGAAGAAATCGCAAAACTTGAAGATCGCAACACAGAGATTGACGAGGAACTGACGAAAGAGGAAGTTTATTCGAACTCTATTGAGTGCCAGAAACTTTCAACAGAACGTGCTGCAAATGAAGCAAGATTAGAAGAATTGTATGAATTGTGGGAAGAATTAGCAGAATAATGAATCTGCATAACAGTAATCGCCTGACAGCTACTACTTATGGTAACTGTCAGGCGATTTGTTTTAAGATTACATTTTTAAATTTAGTCAAACTCGAATTGGGATCAAGGTTTGTTTCTATACTGTACCGGTGTGATATTATACAGTTTTTTAAATGTTCTGTTAAAATGCTCTACATTCTGATATCCCACAGATTCTGCAATACTTTCTACAGTTGCACTGCTGCTCTTAAGCATTGCTCTTGCCTTTTTCATACGGATTTCTTTCAGAATATCTCCGAATGTCATTCCTGATTTTTCTTTAATGTATTTTGACAAATATGGTTTTGAAAGGAAGAACTTCTCAGCAAGATCGTCCAATGTAACTTCTTTATAATTTGCGTAAATATAATTTGTAATATCTAATAATCTTTCATCCTTGCATGTCTGGGATCTCTGTACGCTATCCAATTTATTCACTGCAACAACGAGTGCTTCAATAGATGCTTTGATAATATCGGCATCAACTCCGACACCCCAGTAACGCTTCTTGTCGGAAATAACACCGACATAAGCAACAGCTCTGGAAGAAGATCCTTTTGTCAAAGAATGCTCCTCGTAAAATGCAAGTTCAAACTCGATATCAAAATAATGCTTGATTGCATTGCTGACAGCATCCAGACGTCCGTTTCCAACACCTGTGATCTTGCGGTTGCTTCCATTGTGGTGAATCGTTGCTTCTGCGACAATTCCATCTTCTTGTTTAAAGTGGCATTCATCAACACTGAAAATTGGTTTCGCATTGATGTAATGGTCTTCAAAGATATGATATACATTGTCTGGTGTAAGTTCTTCGTGAGCCTTGTCGGAAACATCTTTTACAAGATATCCGACTTCTTCTCTCATCTTTTCCGGTAAGCTGATTCCAAAGCTCTGCTTCAGGATATAGTTTACGCCACCCTTTCCTGACTGGCTGTTAATACGAATTACATCGGAATCGTATCTTCTGCCAACATCCTGTGGATCGATCGGGAGATATGGAACAGTCCATGTCTGACAGTCATGCTCCTCTCTCCAGGTCATACCTTTCGCAATCGCATCCTGATGTGAACCGGAGAATGCTGTAAATACAAGATCTCCTGCATATGGCTGGCGCGGAGAAACTTCATTCTTGTCACGCGTTCATAGACTTCACAAATGTCACTCATATTAGAGAAATCAAGTTCCGGATTCACACCCTGAGAAAACATATTCATTGCAAGTGTAATAATATCTACGTTACCTGTTCTCTCTCCGTTTCCGAACAATGTTCCTTCGATTTTATCAGCACCGGCAAGGATTCCAAGCTCAGCATCTGAAACTCCTGATCCTCTGTCATTGTGCGGGTGCAGAGAAAGAATTACATTCTCTCTGTCGCGCAGATGCTTGTTAAAATACTCTACCTGACTTGCGAATACATGAGGCATAGCATTTTCCACTGTTGTAGGCAGGTTGATGATCGCTTTGTTATCAGCTGTTGGCTGCCAGATCTCAAGGACTGCGTTGCAGACTTCCAAGGCATAGTCAACTTCTGTTCCCTGAAAACTTTCCGGACTGTACTGGAATGTAAAGTTTCCATCTGTTTCTTCTGCTAACTCTTTCAAAAGCTTTGCACCGTCAATTGCAATCTGTTTTACCTGCTCTTTATCTTTCTTAAATACCTGTTCTCTTTGTGCAACAGATGTTGAATTATATACATGGATAATAGCATGTGGAGCACCTTTGACAGCGTCAAAAGTTTTTCTGATAATATGCTCTCTTGCCTGTGTCAGAACCTGGATCGTAACGTCATCCGGAATCATGTTCTGCTCGATCAATGTTCTTAAAAACTGATATTCCGTCTCAGATGCAGCCGGGAATCCAACTTCGATCATCTTGAATCCCACATCCACGAGCAACTGGAAGAATTCCAACTTTTCATCCAGACTCATCGGCTCGATCAGTGCCTGATTACCATCTCTCAAGTCAACACTGCACCAGATTGGTGCTTTGTCAATGGAATCTTTCTTTACCCAGTCATAACATGGCTCAGGTGGCATAAAGTAAGTCTTTTCATATTTCCTCCAGTTTTCCATAATGTGTACCTCTCTTATATTTAATCAATTTAGTTGTTATTTTTAACACTCGTTTATATTAGCACAGGAAAGTCTTAGATTGTAGTGACTATTTTAATCACCTCACTTGATCTTTTTTAATATTTTCTGCTTTTTGGTACGAATTTTCTGTAGAAAACAGGTGGAAGATATATTCCAGACACTTTTTGAAGGTTCTCTTTTCTGCATTCTGCGTTGTATAGACGGGATATTCACGGATCAATTTGTCATTTAACGTGCAGCGAATCCTGCCGACTTGCATTCCTTTCCTTACAGGAGCATCCAATTGATCAGGAATCTCATAGTCAACAGAAATCGTTTCATCTTCTTTCAATAGGAAAGAAACAGGTGTCAGATTTGCAGTAAGAGGAATTTTGGTTCCGTTTTTACCGGGATAATCTATCGTATCTGAACGTGCCTTTATCCCATTATTTATAAATATCTGCCGGACAGGTAATTCAATTTCAAATGTTTTATACTGATAATGATCTAAAGCATAAGTCATAAGAGTTCTCATATCGGACCATTTATAACTCTTATTATTTGGCCATCCGCAGGCAAGGAGTGCAACAATAAATGTCCGCTTATCTCTACGCAACGCACCGACATAACAATATCCGGCATCTGAAGTAAATCCTGTTTTTCCGGAAAGAGCGCCGTCCATCATATTTAAGAATGCATTATGATTATAACAGCTGAACGACCGTTTTCCTTCAACATCTTGAAACTGATAGGTTTCGGTACGCGTGATCGTAAGAAATTCTTCCTGTTTCTTAGAATTCATAATACAATAACGCATGATCCTTGCAAGATCTTCTGCTGTAGTGTGATGGATTCCATTTGAATCTGCTGCATCTAATCCATTTGGTGTGATAAAATAAGTAGAATAACAGCCGATCGTCCGCGCTTTTTGGTTCATCAGATCTGCGAATTTCTCTACACTTCCGGCAACAGCTTCTGCAATTGCAACCCCAGAGTCATTATGTGACTCCAGCATTAAGGAATAAAGAAGATCTTTTAAATAAAACCGTTCTCCTGCAACCATTCCAAGATGTACCTTTGGCTGTGCAGCAGCCTGATCGCTTACTGTAACAATCTGATTTTCTGAATCGATCATGCCGCTTTCCAATGCAAGGATGCAAGTCATAATCTTTGTTGTACTTGCCATTGCCCGTTCTTCCTGTCCATTTTTGGAAAATAAAATACGCCCGCTGTCTGCATCCATTAAGACGGCAGACAGGCGTATAATTGTTTTAGCTCAGTAGTTCCAAAAACATGAACCGGAAAAGAAATTCCAATGATCATGCTGAACAATCAGTATGCGAACAAAGAATAAATAGATTCTGAAATACCACTTTTTAAATTCTATCATCAATTGATTTCCTGTTTATATTGGAAGCTCCATTCTTCTTTTAATTTTATGATTCCAATGCAAGTTGTAGAATTCAAAAAATCAAATGTCCATACGGATCTTTGCCTCATCCTCTGCTTCTTCTTTGAAATGTTCCAGCTGCTCCGGATTCAATGACGGAAGATCATCAATCGACGGTACACTGAATCTTCTTAAGAATTCTTCCGTCGTGCCGAAAAGAATTGGTCTTCCCGGTGCATCAAGTCTTCCGACTTCTTCTACCAGACCATATTCCACAAGTTTATTTACTGCATGATCAGACTTTACTCCACGGATCTTCTCTACCTCGATCTTAGTGATCGGCTGTTTGTATGCAATGATTGACATTGTCTCAAGAAGAACGTCCGTCAGAGTATATTTCTTTGGCTGCTTTGCCACACGGATCAGATAGTCATACATTTCCTTCTTTGTACACATCTGATAAGACTTGTCCAGTTCAATGATACGGATTCCTCTGTTCTTTGATTCGTATTTCTTCATCAGATCCTGAAGTAATTCTTCGGTTGTCTGTTCATCCTGTTCGATTGCTTTCGCAATTTTACTTAGTTCAACAGACTCTCCCATTGTAAATAAAATAGCTTCAATTGCAGCCTGAAGTGTTTTTACTCCTGCCATTTACACTACGTCTCCTTTTCTCTCGATCATGATCTCACCACAAGTAGATTCTTGCTCAACATAAATTTCACCCAGCTTCATCATTTCAAGAATCGCAAGAAATGTAACAACAACATGCATTTTACTCTTCTGCTTCTGAAGAAGCTGACGGAAACTGAACCGGCGGTGTTCCTGTAAATAATCACGCACATAAAGGAACTTATCTGTGAGTGAAACTTCCTCTTTCTCAATCTTGCCAAATTTACTTCTTACCGGATCCACTTTATCTGTCTGCCGACGCATAACTTCCTGAAAAACTTTCTTTAACTGTACCATTGTCAGATCCCCAAGTAAAAGGTCAAGATCAACTGGCTCCACATATTCAAGAACTTCTTCCGGAATTGTCGGATTCTTATATAAAATCAGATCCGCATCTACCTGACGGTCTCTGAGCTCATAAGACATGTATTTATACATTTTATATTGCAGCAGCTGTTCAACCAGTTCCTGCCTTGGATCTTCTTCTTCTCCGTCTTCTTTGACTTCTTTTGGAAGAAGCATCTTGCATTTAATATCCAACAACGTCGCTGCCATAACAAGAAATTCACTCATCACATTCAGATCTTCCCGTTGCATCTGACGGATATATTCCATGTACTGATTCGTAATCTCCACAATGGGGATATCGTAAATATCTACTTATTCTTCTCGATCAGATGAAGGAGCAGATCCAACGGCCCTTCAAATACTTCCAGTTTTACCGGTATTCCCATAATAATCTCCTTTTATCTGCAAAGGGTGATTGCAATCACTTCT
>ENA-OQCX01001379-OQCX01001379.1-human-gut-metagenome-genome-assembly--contig:-NODE-1379-length-11210-cov-1.796986_pt1 | contig 11210 bp, 13 predicted proteins | sample MGYA00242762_ERZ504587 | MGnify/ENA primary metagenome ERZ504587 (study PRJEB26092, sample SAMD00036337) | human gut metagenome | host: Homo sapiens | study: EMG produced TPA metagenomics assembly of...
TCTCAATAGCCTCGATACAGTTGTGATCTTCGGAAGCATTCCGCCGCCGATATATCCATCTCCCACCAGCTTATGAGCCTCTGATACTGTCAGTTCAGAAATCAATGTGGATGGTCCTGTGGATCCTTATAGACTCCTTCAATATCTGTCAGAAATGCAAGCTTCTCTGCTTCATAGCTTTTGCAATCGCACATGCTGCATCATCTGCATTAATATTGTATGTATTGTTGTCATCGTCCAGTCCTACCGGGCAAATGATTGGAAGGAAATCTTTTTCCAGAAGATCGTAAAGAATATCTGCATTTACATTTGTCACATCACCGACAAATCCGATATCTTCACCATTTGCATATTTTTTCTTTACAGAGAGAAGTCTTCCGTCTTTTCCACTGATGCCGATTGCGCGGACTCCCAGGCTCTCTACAAGCTGAACAAGACTTTTATTTACCTTGCCCAGAACCATCTCAGCCAGCTCCATAGTTGCCTCATCGGTCACACGAAGTCCATTCTTAAATTCCGGTTTCATACCAACTTTTCCAACCCAGCGGCTGATTTCCTTACCGCCGCCATGAACAATGATCGGTTTGAAGCCTACCAGTTCAAAAGTGTGAACGTCCTGAACTGACTCTTGCTTTGAGTTCCTCGTCAACCATAGCACTTCCACCATATTTACTACGATAATCTTACGGTTAAAACGCTGGATATATGGAAGCGCCTCAATCAGTACTTCTGCTTTATCCAAATATTGCTGCATATCTTTATTCATGTCCAAAAACTTCCCTTCTGTCGTCCAACTACTAGTTTCTAGCAATTATCTGTACTTTAACTTCTGTAGTCTGCGTTAATATTGATATATTCATGTGTCAGATCACAGCCCCATGCGGTCGCACTGTAATCGCCCATTTTGATATCTGCCGTTGCTGTGATCTCAGGCTCAGATAAAATCTTTGTGGCTGCTTCTTCACTATAATCTGTTGCCACACCATTTTCAATAATCTGAAGCTTTCCAGCCTTACTTTCAAAGAACAGATCCACCTTTTCCGGATCAAACTGTACACCGGAATATCCCATTGCGCAGAGAATTCTTCCCCAGTTTGCATCATGTCCGGCAATTGCAGCCTTTGTAAGATTGGAGCATACAACTGATTTTGCAAGTGTCTTTGCCTGCTTTATACTCTCTGCTCCTACGACTTTCACCTCAAATAAAGCAGTCGCTCCTTCTCCATCTCCTGCCATTTTCTTGGCAAGTGTCTCGTTGACCATGTGAAGTGCCTCTTTAAATGTATCATACTCCGGACTTGCGTAAGTGATCTCCTGATTGCCTGCCAGACCATTTGCAAGAAGAATTGCTGTATCATTGGTAGATGTATCTCCATCTACAGAAATCATGTTATAAGTATCTTCTACGTCTTCACTCAGCGCCTTCTGCAGTGCCTCTTTTGTAATTGCGGCATCTGTTGTGATAAATGCAAGCATCGTGCACATATTCGGATGGATCATTCCAGATCCTTTTGCCATACCACCGATCGTAACAGTCTTTCCGCCAACTTCAATTGCAACGGCCAGTTCCTTTGGAAATGTATCGGTTGTCATAATTGCTTTGGCTGCTTCTGTACCATTTTCCAGTGTATCATTCTTCTTACCTGCCAGTACTTTGATTCCGGCTGTCAGTTTGTCGATCGGAATCTGCTTTCCGATCACTCCGGTTGAACCGATGAGGACACCATCTGCGGAAATATTCAGTGCTTTGGCTGCTGCATCTGCAGTATCTTTACAATATCCAAATCCCTCTGCTCCGGTGCAGGCATTAGCGATCCTGAGTTCACAACTACCGCCTGTGCTTTTGCACCACTCTTTACGACCTGCTGATCCCATTTTACCGGTGCCGCTTTTACGACATTTGTTGTAATGTTCCTGCTGCCACGCATGGAACCTGGCTGTATACCAGTGCCATATCTGTTCTGTCTTTATACTTGATTCCTGCTGCTGTACTTGCTGCTTCAAATCCTTTTGCTGCGGTCACTCCGCCTTTTACCTGTTTCATCTGTTCTTCCACCTTTCTTAATTCTCTTTTCTTATGTTTTGATAAATTCCTTTACTGGATAAACGCCGTGATATTTGCTTCATTCAGTGTAAAATCGTAATAATTCAGATCTTCCCTCTTTGTCCATCCTATTTCGTTCCAGAATGCATTGCCGATATCGTTCTGTGTGAATGCGATCAGGGATACTTTGTTGATGCCTTTCTTTTTTCAGTGCCTCCATCGTAAATACTACCATGGCTTTTCCGATGCCTCTCATTCTGTGATTCACATCTACACACACATGATACAGACAGCCCCGTCTTCCATCATGCCCGCAGAGAATCGCTCCGACGATCTTCCCATCTTCTTCGGCAACTACGCTTGTTGTTGGATTTTCTTTTTTAAGAAACGTTCTATTCCTTCTTTTTGAATCATCCACACTTCGTATTTCCGAATCCTTTGATGCTCATCCACAGTGCGTGCACCTGGTCAAAATCTTCAATTGTCATTACTCTTATATTCATATGTATTATTTTTCTCCTCTGTCTGTATTTTCCGGTAAATCTACGGGAACATCGGTACCAGTTCCAGTCCTTCTGTCTCCGGAAGTCCGAACATCAGGTTCATGTTCTGTACTGCCTGTCCTGCCGCGCCTTTTACCAGGTTGTCGATTGCTCCCATCATGATGATGCGGTTCGTTCTTGAATCGATCTTGAAGTTGATGTCCACATAGTTACTTCCTTCTACCCATTTTGTCTCCGGACAAACATCTTTTTCAAGAACACGGACAAATTTCTCATCTTTATAATATTTATCATAGATTGCTTTCACTTCTTCGTATGTTACATCTTTTTTGAGTGTTGCATATTCCGTTGCCAGGATTCCTCTGTTCATCGGAACCAGATGTGGTGTGAAGTTGATCAGCACTTTCTCTCCGGATGCATATCCGAGCTGCTCCTCAATCTCCGGTGTGTGTCTGTGGCTTGCGACACCGTACGCTTTCATATTCTCATTCACTTCACAGAAAAGGTTCGGTACTTTTGCACCACGTCCTGCTCCGGATGTTCCCGATTTTGCATCCACGATCAGAGTATTCATATCAATGATTCCTTCTTTTGCCAGTGGATATGCGGTCAGGATGGAACATGTTGTATAGCATCCCGGATTGGCTACCAGTCTTGCATTCTTTACATCTTCTCTGTTGATCTCACAAAGCCCGTACACTGCTTCTTCAATATATTGTGGACTCTTATGCTCGATTCCATACCACTTTTCATATGTAGCTACATCTTTGATACGATAGTCTGCACTTAAGTCGATAATCTTTGTCTCACTTAAAATCTTATCATTCATCATCGATGCACAGAACCTTGCGGCGTTGCTGTGAAGATTACATCTGCCTGTTTTGCAAGTTCTTCCATATTATCATCAGACATGTTGCATCCACGATCTGGAACATATTCTGATATACATCTGCGTATTTTTTATCTATATAACTTTTGGAGCCGTACCATACGATCTCTGCGTCCTTGTGTCCGGTAAGGATTCTTACCAGTTCTCCTCCGGCATATCCGGTCGCTCCAATAATTCCAACTTTAATCATCTATATAACACCCTTTCCGATATTGAATTTTTATAAATTATTGTTCGTTTTATAGTACCCCAAATTCCTGTGATTGTCTAGTTGGATGGGATTGTTTTTCAAAAATCCATATATTTACTTTTGCGTTGTAAATCATGAACTTGCATAATTATACATCCACATTGCATATTATGCAAGCTTTTTCTTCAAATTGTATTGGGATTTAATTCAGGAAGCTGTGGATACCCGAACCGGAATAAAGCTTGGAAAGGCGTTCCTGCTCAGGTTCCATCGGCGGGTCAATTCTAAAGGGCAAAATTCTGCTAAAAGCAGGCTTTCAAAATTTGAAACTCGGCATACGCCTCAGACAGTCAAATTTTGAAAACCTAACGCAGAATTTTACCCCTTAAGAATTACCAACGCCTCTTTCACATTCACTGGAACGCCTTTCCAAGCTTTATTCCGTGTGTATCAAATGCCTTACGAATAAATGGCAATTGCGTAACCGTAGTGGCCTCCACCGGGTTACACTTCCGGGTATTTCATTTCTTAACATCCGCAGCCAGTCACGACTTGAAGAAAACAGTATAAAGTGGTTCTGGTGAATGTGGAATGCTCTTAGGAAAAGTTAGAGAGTCAGAATCTCCGTTAAAAGAACGAAGCGAACGTGTTTGAGGCGAACGCCGAGTTTGAGCGTAGTTCCTTTGCTTTTAGGAGATTCTGGCTCTCTTAGTGTTTCTTATGGTATGGAACCTGAACAAGAAGCCTTATCTATTGTTTCCTTCAAGGACCGAGAGGCCGCTTCCCAGTTAATAAATTAAATCCCAATTTTCTTCTTCACTTCCGTCTCAACCAGCACATTCTGATACCTATATATACTAAGCAATATTCCAAACATTATATAACTTATCATAATTCCGCTTCCTCCTGCAGTCAGGAAAGGGCAGTAATTATTCGAAAGTGGAAAATAGCCCAGATTCTCCACTACATATCCGATGAACTGAGTAAACAGGACCACCACGCATCCGGTTCCCATGATCATGCCAAGTTGGTTTTTCTGGTGTCCGGTCTTTTGCAGAAACCAGATCAGGACAGCGCCTATGACAGCAATCGCCAACACTGCCGCCAGTATTCCATAATAATGTATGATAAATGTCAGCATATAATCACTGTTAAAAAAACCTATCTTTTCATAATCTCCACGTCCTGTAAAATGTGCTCCTGAGATCATATTTCTTATTGTGCCCCATAAGCTTCCTGCATCATTGCCTTCCGGATGAATGAATGCCGACAGTCTTGCCGACTGGTAAGCTCTTACATATCCCATTTTAATCATTAATGTCATCCCTGCTGCCGGAAGCAGGATTACCAGACTCCACATGATGATCAGCGTTCTTTTTCTATTCACTTCAAACCAGCCTTTCCAGACTGCAATTGATAACAAGAACAGAAATGTAAATTCTACACAAACTGCCATCGACAGATTTGGAATTCGTAAAATGAACCATATCGGAAGCACCTGCCACAATACGGCCTTTGTGATACCGACACATCCTGTTTTTTTGCTTCGCATGCTATATAATATTGCTGCATATAGCGGTACAATCAGATATAACAGCGGCCGTAACGGTAATACCAGACCGAATAAAAACGGAATTCCGTATACTGCTCCGTTGATATACACCGCTCCCATGAATATACCCAGTCCCATTACTACGATCCATATGCCTGCCAGCCGCTTTGCATATTTTCCGATCCAGCTGTAATCAACATAACAGATACCGATCATACAAGCCAGCCCTGCAAATGTCCACGCAATATTTTTCAGATAATCAATATTGCCGCCAATCCCCGAAGTAATCCCTTCTACCTCTCCCGGATTATTTCCCACTTCTGCAAGGGCACTTGTTCTCAGACAGTACATCAGAAGAATTCCTGCCAGATTCAGAACTGCAATAAGACCGATCATTTTCCATGCCATTTTCGGTCTGTGAATCCGGTCCATCTCGATTCCTACTTCTACCGGATCGCCCATCTCCAGAACCGCTGCCTCTTCCGCCTCTGAAGGTTCCATTCCTTCTGTCATATAATCGCACTTCTGGTCTTCGATATGATCTTCCAGTTCTTTGGTCACTAGTGGAAGTGCGCGTTTACAGCGAATCTGGTCTGTTACCGTCTGTATATATCTTCTCCTATCCAAAGCACACACCACCCATCACATCCAGAACTGCCTGTGAATATTCTTTCCACTCTTCTGATTTTCTCTTTAATTCCTTTTTGCCTGCTCTTGTAATGTGGTAATACTTCCGGATCTTTCCGACTGCTTCTTTTTCATATGCTTCCACGAATCCTTTCTCCTCCAGTCCATGCAGGAGAGGGTACAGGGTTCCCGCCTTTAATTCAAATACATTCTTTGACTTGCCGCGCAGAGTATCAATCATTTCATACCCATACATATCCTTTTCTTCTAATAATTTTAATACCAGCATCGTTGTACTTCCCGAAACCAGACTTTTATCTACTGCCATCTTTTTTCTTCTCCTTTCCATGCATAACATATAGATCATCTACATATTGTATCGGTTATCTACATATTATATCGATTGCCTATATATGTCAATATGATTCCTATTATTTTATTTCAGAATCTTTTTATATTCTTTTTTTCTGTCAGCCTCTTTCGAAGATATAATAAAAAGAAACGTCAGTTCCGGCTTGCTTTTACCGAAACTGACATTTCTTTTTATTTCTCCGTTTTCACTGGTCAGGGCCACTTTCCCCGTCCCCATTGGCTATCCAATGATATGTCTTGCTACATATACACCGCTTGCCGATGCATGAGAAAGAGAATGTGTCACTCCACTTCCATCTCCGATCACATACAGACCTTTATGGCAGCTTTCGAGATTCTCATCGATGTCTACTTCCATATTATAGAATTTCACTTCCACACCGTAAAGAAGCGTGTCATCGTTCGCCGTTCCAGGTGCTACTTTATCTAGCGCATAGATCATCTCCACGATACCATCCAAGATTCGTTTTGGAAGTACAAGGCTTAAGTCTCCGGGTGTTGCAGATAAGGTTGGTGTTACAAGGCCTTCTTCAATACGCTTCTCTGTACTTCTTCTTCCACGTACCAGATCACCGAAGCGCTGTACAATAACACCACCGCCAAGCATATTGGAAAGTCTTGCGATACTTTCTCCATAACCGTTGCTGTCTTTGAACGGTTCTGAGAAATGTTTTGCAACCAGCAATGCAAAGTTCGTATTGTCTGTCTTCTTCTCATTGCCTTCATAGCTGTGTCCGTTTACCGTGATGATTCCGTTGGTATTCTCATTTACGACAATTCCATTTGGATTCATGCAGAATGTGCGGACATTATCTTCGAACTTCTCTGTACGATATACAATCTTACTTTCGTAGAGTTCATCTGTCAGATGCGAGAAGATAACTGCCGGAAGTTCTACACGGACTCCGATATCTACACGGTTAGATTTGGTAGGAATCTCCAGCTCTTTACACACTTTCTCCATCCATTTACTTCCGCTTCGTCCTACAGAGACGATGCATTTTTCACATTCATAGTTTTCTTTTTCACACACCACTTTGTAACCGTTTTCAATTATTTCGATCGTCTCTACCGGTGTATCAAAATTAGAAATCTATATGATCTTTCATCTGGTCATACAGATTCTGAAGCACCACATAGTTGATATCTGTTCCAAGATGACGTACCGATGCATCGAGAAGATTCAACTTGTTCTGCAGACAAAGCTTCTTGAATTTGGTTCCGGCTGTCGAATAGAGTTTTGTTCCTTCCCCACCGTTTTCCATGTTGATTTCATCTACATACTTCATCAGTTCTACTGCCTGTTTCTTCCCGATATATTCGAACAATGTTCCCCCGAAATCATTGGTAATATTATATTTCCCATCAGAAAATGCTCCTGCTCCCCCGAAGCCGCACATGATCGAACATCGTTTACAATTGATACAGCTCTTAATTTTTTCCCCATCAATCGGACATTTTCTCTTTTCAAGCGGATATCCCTCTTCAAACACGGCAATCTTACATTCCGGCTTCTTTTTCATCAGCTCATACGCCGCAAAAATCCCTCCCGGACCTGCTCCAATAATGATCACATCATAATTCATAAGTATCTTCTCCTTCTCATGACATATATATAAACCTTTCTTCCGGTTTTATATTTATTTTTGTTTCTAATTATACTATTTGCAAGTAAAGTGCCGGCTATATTCTACGTTGACATTCACATTTCGTCAAGCTTTTTCCATAGATTTTTAAAGATTGTCAAAGATTGTTCACAGTATATATCTCTCTGCATTTTTGTAATGTTTCCCAACAGACAGATTCTCCTTTCCGCATCTATCCTTCTCCGCTTATTTTATGCATCATTTTGTTGTTTTTATGCATTAATTTGCATATTTTCCAACTTTTTTCTCGTTTTTTTCTTGCATATTTATAAAATCAGGTGTATAGTATTCCTTGCAGCCGCAAACGCACACTGTTAAAAGAAAGACTTGACTTTTCCGGCTGTATACGAGAAGATTATTTTAAAGCGATTGATAAAACTATATTTCATGTAGGAGGATATATAAGATGAAAGAAAAAGTTGTATTAGCATACTCAGGTGGTCTTGATACCACAGCAATTATCCCATGGCTGAAAGAGACATTTAACTATGATGTTATCTGCTGCTGTATCGACTGTGGTCAGGGGGAAGAACTAGATGGACTGGAAGAAAGAGCAAAGCTTTCCGGCGCAGCCAAGTTATATATCGAAGATATCGTAGATGATTTTGCTGATAACTACATTGTACCTTGCGTTCAGGCACATGCCGTATACGAAGATGAATATCTTCTCGGAACTTCCATGGCCCGTCCTGCAATCGCAAAACGTCTCGTGGAGATTGCACGGAAAGAAAATGCTGTTGCCATCTGCCACGGTGCTACCGGTAAAGGAAATGACCAGATCCGTTTTGAACTTGGTATCACAGCACTTGCTCCGGACATCAAAATCATTGCTCCTTGGAGAATGACAGATATTTGGACCATGCAGTCACGTGAAGACGAGATTGATTACTGTAAAGCACACGGAATCGACCTTCCATTCGACGCAAAGCACAGCTACAGCCGTGACCGTAACTTATGGCATATCAGCCATGAAGGTCTGGAACTGGAAGATCCTTCCAATGAACCTAACTATGATGACCTTCTGGTAATGTCTACCACACCGGAAAAAGCTCCTGACAAAGCAGAATATGTTACTATGACTTTTGAAAAAGGTGTGCCTAGGAGTATCAACGGCGAAGAGATGAAAGTATCTGATATCATCCGCAAGCTGAATGAGCTTGGCGGAAAACACGGCATCGGAATCATCGACATCGTTGAGAACCGTGTAGTAGGTATGAAGTCCCGCGGTGTATACGAGACACCTGGCGGAACAATCCTGTATGCTGCTCACCAGCAGTTAGAGGAACTTATTCTTGACCGTGCCACAGCAGAAGTGAAGAAAGAAATGGCCGACAAGCTTGCTCAGATTGTATACGAAGGAAAATGGTTCACACCACTGCGCGAAGCAATTCAGGCTTTCGTTGAAAGCACACAGGAATATGTAACAGGTGAAGTGAAGTTCAAACTGTATAAAGGAACGATCACCAAAGCCGGAACTACTTCTCCATACTCTCTGTACAGCGAGTCTCTTGCAAGCTTCACAACCGGTGATCTGTATGACCATCATGATGCAAGTGGATTCATTAACCTGTTCGGACTTCCGTTGAAGGTTCGTGCAATGAAACTACAGAATGTAAATAAGAATCAGAAATAATTTTTGTAAAAAAGCAACGAAACATGGTATGCACAAGCAAATATATGCTTCTTTTCACGCCACATTTCGTTGCTTTATTTTTAATTTGCATATTTTTATATATTTTTTGTATATTTATGATATAATTGAAACACTTTAAAGCATTCATCTTAAACGGGTAAAAAGGCTGTCAGGTAGCAGTTTTTTTACACATTTTCATTTTTCTTTAAAAGAATCCGGATCTTCCCGTTCTGATTTTTATTCGTTTATTTCATGCAATGGATATTGACCGTATATTTCCTTGCATAGTAACATACGCTTTTTTTTGCCCTCTAAGCGTTATAAATGCAGAACGATCCGGATTATTTCCGGCATGTTTCCGTGCATATTCAAAAGGCGTTGTCAGATTTTCTTCTGACAGCGCCTTATTTCTCTTTAAGGATTCCGTAATCTTTAACGCAATACTCCTGCTTTTATGCACTTCTTTCAAACTGTGAATTATACAGTTCAGCATAGAATCCATTCTGTGCAAGAAGTTCTTCATGATTTCCCTGTTCTACGATATCTCCGTCTTTCATAACCAGAATCATATCTGCATCACGTATTGTTGACAGTCTATGTGCGATCACAAAGCTGGTTCTTCCTTTCATCAACTGATCCATTGCCTTCTGGATCTGAATTTCGGTTCTTGTATCTACCGAACTTGTTGCCTCATCAAGGATCAGTATCTTAGGATCTGCAAGCATTGCTCTTGCAATTGTCAGAAGCTGCTTCTGTCCCTGTGACACATTACTTGCTTCTTCATTTAACTCCATCTGATAACCACCCGGAAGGGTCTGGATAAAGCGGTGTGCACGTGCTGCCTTCGCAGCCTCCACTACCTCTTCATGCGTTGCATCCAGCCGTCCATAACGGATATTATCTTCGATACTTCCTTTGAACAGCCAGGTATCCTGTAATACCATTCCGAACATTTTTCTCAGATCATCGCGGTTAAAGTCACGGACATCATGCCCGTCCACCTTGATCGAACCACTTCCAACATCATAAAAACGCATCAGTAATTTGATGATCGTCGTCTTTCCTGCACCGGTAGGTCCTACAATCGCAACCTTCTGTCCCGGCTTTACATCCACACTGAAATCATTGATGATCGTGTGATCCGGATTATATCCGAAATGAACATGTTCGAAGCTTACGCTTCCTTCCATTTCATCAATACATGCCGGATGTTCCACTGTCTGGTCTTCTTCCGCCTCCTCAAGGAATTCGAAGACACGCTCAGATGCTGCAGCTGTGGACTGTAACATGTTTGCCACCTGCGCAACCTGCTGGATCGGCTGCGTAAAGCTTCTTACATACTGGATAAAAGACTGGATATCACCAACCTGGATTCTTCCTTTCATAGCAAGATAACCGCCCAGGATAACTTCTCCGACATAACCAAGATTTCCGACAAACTGCATGATTGGCATCATCATTCCGGAAAGAAACTGCGATTTCCATGCAGAAGTATATAAAATATCATTGTCCCGCTTGAATGTAGCGATTACATCCTCCTCTTTATTGAATGCTTTGATGATATTATGACCGCCATAGATTTCTTCTACCTGTCCGTTTACATGGCCCAGATACTCCTGCTGGCTCATGAAGTACTTCTGCGAACGTTTTACGATCATAGAAATCAGTCCCATTGAAACCGGAAGAATCAGAAGTGCTACCAATGTCATCAACGGACTGATACTGAGCATCATGATCAGCACACCTATGATCGT
>ENA-OQCX01001380-OQCX01001380.1-human-gut-metagenome-genome-assembly--contig:-NODE-1380-length-11202-cov-3.403792_pt1 | contig 11202 bp, 19 predicted proteins | sample MGYA00242762_ERZ504587 | MGnify/ENA primary metagenome ERZ504587 (study PRJEB26092, sample SAMD00036337) | human gut metagenome | host: Homo sapiens | study: EMG produced TPA metagenomics assembly of...
CGTCCGCCGTCCTTCAATATTATTTCCAGAGTATCGGGAAGATAGTACTCACCCTGTACATTATCGTTTTTAAGCAGGGATAAGCCTTTTTCAGCGCTTCACCAGTAAAGCAGTATATGCCCGTATTAATTTCCTTAACAAGCCCATGTTTTACCGGATTTGAAACTTTGTAAGGAGGTTACCACTTATCGATCTCTTATCGTAACTCGCTATGCGTGTTCTGGGCACAGCCCGGTTTCTGCGGCCCACGAACAGCCCGCCGCTCCACCGCAAAGCGCGCCGCCGCCCTCGCCCTCACCGCCGCCCTTGTGGTCGGGATGACGCTCCCCGCCTTTGCGGATACATGGTACATTGACGATGGTGACATCTCGATTTCGGCTGGTGAAAACGGCAACAAGGTCACACAGGGAAGTACGACAAAAGAGAATGATACGGACACGGTTATTACAAACCGCGAACCTTCTACCGCATCTTCGAATACAGTAACGATCAATGCAGATGAAGCAAGACGGTGAATGTCACGCTGGATAACGTAACGATCAATGTAGACGAAGGGTACAAGTATGGTTATGAACCGAACGCCTATAAGACCGCTGTAAGCGTTACCGGCAGCGGCAATACGAACATCGAGCTGAACGGCAACAACACGCTGACAAGCGGATATGGCCACGCCGGTCTGGAGCATAACAAGACCGATGGCAGCGGCACGCTGACGATTCAGGACGAAAAGAATGATGATGGCTCCGCAAAGGGAAGTGCGTCCGATACTACTGGCAGTTTGACTGCCACGGGTGGTTACCACAGTGCTGGCATCGGCGGCAGTGACAAACAAGACGGCCAAGTGACCATTACGGGCGGTGAGATCACTGCCACGGGTGGTAATGGGGCTGCCGGTATTGGCGGCGGTGCCGGTGACAAGTACGCCGCCGTCGGCGGTGACGGCGATGTGACAATTTCCGGCGGTACGATCACCGCTACGGGCGCAGTCTGGGTGCCGGTATTGGCGGCGGTGCCTACGGCAATGGTACTGTCACAGTTACCGACGGCGATATCACCGCAAAGGCTACGGGCAATTATGGTGCCGGTATTGGTGGCGGTTTTGGCGCGATACCGAAGGACACTCTTATTGGAGGAAATGGCACTGTCACCATCAGCGGCGGCACCATCACCGAAGCCTCTGGTGGCTATATGGCTGCTGGCATCGGTAGCGGCTATCAGGGTCTGGGTACAGTGACCATTGAAGGTGATGCCGTCATCAAAAACGCACAGGGCGGTGAAGCTGGAGCCGGCATCGGCAGTGGCACCTATGGTGACAGCGAGATCATTATCAGAGGTGATGCAGTCATTGAAAATGCGGAAAGCAGCGCAAACGGCGCTGGCATCGGCAGCGGCCAAGGCGATTTGTATCCCGATGGCGATGGCATGGTAATCGATCTAACTGTAGGCAACGTGACCATTGAAGGCAACGCCAAAATCGAAAATGCAAAAAGTGGTTCTGGTGGTTCCGGCATTGGTGGCGGCGCTGTTGGCATCGGCAATGTAATCATTAGAGGCAACGCTCAAATCGGAAACGCCACCGGCGGCGATGAAGGTGCCGGTATTGGCGGCGGTGTTCTTGGCACTGGTGACGTGACCATCGAGGGCAATGTCACCATCGAAATGCACAGGCGGCGCTGGTGCTGCCGGTATCGGTGGCGGCGCTGAAACACAACCCGACACCGAGGATACCAGAAACAAAGTTTCCATCAAGAGCACCGAAGCCGGTTCTCCCAATATCACCGCCAAAGGCGGCGGCGTTCTGAATAACGAAGAAGCTCCTCTTCCCGGTGCTGCGGCCATCGGCAGCGGCAGCGTTGCTGACGGTGCTACTGAGGTAAAGTCTGATATTACCGTTGAAGGCAAGGTGACGATCGACGCCACATCGGGCGGCAATGTGGCCATTGGCGATTCGACCAACGGCGAAACGCGGTTCTCCGGTTTGCAGGTGGGCACCACCATCACCCGCCGCAATGCGAAGGGTGACGATGTTTCCCAGCCCGGCGATGTTGTACGCGAACCCGAAAAGCCCGCCCAGCCGACCGTGACGCCCACCGAAGGGGCAGAAGCACCTTCCAACGGCTCGGTGGAAGTGGAGCGCCCGGTCACGGTGGAGGGGCTGTATGTCACCAACGTTCTGGGCAAGCAGATCACTCACACCTGCACCCAGAACGGCACGACCCTGACCATCCGCGCCAACGGCATCGTGGCCTCGGCCCACCTGACGCTGGGCATGGTCCGCACCCTGAAGGCTCAGGGCGTGAAGACCCTTGTGTTCACCACCCTGCTCTCCCGCTCCTCCACCACGGTCTCGGTGGACGCCCTGCTGGCGGCGGAACCCGACGCCCCCGATGAAATGGCCGTCGTCTGGACCCACACCGGCCCCCGCGCGGCATTGACCATTGGCGGCGCAGACCACAGCGACCTGCTCAAGTAACCGAACGGAGCACACAACTTATAAAACGCAGCCGGGAGCTTCCGCTTTTGGAACGCCTCCCGCTGTTTCGTTATGCCGTTTTGGTTTTGAGGTAGTACGATGCCGATGGCAGTGGTTGGCATCGTGATGAAGTTCTTCCAGATCGTCATCTCCATCGTGGTGGGCATGACAGCAGAATCCACCGCCCTTTCCATGGTGCGTGAGGTGGTGTTTGGTGTGGGCTTTGCCCTGCTGCTGCCCCGGTTTTTCGGACTGGACGGTGTGCTGTACTCCATGCCGCTGTCGGATATCCTGACCTTCCTGATCGCCGGCTATCTGATTTACAAGACCTACCATGAACTCAACTATCATATCGCGCTGGACAGCGGTGAACGGCATTGAAAAGTGCGCGGAGATCATCGAAAGCCTGGTTTGAATGAACCGGAGTCTGCTGCCATCCGGCTGTCACTGATCCAGAAAAAGAACCCCACGTCCAGACCGTTGTGTGAAACGGCCCGGACATGGGGTTTTATGGTTTTAATACAGTTACGCCCAGTTCTTCCGCCCGTAACGGGTGGTCAGCCGGCAGATCTCTTTTTGGAGTTTTCGGGTCAGCTGGGACTTTTTCAGCCGCCAGCGCCAGTTCTGGCCCACGGTGGAGGGCTGATTGATGCGGGCGGAGTTGTCCAGCCCCAGCCAGTCCTGCATGGGGATGATGCAGGTCGCCGCTGCGCTGCGCAGGATCAGTGCGATCATGCTTTTATAGAGCTGCTCCTCCGGGGTGGCGTAGTCGAACAGATAATCCCGCACCATGGCCCGCTCCGCACCGGTGATGGTCTGGTACCACGACACCAGCGTTTCGTTGTCGTGGGTACCGGTATAGGCTACGCTGTTCACCGGGTAGTTATGGGCAGGTAGTCGCTGGCGCTGCCGGTATCCCGGGAGTCAAAGGCAAATTCCAGCACTTTCATGCCAGGGAAACCGCTGTCCCGCACCAGCTGACGCACGGTGTCGCTCATGTAGCCAAGATCCTCCGCAATGATCTCCCGTTTGCCCAGCGCCTGCTCCACAGCACGGAACAGCTCGATGCCGGGGCCTTTTTCCCAGTGGCCCGGCGCGCAGTCTCACTGCCGTAGGGGATGGAAAAATACTCATCGAAGCCGCGGAAGTGGTCGATGCGCACCACATCATACAGCTCAAAGCAGTACCACAGGCGGGTGATCCACCACTGATAGCCGGTTGCGCGGTGGGCTTCCCAGCGGTAGAGCGGATTGCCCCAGAGCTGGCCGGTGGGCGAAAAGCCATCCGGGGGAACGCCCGCCACCGCCGTGGGAATGTTGTCCTTGTCCAGTTGGAACAGACCCGGGTTTGCCCATGCGTCCGCCGAATCCAGCGCCACATAGATGGGGATATCCCCAATGATCCGGATGCCCTTGCTGTTGGCGTAGGCCTTCAGCCTGCGCCACTGCTGGTCGAACTTGAACTGGAGATATTTGTGGTACTCCACCTCAAAATACAGCTCCCGGCGGTAGTAGTCCATAGCGGGCTGCCAGCGCAGACGGATATCCTCGGCCCACTCGATCCACGCTTGCCCTCAAAGCGGCCCTTCACCGCCATGAACAGAGCAAAATCGTCCAGCCACCACTTGTTTTTTTCACAGAAGGCTGTAAACGCTTCGTTGTGGCCGATGTCGCTGCGGGAGTAAGCCAGCCGCAGCAGGCGGCCCCGCTCGGTATACAGGCGGCTGTAATCGATATCATCTGCCTTGCGGCCAAAGTTTGCCTTTTTGCACTCGGCCGCGGTCAGCACCCCTTCCTCCACCAGTGCGTCCAGACTGATGAAATACGGATTGCCCGCAAAGGCGGAAAAGCTCTGATAGGGGCTGTCGCCGTAGCTTGTCACACCCAGCGGCAGGATCTGCCAGTAAGTCTGCCCGGCTTCCTTGAGCCAGTCCACAAAGTCGTATGCTTCCTGCGAAAAGCAGCCGATGCCGTAAGGGGACGGCAGACTGCTGACGGGCAGCAAAATGCCTGCACTTCTCTGCATCTTCATTTCCTTCTTCCTTTATAACTCGATCAGAACACCCGCGTGGTCGGACACCTGCGGCTCCCGCAGGCCGTTGAACACCACCCGGGTGCTTTTTACAGCGATCGCCTGGGAGCACCAGATCTGGTCAATGCGCTTTTTTGCCGCCGCATCCGGGGCATCCCGCCAGCCATCAATGGCCTGCACGACGGTGTAGCCCTCGTCCCGCTGCTGTGCCAGACGGTAGGTGTCCTGCCAGCCGCTGCGGAGCACAAGGTCGTAGCCCTCGCCCCGCACATCGGCCTCGCTGTTGAAGTCTCCCAGCAGAAAGGCGGTCTTTTTTGCGCCTGCCGCCCGGGACAGCGTTTCCCACTGGGCGGCAAAAGGTTCCACCTCATCCTTCCACCAGCAGATGCACTGTGTAATACCAGACATCTCCTGCACAGATGCCCAGGGTGCGGCGGGTCCTCCAGTTGCTGTAATCGCCGGACTTGCTCAGCAGCAGATTTTCGGCAGCGGTGATGGGTGCACGGCTGAACACCGCCATGCCCTCATCGTACTTGTCGTAACCGATCTTTGCCGGGAGCCAGCTCCAATGGTACTGCACGCCCCGTTCTTCCAGCATCCGGGCTACGGCTGCGGCGTGGTTGTCCGCTTTCAGCAGCACTGTATTGCCGGAGCAGGGATAATATCCCGCCGGAGCCTCTCCCAGCAGCGGAGCGGCGGCGGTCTGGTTCACCTCCTGCAGGGCGAACACCTCCGGCTGCTCCCTGGCAATAAAATCCACAAAGATCTCCCGCTTTGCCTCATAGTCCGGCTCGATGAGGCTGTGGGTATTCAAAGTCAGCAGTTTCATAGCTTTTTACAGAATATCGTTGATGTCAGATTTCAGAACGTCTGCTTTGGGGCCGTACACAGCCTGAATGCCGTCGCCCTTCACCAGCAGGCTCAGAGCGCCCTCGGCCTTCCATGCGGCAAGGTCGGCCACCTTGGCGGGGTCCTTCACGGTAACACGCAGACGGGTCATGCAGGCATCCACCAGCACGATGTTCTCCCGGCCGCCCAGCAGGGCGATGATGCGCTCGGCCTGGCCGTTATCGGACTTTTTGTCTGCTTTCTTCTCGGCCTTGGTGTCAGCTGCGGCATCGTCTGCGTTGTCATCGGTGTAGTTGCCCAGACGGCCCGGCGTTGCCAGCTTGAGCTTGCCGATCATAAAGTAGGCCACGAAATAGCCGATGATGAAGAACGCCACCACGCAGAGCACAAAGTTGATGATGTCGCCGCCCAGACCGGCCTGCAGGGACATGGGATACGGTGATGAATTCCAGATTGCCGAAAGAGTGCAGGCGCAGATGGATGATGCCTGCCATGGCAAAGGCACAGCCCTGCAGCAGTGCGTACACGATGTACAGCGGCATAGCGCAGAACATGAACATAAATTCCAGCGGCTCGGTCACACCGGTCAGGAACACGGCCAGCGCGGTGGAGATGAACATGGACTTATACTTTGCGCGCTTGTCGGCATCCACACGGCGGAACATGGCCAGCGCGATGCCCAGCAGCAGACCGGTCGCGCCGATCATCTGGCCAACCTTGAAGCGGGCGGGGGTAACGGTGGTCAGCAGGTTGTTGTAAGCGGCCATGTCACCGGCTTTCTTGAAGTTGATGAGGTCGTTGGCCCATGCCAACCACAGCGGGTCCTGGCCAAACACCTGGCTGCCCGCATTGACACCCGGTGGCAATGGTGTAGGTGCCGCCGAAGGAAGTGTAGTTCATGGGGATGGTCAGCATGTGGTGCAGGCCGAAGGGCAGCAGCAGACGCTCCAGCGTGCCATAGATGAACGGAGCCAGAACGGGAGAAGTCTCGGAAGAGTTTGCGATCCAGATGCCGAAGTTGTTGATGCCGGTCTGGACCACAGGCCAGAACAGTGCCAGCACCATGGAAATGACCACAGAATAGGCAATGACCACCATAGGCACAAAGCGCTTGCCGTTGAAGAAGGCCAGCGCATCCGGCAGCTTGCGGAAGTTATAGTATTTATTGTAAGCCACACCGCCCACGAAACCGGCAATGATGCCCACGAACACGCCCATGTTCAGGGCCGGGGCACCCAGCACGGAGGTGAAGTAGCCGTTGACGGCGATCTCCCGCCCGAACAGAGTGTGGGTCACGGCGTTGGGGTCTTCCAGCATGGCGCTGGTGACACCGAAGATGTTGCCGGTGATGACATTGATGAGGGCAAATGCCAGCACAGCCGCAAAAGCACCGCCGGCACGCTCCTTTGCCCAGCTGCCGCCGATGGCCACGGCAAACAGGATGTGCAGATTGTTGATGACCGCCCAGCCAATGTTTTCCATGGTGGTGCCAATGGTCATAACTGCCGCAATGTCACCGCCGCCCATCTGCACCAGCTTGCCCAGACTGATCATCAGACCGGCAGCAGGCATGACGGCGATGACGGTCATCAGCACCTTGCCCAGCTTCTGTAAGAAGTCAAAGTTGATAAGCCCCTTTTTCCCCGGAGCTGCTTGTGTTGTTGCCATAATGTTCCTCCTTGTTTCCTTTTGCGCCGTTTTACGCAATCGTTGCGCTTCTGTTGCGTAACTTTACGCAACAAGAATAATCCAACTCTGCAATTTTTACAAGAGTTTTCTAGGTCAAAAATATATTTTCTTCTTTTTGCACAACAGCCCGCAAGTTTCTTTGTTGAAAACATCGAAAGTGCGCAAAGGGTGCGGTTGCATGATCTGCGCAAACTCGTGCGCAAATCATTGACATTGCGTGCAAACCGCTTTACAATAGACCTATTACATCAGGGAGGAACAGACTATGGCAGTTACCATCAAGGATGTGGCAGCGGCGGCGGGGGTTTCGCCTTCCACGGTGTCCCGCACCTGCAAGGACAGCCCTTCCATCAGCCGGGAAACCAAGGAGCGGGTGCGCCGCATTATGGCACAGCTGGGCTATGAGCCGAACTTTGAGGCCGAACCGGTGGAGGCCTTTTCCAAGACCATCGGCATCATTCTGCCTCCTCCCAGCGGGATGTCTACGAGAACGCCTTTCATCTGGAGATCATCCGCGGCATCGGGCAGTTCTGCAACCAGCGGAGGTATGTGAACACCGTCATCACCGGGCAGGACGATGCAGAGGTTCTGGATGCCATCCAGAGCATGGTGGCCAACGCGCAGCAGATGGCTTTATCCTGCTCTATTCCAAAAAGGACTGCCCGGTGGCAGCCTACCTGCGCAGCGAAGGGCTGCTCCATGTCATTGTGGGCAAGGCGGCGCAGTCTGCCAATCAGACCATCTATATCGACAACGACAACGCCCTTGCCGGTGAGGAAGCCACCGATTACCTCTATGAAATGGGCCACCGCCGCATTGCCTATTTCGGTGTCAGCAATGCCATGCTGTTTTCGGCAGAGCGCAGGCGCGGCTACCAGATGTCCCTGCTCAAGCACGGCATCACCCCCCGGGAGGAGGACTGTGTGGAGGTCAACACCCTGAACGATGCTTACGAGGAGCCACTGAAGTCTCTTCTCACCGCACCGGACCATCCCACGGCCATGCTGGTCAGCGATGACATTCTGGCCGTGGTGCTGGAACAGTTCTGCGGCAAACTGGGGCTGCGCGTCCCGAAAGATCTTTCCATCGTTTCCTTCAACAATTCGCTGTTCTCCCGCATCACCAGCCCCCAGCTGACCACCGTGGACGTGAACCCCTATCAGCTGGGTATGGAGGCCGCCAGCCAGACCATCAACCACATCGAGAACCCGAATCTGCTGGCAACAAAGATCCTTGTGCCGCACAAGCTCATCCCCCGGGAGAGCTGCTGCCCGCCGGAAGTCTGATCAAAACAATGAGGCCGTTCCCTCTCTTTCTCAGAGAAGCGGAACGGCCTCATTTTGCTTATTTTTTCCGGTACTCCCGCGGGTCATGCCAAAATGCGCCTTGAATGCCCGGTTAAAATAGGAGAGGTTTTCAAACCCGCACCGGGAAGCGATCGTCAGCACCGTCTCGTCCGTAGCGTGCAGCGCTTCGGCGGCGGCATTCAGCCGGTATTCGTTCAGAAAGGCAACAAAGCTCTGCCCGGTCATCTGCCGGAACCAGCGCATGAAGTGGCTGGAACTGAAGGAACAGACCCCGGCGGCATCGGCGACCCGAAGCCCTTCGGCATAATGGGCAGAGATCCATTGCAGAACGGCTTTCAGCCGCTGGGTATCGGCAGTTTCCACGGGGAGCTGCTGTTTTCCCTGCGCAATGAGCAGGGAGAGAAAGCGCAGCAGTGCTCCTTTGACCAGCAGCTCATAGCCGGGAAGCTTGGCGCGGTTGGCTTCCTCCACCTCCCGCAGGCAGCGGCGGTCTGGAGATAACACAGGTCGTTGGGTGTCAGCCGCACAGGCAGCAGCAGCCGCCCGCTTTGCAGCGGAAGCAGGTATTTTTCGGCGCAAAGGTCCTCCGCACCGCCCAGAAGCTCCAGCTCAAAGATGATATTCTCGTATTCCATCCGCCGCCCCTCTGCCTGCCGCAGGGCGTGGAGGGTGCCGGGCGTAAAAATAAAGATATCCCCCTGGTAGGCCGGGCAGGACTCAGCGCCCACCTGCACCAGCCCCGCGCCCCGCTTGACAAAGACCAGCTCCATGCTCTCCTGCCAGTGGAGTGCCACCTGCGGAAAATCTCCCGGAATGGTGCAGGGATACAGATTGAAGGGGAACCGCACGGCACCGTGCTGCTTGGTTTCCTGCAATGAAGCCTGATTTTGCATCTTCTCACCTCCAGATGATAGGATTGTACCACAATTTGCACTTTTAAGGCAAGATTTCGATTGTTTTATCTGGTATATCTTGCATTATAGATGTCAAACCTGTTTTCCGTAGCAAAGGAGGAGCCATTATGAGCTTTACCGAAACATTACAGAGTATCACCGGCAAGCTGCTGGCGGACTGCACCGATCAGGAGCTGTATCTGGCACTGCTGGAGCTGGTGCGGCAGAAGAGTGCCGACCGCGTGCAGCCCGTCACCGGACGCAAGCTGTATTATATCAGCGCCGAATTCCTCATCGGCAAGCTGCTGTCCAACAACCTCATCAATCTGGGGCTGTATGAAGAAGCCCGGGATGCACTGGCCGCTGCCGGAAAGCGCCTTTCGGACATTGAGGAAGTAGAACCGGAGCCTTCTCTCGGCAACGGTGGTCTGGGCCGTCTGGCAGCCTGCTTCCTGGATTCGCTGGCAACGCTGAACCTGCCCGGCGACGGCGTGGGCCTGCGGTATCACTTTGGCCTGTTCCACCAGTCCTTTGAGGATGGTGTGCAGAACGAAAAGCCCGACCCCTGGCTCACCGCCCACAGCTGGGCCGAAAAGACCGATGTGACCTACCCGGTGGAACTGGCGGGCAAGGAATACACTGCCCGGCTGTACAAGCTGGCTGTCACCGGTTACGAGGCCGCACCAACACTCTGAATCTGTTCGATCTGGATACCATCGACGAGAGCATCGTCCATGACGCATTGCCTTTGACAAGACCGCCATCGACAAGAACCTGACCCTGTTCCTCTACCCGGACGACTCCGATGAGGCAGGCCGCCGTCTGCGGGTGTATCAGCAGTATCTCATGGTTTCTGCCGGTGCCCAGCTCATTCTGGCAGAGTGCGCCGCCCGGGGCTGCAATTACCACGATCTAGCCGACTACGCCGCCATCCAGATCAACGACACTCACCCCAGCATGGTCATCCCGGAGCTGATCCGGCTGCTGGGGCAGCGGGGCATTGAGTTTGAGGAAGCCGTGGAGATCGTTACCAAGACCTGCGCCTACACCAACCACACCATTCTGGCCGAGGCACTGGAAAAATGGCCCCGCGCCTATCTGGATGCAGTGGTGCCCCAGCTGATGCCCATTATCGAAAAGCTGGATGCACTGGCCCGCACCCGCACCGAGGACGAGAGCCTTGCCATCATCGACAAGGACGACCGGGTGCACATGGCCACATGGACATCCACTTCACCCATTCCACCAACGGCGTGGCAGCGCTGCACACCGAGATCCTGAAAAATTCCGAGCTGCACGGCTTCTATGAGCTGTACCCGGAAAAGTTCAACAACAAGACCAACGGCATCACCTTCCGCCGCTGGCTGCTGGAATGTGACCCGCGTCTGACCGCCACACTGGAAAAGCACATCGGTTCCGGCTTCCGCAAGGACGCTGCCGAGCTGGAGAAGCTGCTGGCCTTCGCCGACGACGAAGCCGTGCTGGACGAGCTGACCGCCGTGAAGAAGGCAAACAAAGAGGAACTGGCCGACTGGCTGCTGCGCACCCAGAAGGTGGCAGTGAACCCCGATGCCATGTTCGATATCCAGTCCAAGCGGCTGCACGAGTATAAGCGTCAGCAGCTGAACCTGCTGTACCTCATCCATCAGTATTACGAGATCAAGGCAGGGCACCTGCCTGCCGTGCCGCTGGTGAGCATCTTTGGTGCCAAGGCTGCTCCTGCCTACACCATTGCCAAGGACATCATCCATGCCCTGCTGACCCTCTCCAAGGTCATCGCCGCAGACCCGGAGGTGTCCAAGTGGCTGCAGGTGGTATTTGTGGAAAATTACAACGTCACCGCTGCCGAAAAGCTCATCCCTGCCTGTGACCTTGTCTGAGCAGATCAGCCTTGCCTCCAAGGAGCCTCCGGCACCGGCAACATGAAGTCATGCTGAACGGTGCGCTGACGCTGGCACCT
>ENA-OQCX01001382-OQCX01001382.1-human-gut-metagenome-genome-assembly--contig:-NODE-1382-length-11191-cov-2.822307_pt1 | contig 11191 bp, 13 predicted proteins | sample MGYA00242762_ERZ504587 | MGnify/ENA primary metagenome ERZ504587 (study PRJEB26092, sample SAMD00036337) | human gut metagenome | host: Homo sapiens | study: EMG produced TPA metagenomics assembly of...
CAAAAAACAAAACAGAAGTATAATTCAGACTGGTCGTCTCCTTCATATGGAAATGATTACGAAGACGATTATGAGGATGATTATAACGACGACTACGAAAAAAAGCCAAAGGTAAACCGGAGAGAGGTAAGACGTACTTCTGACTATTCAAATTCAGTGAATGAAGAGAAAAGATATGGGTTGATCAATGGATCCGATGAGTATTGGGAATATAAGGATACAGCTGAAAAAATTTACTGGGATTTCTGTGAAGCAAGAACGACAGACGCACGGAGGATGTATAAACAGGAGGGAGAAGCTTTAAAAAGAAAAATGATCTCAAAATACGGAGCAGATGACGAAAGTGTAAAAACTATAATAGAAAGGTTCTTGGATTTACGTGTCTAAAATTATTAACAAAGGAATCAGTAAAACTGTTGCAGTTATTGTCATAGTATTATTGGCATCCTCTTTTAGAAAAATGATGTTGGATGAAGAGTTTTATACAGCATTTGGCGGTCTTATGGGAACATTGCCATTTGCGAAGCAGATTACAGATATAGTATGTAAAATATTGAAGTATCAGAATAATATTCCGGTATTTTCAAATGTAACAATATTGGAAGATATATTGAAACTGGCGATTATGGCATTTCTTCAGCCGTTCGCCGGAACTGCCCTGACAGGTCTTTTTCTTAAAGTACCGAGTAATTATAAAGAACGGGAAGAATACATGGAAGGCGCAGTCTACAAAATGAAAGAACTGGCTGTTAATGTGATTTCAGCCCCGATACTGGCGTTGTTGGCAGCGTATCTTACAACGATGATTATAGAATACGTTAAAAATAATCTGGGCAACATCAGTTCTGTAATCGTTGCGGTTGCTTCAGTAGTGGGGGTGTTTGCGGTATCGCTTATTCCATTGATAAAATCTGGCGTATCTATGTTAAAAGCATTTTTGTGGAGACTGACAGGAATGCTTGTGGGCGGTATGATAAAATCTTATGGAATCAATGCTATGAGTCTGGCTTTGTATATTGCATTTTAAAGGGAATGCCAGGGATGATTGGTGGTTCTGTACTTGGATTGATTATCTGGTTAATTATCTTTGATGTAGGAATGAAACTGATCAGAGAATCAATAGTAAGCTTGTGATTGTGACAAAAGATAGCAACCTATGCCAGAGGTTTGAGGAAAGGAGCAGGAAGTAGTATGAATAATTTAAAAAGATTTACGGAGCGACAGCAGCGGATTATGCACAGGCTCTCAGAGAAATCCAGAACGGCAGGAAAGAAAGTCATTGGATATGGTATATTTTTCCGTCAGTTGAAAGGTTTGGGACGAAGCTATACTTCAGATTTTTATGGCATAGTGGACTTGGATGAGGCAAAGGCATTTTTGCAGGATCCATATCTGGGAAAGCATTTACAGAAAATTTCAGAAGCATTATTAAATCTGGACAATGACAATGCAACTCAGATCATGGGAAGACCGGATGACATGAAACTGAAATCTTCCATGACCTTATTTGCCTGTGCAGACCCGGAAAATGCTGTTTTTGAGAAAGTACTGGAAAAATTTTATAATGGACATAAAGATGGGCGGACATTAAAAATGCTTTCGAAAGAAAATGGGTAATACGAAAATGCAGTGGATGAACTGAAATGGAGTAAGCGCTTACGAAATGGATTTATTCTCTATAGAAAATACAGGAATAAAAACCAGCCCCATGAATCAAAATTTTCATGATTCACAGGGCTGATTTTTATTTTACAGAAAAAGTCTATTTCTTCCGTCTGCACAGCCAGAAGCATCCGAATGCAGGAATCTGCACTCCTTTGGCTTCGAGTTCGCGGCCGGAGATCAGGTCAGTGTACATACCGTCGTCTTCGTTGATCCATGCAACCTTGTCAAATTCACTGAAGTTATAGATACCGATGAATTTCTCATCATCGTTTTCACGCACGAGAGCAAGGATAGAATCATCCCAGGTATCAATAGTGCGGATCGGTACCTCACTGTTGAATACGCTGTGTTCCATACGGAGATGTTCCAGCTTGTCAAGTACAGGGAAGAGTTTGCCCTGAACAGTTTCCGGACGATTACGGTTCTCGGCGAGATCCCATCGGAAGTTTCCTCTGTGGAGGTAACGGGAATCAGCTGCCTTGTCAGGATCATCTTTGTAGGAATAGTCGTTGAGCTGTCCGATTTCATCACCACTGTAGATGACCGGAATACCGGACTGTGAAAGCATGAATGCATGCAGTGTGATGTCATAACGGATCGCACGGTCAACACCTTCTTCATTTCCTTCAAATCCGAAACGTTCAATACCGCAGAGAGAAGCAGTAGTACCGCAGAGTCTTGCATCACCAAGACGCGGGTCATCATTGTACAGCTCGCCTCTTGCAAAAGAATCCGGATATTTTCCTGTAAGGAAATCGTTCAGATATTTCTTGTGAGGAACTTCCTGGATTCCGAAGTTCTCAAGGTAATCATAATCCAGACCCCAGCCGATATCATCGTGGCAGCGGAGATAGTTCTGGAACACATAATCTCTCGGAAGTCCGGCAACAATATCAAGCTGACGGCGGAGCAGAGAAATATCTCTGGTTGCAACGGTGTGCCAGGTGCTTGCCATAGTAGTTACATTGTAAAGCAGGTGGCATTCCGGTTTATCTACAGTTCCGAAGTATGGAACGACTTTTTCAGGAGCCATGACAACTTCCCCAAGGAGCAGTACGCCCGGGCAGACAATCTCGCAGATCATACGCATCATACGAACGATGGTGTGAACTTGTGGCAGGTTACGGCAGTTGGTTCCAAGCTGTTTCCAGATGTACGGCACAGCATCAAGACGGACGATATCAACACCCTGGTTTGCAAGGTAAAGCATGTTAAAGATCATCTCATTGAGAACGATCGGGTTTCTGTAGTTCAGATCCCACTGGTATGGATAGAAAGTGGTCATGACATGTTTATGGATATCATCCAGCCATGTGAAGTTTCCAGGTGCAGTAGTCGGGAATACCTGTGGGCAGGTCTGCTCGTACAGAGACGGAATATCATAGCTGTCAAAGAAGAAGTAGCGGTCCTGATATTCTCTTTCACCGGCGCGTGCACGTTTTGCCCATTCATGATCCTCAGAAGTGTGGTTCATAACAAAGTCCAGGCAGACACTGATTCCACGTTTGTGGCATTCGGAAGTCAGATGTGCAAAATCATCCATGTTTCCGAGCTCTTCCTGTACCTTACGGAAGTCAGCAACTGCATATCCGCCATCGCTGCGTCCTTTAGGGGACTCAAGAAGAGGCATAAGATGGAGATAATTTACATTGCATTCCTGTACATAATCCAGCTTCTTTTCCAGATTGGAGAGCGTACCTGCAAAAGCATTGACATACATCATCATTCCGGTAAGATCATTGCGCTTGTACCATTTCGGGTCCTTTGCACGGCGGATATCGGATTCTTTGAGGTCATTGCTTCTCATATCATAAAATTTCTTGAGTACAGTAAGCAGGTCATTGAGATGCATGGTAACATACGGATTGTCCTGATACAGTTCACAGTAGAGCCATTTCAGCTCGTCAAGATGTCTGGAAAGACGCTCGCAGTAGATCGCATCGTCATCTCTTGCAGGAATCTTGGCAGCCGCTTCTTTGGCAGGAACTTTAGGAGCTTCTGTCTTGGAAGTTTCTACTTTAGCAGTGTCCTCTTTGTGGGACTCAATTTTGACGGATTCTGTTTTGGCAGTTTCCACTTTCACAGGTTCTGTCTTGGTGGTCTCAACTTTGACTGGTTCAACTTTCTTGGTTTCGACCTTAACCGGCTCAGTCTTGGTAGTTTCGACTTTGACGGCCTCAACCTTTTTGGTTTCGACCTTAACCGGCTCAGTCTTAGTAGTCTCGACTTTTGCTGGTTCAACTTTTTTTGGTTTCGACCTTAACCGGCTCCACTTTCTTAGTTTCCACTTTCGCCGTTTCAGCCTCTACTTTTACAGCTTCTTTCACAGGTGCTGTACTTTTGGAAGCAGCAGTCTTGGTTGCTTCACGTTTTTTCTGAAGCGTTTTTTTGCCATGATTTATTTCCTCCCTGTTTGTTCTTTCTTATATTATAAAGCCCGAATCATAAAATCACAGTTTTATAAATTCCGGCTTACGGTCTTTAAAGACAGTATAATATGTAAAACCGCAGTCGGCAAGAATATCTGCCGCTTTATCAAATGCATAGGCGATCTTGTCCGGACCATGTGCATCGGCACCGATCGTGATGATCTCCCCACCAAGCTGTCGGTAGCGTCGGATGACTGCACGGCAGGGGTTCGGCTCGCCAAGCCCGTAATGGAACCCTCCGGTGTTCAGCTCGATTCCGCAGCCCTTGGAAATGATCGTCCGCAGGATCTCATCAAGAATGTCCTGATAGCGTCCGTAAGAGTATTCGCGGTTCTGGTTGGGACCATATCGTACCACATAGTCGATATGCCCGTAAACATCCATTTCCGAAAATACAGCCAGATTCTCAAGAATGGACTCAAAATATTCCATATAACATTCCGATTCCTTACGCCCCTTGAAGAATTCCCTGTAATAAGGATCCTGACCATGGACGACATGAGAAGAGCCGATCACGAAATCAAAAGGAACCGATTCCAGAAGTTCCTTAAAAGAATGTTCCAGATGCGGCTGAAGCCCAAGCTCGATCCCGAAACGGACCTCCAGTTTCGACTGATACTTGTCCCGAAGCATGAAAAGGTTTTCCTGATAGGCAGACAGATCCAGTTCAAAAGTTTCATTATCCGGAGTCGGCGGGTAATCCGGGTCAAGATGCTCGGTAAAGCATACACCATGAAGTCCCCGTCGGATCGCGTCCTGGATCATATCTTCCATAGGAGTGTCAGAATCTGCAGAAAAAGAAGAGTGCATATGACAGTCCCATAAGATTTGATTTGACATTTTTCTGTCCTCCTTTACATGAACTGCACCTATTATAGCATGAGAAAATGCTTCGTGCTACGCTTTCATTTCTATTTTACACATTTTTTATCATGTTTTTTTTAAAATGCACTTTGAATTTTTGTACGAGATTCGATACAATATGCAATAGGTTGACGTTTCTTTAACAAACGCCATAATCAACCATTTAATTCATAGGAGGAATTTATCATGGCAGTAAAAGTTGCAATTAATGGATTTGGCCGTATCGGTCGTCTGGCTTTCCGTCAGATGTTTGGAGCAGAAGGATTTGAAATCGTTGCTATCAACGACCTTACATCCCCGAAAATGCTGGCTCACTTATTAAAATATGACTCAACACAGGGAAGATACGCTCTGGCTGACAAAGTAGAAGCAGGAGAAGATTCCATCACAGTTGACGGAAAAGAAATCAAAATCTATGCAAAAGCTAACGCTGCAGAACTTCCGTGGGGAGAAATCGGTGTAGACGTAGTTCTCGAGTGCACAGGTTTCTATACCTCCAAAGACAAAGCTCAGGCTCATATCGATGCAGGTGCTAAACACGTTGTTATTTCCGCTCCGGCTGGAAACGACCTTAAGACAATCGTTTACAATGTAAACCACGAAGGTCTTACAAACGAAGATAAGATCATCTCCGCAGCATCCTGTACAACAAACTGCCTTGCACCAATGGCTAAGGCTCTTAACGATCTTGCACCGATCAAATCTGGTATCATGTGCACAATCCACGCTTACACAGGCGATCAGATGACACTTGATGGACCGCAGAGAAAAGGCGATCTGAGAAGATCCCGTGCAGCTGCAGTTAACATCGTTCCGAACAGCACAGGTGCTGCTAAAGCAATCGGTCTGGTTATCCCAGAACTGAACGGCAAACTGATCGGATCCGCTCAGCGTGTACCAACCCCAACAGGTTCTACAACAATCCTTACAGCAGTAGTTGAAGGAAACGTTACAAAAGAGCAGATCAATGCAGCTATGAAAGCAGCTTCTAACGAATCCTTCGGATACAACGAAGATGAGATCGTATCCAGCGATATCGTTGGTATGAGATTTGGTTCTCTGTTCGATGCTACTCAGACAATGGTTCTGCCACTTGAGAACGGCACAACAGAAGTACAGGTTGTTTCATGGTATGACAACGAAAACTCCTACACAAGCCAGATGGTTCGTACAATCAAACACTTCGGCAAACTTCTGAACGCTTAATCAAGTCCATAAGTTAGAGTGTGGAGCAGGTTATTGCATTGAGCAATAGCACAAATAGACTCAGTCAGGGTCCGGTCTGATTTGGACCGGACCCATTTTTTATGAATTTGGAGGAATATTAGCATGGGATTAAACAAGAAATCCGTTGATGATATCAATGTAAAAGGCCAGAAAGTTCTGGTAAGATGTGACTTTAACGTACCTCTGCAGGACGGCAAAATTACAGATGAGAATCGTCTTGTAGCAGCTCTTCCTACAATCAAGAAGCTGATCGCAGATGGCGGAAAGATCATTCTTTGTTCACACCTTGGCAAACCGAAGGGAGAGCCGAAACCGGAATTATCTCTTGCACCTGTTGCAAAACGTCTTACAGAGCTTCTCGGACAGGAAGTTAAATTCGTTCCGAGCCCGGTTGTTGTTGATGATACTGTCAGAGCAGCTGTAGAGGCAATGAAAGACGGAGAAGTTATCCTTCTTGAAAACACACGTTACCGTGCAGAAGAAACCAAAAACGGTGATGAGTTCAGCAAAGATCTGGCTTCCCTTTGCGATGTATTCGTAAACGACGCATTTGGTACAGCTCACAGAGCACACTGCTCCAACGTTGGTGTTACCAAATATGTGGATACAGCAGTAGTTGGATATCTGATGGAGAAAGAAATTGCATTCCTCGGAAATGCTGTTGAAAATCCGGAGAGACCATTCGTAGCTATCCTTGGTGGAGCTAAAGTTTCCAGCAAGATCTCTGTTATCAACAACCTTCTTGACAAAGTTGATACTCTGATCATCGGTGGCGGTATGTCTTACACATTCTCCAAAGCACTTGGCGGACACATTGGTAATTCCCTCTGCGAGGATGATTACCTTCAGTATGCATTAGACATGCTCAAGAAAGCAGAAGAAAAAGGTGTTAAACTTCTTCTTCCAGTTGACAACAGAATCGGAGATGATTTCTCCAACGATTGCAACATTCAGGTTGTAGACCGTGGATGCATCCCGGATGGCTGGGAAGGAATGGACATCGGACCGAAGACAGAGCAGCTTTTCTGCGACGCTGTTAAGGATGCCAAGACTGTTGTTTGGAACGGACCGATGGGCTGCTTCGAAATGCCGAACTTTGCTCATGGTACAGAAGCAGTTGCCAAAGCACTTGCTGACACTGAAGCTACAACTATCATCGGTGGTGGAGACTCTGCAGCAGCAGTTAACATCCTTGGTTATGGCGACAAGATGACACACATCTCTACAGGTGGTGGAGCATCCCTGGAATTCCTCGAAGGAAAGGAACTGCCAGGTGTAGCAGCAGCAAACGACAAGTAAAAAGCTTAGTGATTGACAAGCCGTAGGCGCAGGCAGAACTTAGCGTTTACTTGGTTCGCCGCTCTTAATGAACGCAAGTCGCAGACGCAGTGTGAATTTAGAGCCAGGCGAACAATGGCTGGTCAAATTACAATATAAAGGGAGATAATAAAAATGGCAAGAAAGAAAATCATCGCTGGAAACTGGAAAATGAACATGACTCCAAGCGAAGCAGTTAAATTAGTAGAAACCCTGAAACCACTCGTACAGAACGACGAAGTTGACGTAGTATTCGGTGTTCCGGCTATCGACATCGTCCTGTTGTAGAAGCTTGCAAAGGAACAAACATTGCTGTAGCAGCAGAGAACATGTACTTCGAAGAAAAAGGTGCATACACAGGCGAGATCGCTCCGGCTATGCTGGTAGACGCTGGTGTTAAATATGTTATCCTTGGACATTCCGAGAGAAGAGACTACTTCGGAGAAACAAGCGAAGACGTTAACAAGAAAGTTCTCAAAGCATTTGAGCACGGCATCACACCGATCATGTGCTGTGGAGAATCCCTTGAGCAGAGAGAGCAGGGAATCACTATGGACTGGATCCGTCAGCAGGTTAAAGTTGGTCTTCAGAACGTAACAGCAGAGCAGGCTAAAACTATGGTTATCGCTTACGAGCCAATCTGGGCTATCGGAACAGGCAAAAACTGCTACAAGCGAGCAGGCTCAGGAAATCTGCAAAGGTATCCGTGAGTGCGTAGCTGAGATCTACGATACAGATACAGCAGAAGCTATCCGTATCCAGTACGGCGGATCTGTAAATGCAGGAAATGCAGCAGAACTGTTTGCTATGGCTGACATCGACGGAGGTCTTGTTGGTGGAGCATCCCTCAAACCAGACTTCGGAAAGATCGTTTGCTACAAATAATAAAACGATAATTAATAAAGCCAGATACTTTGGACCAGTCAGGTGTAAAGTATCTGGCTTTTTGTATTTTTCATACACGTACAAATGTCCGCGCTTGACAAAAGCCATTTTATGCCATACTATAAAAACCGAGTGGTAGAATACACCCTGAAATAAAATAAACAGGGACGAGGAGAAAGGAGCCATTTTCCAATGGAGAAAAAAGTGATTCGAGCAGCCCTTCTGGGTCTTGGTACAGTAGGTACAGGTGTTTACAAAGTAATAAAAAATCAGAAAGAAGAAATGATCCCGAAACTTGGAAGCGAAATAGAGATCAGCAAGATCCTGGTGCGCAATCTTGAGAAAGCAGCAGCCAAGGTAGATGATCCGAAGATCCTGACAAACAATTGGGATGATATCGTAAATGATCCGGAGATCGATGTGGTGATCGAGCTGATCGGCGGCATCGAGCCGGCAAAAACTTACATTTTATCAGCTCTGAATGCAGGAAAACACGTAGTTTCCGCGAACAAAGACCTGATCGCTGTTCACGGTAAGGAGCTTCTTGATGCAGCAGAGGCACATCATGTGGACTTCCTCTTTGAAGCAGCAGTTGCAGGTGGAATTCCGATCATCCGTCCGCTCAAAGAATGTCTGGCAGGCAATCACATGCAGAAGTTATGGGTATTGTCAACGGAACAACCAACTTTATCCTGACCAAAATGACACAGGAAGGAATGGAATTCAAGGATGCACTGGCTCTTGCGACAGAGCTTGGATACGCAGAGGCAGATCCGACCGCAGATATCGAGGGACTCGACGCAGGACGTAAAGTGGCGATCCTTGCTTCCGTAGCATTCAATTCCAGAGTCGTTTTTGACGACGTATACATCGAAGGAATCACCAAGATCACAGCCAAAGACATCAAATACGCCAAAGAAATGGGCTGTGACATAAAACTCCTCGGAGTAGCAAAGAATACAGAAGAAGGGATCGAGGCATATGTCTGCCCGATGCTGATCCCAAGCAATCATCCGCTTGCAACAGTCAACGATTCTTATAATGCCGTTTTTGTAAACGGAGATGCAGTTGAGAATGCAATGTTCTACGGACGTGGTGCCGGCGAACTTCCGACAGCAAGTGCTGTTGTCGGAGATGTTTTTGAGATTGCAAGAAACATCAAAGCAGACTGCTGTGGACGTATCGGATGTACCTGCTACAAGGAAATCCCGGTAAAGAAAATGGCAGACACCCACAATCGTTATTTCATGCGGCTGATCGTAGAGGACCGTTGCGGTGTGCTGGCTGAGATGACCGCTGTGTTTGCAAAATACGGAGTCAGCGTTGCACAGATCATCCAGAAGGCAGCCCGTGCAGAGGAAAGCGCAGAGGTTGTTGTGATCACTGCCCAGGTTCGTGAGGGAGATTTCCGTACAGCAATGGAAGAATTAAGCGGCAGAAGCTCCGTGCGCAAGATCAGCAGCATGCTTCGCGTTTACGGGGAATAAGATTCAGATAAACGTATGTGATTGGAAATAAATATAAGGAGAGTGCGGCATATGGGAAATATCATGGACTATATCGAGTGGAGAGGCGATCTTCCCTTTACACAGTCAGAATTTAATGACGTAGACAATCTGATCCTGGCATGTTTTTCCTATGTCAATCTGGATGGGATCCCGGAAGCAGCCAGCCAGAATGGAATAGAACTCAAAGCGCTCAACAGAGAAATTTCTTCGACTTCATACTGAGAAAGAACTCAAAGAAGACAAATCTTTTATCCGCTTTGCACCGTTTATGATGCTTGAAATGGCAAAGACCGAACGCTTCGGACAGTGTGTGATCCGTAATTATGTGAATGAGATCGTGGCGGAGGAAGCGCAGCAGTTTTCGGCGGTGGAAATTTGTCTGAGTGATGGAACTTCTTATATATCTTTCCGCGGGACCGATGATACGATCGTCGGCTGGAAAGAAGATTTTAATCTGAGTACGGGCGTTGTTCCGGCGCAGGAGAGGGCAGTGGAATATTTAAGAAGGATTGCCGGCAGTTTACAGGAAATGGTCCGCGTCGGCGGCCACTCCAAAGGTGGAAATCTTGCTGTTTACGGTGCCGTGATGTGCAAAGAGATCCATCCGTGGATCCTTCAGGTTTACTCAAATGACGGACCGGGATTTTCCAGAGAATTTCTGGAACTTCCTGAAACAGAAGCACTTCTTCCAAAAGTCACCAGGATCATTCCAGAATATTCGATCATCGGAACACTTCTGGAGCATTCCAAAGAACCGGTTCTTGTTGCAAGTTCCAACAAGGGGCTGCTGCAGCACGACGGTTTTTCCTGGGAAGTCAGTGGAAATCATTTCGCCAGCAAAGAACAGCTGAGCAGCAGGGCAGAAACTTTTGTCAGTATTCTGCACAAGTGGATCGACGGCATGGATGTAGAACAGAAAAAAGTCCTGATCGAAGATCTTTTTTCCACGATCGAAGCGTCTGGCTCTGAGAATTTAAGTGAGATCCAGGCAGGTGGTCTCAAGAGCTTCACTGCCATGCTAAAACGGATTGAAAGTTTTGCCCCGGAATCAAGAGAAATGGTGCAGGAACTTTTTCTCGCATTGTTCGGCGGATGGCTGGAGCAGCTGAAACTTCCTGACATGGAAAAAATCCCATTTTTACCGCAGAGCTTTTCCGATAAAATCCTTGAAAAATTCTAAATTTTTGGTACTATATAATAGAAAGAAACACCTACACACATTCTGCAAAATGCAGAGAAACTATATACAATAAAGGAGAACATTATGAGCAAAAAACCAACCGTTTTAATGATCCT
>ENA-OQCX01001385-OQCX01001385.1-human-gut-metagenome-genome-assembly--contig:-NODE-1385-length-11180-cov-1.248801_pt1 | contig 11180 bp, 17 predicted proteins | sample MGYA00242762_ERZ504587 | MGnify/ENA primary metagenome ERZ504587 (study PRJEB26092, sample SAMD00036337) | human gut metagenome | host: Homo sapiens | study: EMG produced TPA metagenomics assembly of...
TACGGCAGGATTTCAGGCTGGCCCGTTGTCTGCTGCCTTCTGGTATCCACCGCTGGAGAGACGGTCCATAGATGCCGTCCTCCCACCGGACAGCCAGCCCCTTCCTTGCCAGCCAGTCCTCCAACTCCTCACGGCGGAACATGGAGTCCGCCACCACTCCTTGTTCTGTCCTGTAGCCCACTGGATTCCCATAGTAGAGCAGACATCGATTTTTCATTTCCACACTTCGCATGGCGGCATATCTCCTTTCTGCGGTTAAGTCATTTCCATCCCTCCCATGCCTGCGTTCTGCCTTGAAGCTCCTCCAGCTTTTCTCTGGCCCAGCGGGGAGGAATTCCTCTTTCAGACGCCGGTGAAGTCTGTGCGGTCCATCTGGTCTGCTCTCCATCGCCCAGGCAGGTACAGCGGATAGACCGACCGACAGCGTGGGGGCTGCATCCAAAGCCGTCATGGGCCAGAGCTGGTTCTGGGCGTCCAGCAGGACTCCTTGAGGGTGTCTGGACTGAGCACCAACACCCGGCCTCATAGTCCAGAGATTCATAGGAGTTGGGTTCGCAGTGCTCCGGCCCAAATAGTTCCAGCTTGCCGTATGCCTCCCTCACTTGACTGATAAATGCGTCCAGATACGCCAGGGCGGTGTCCACTTCAAAATAACGGTTATGGGCATCATCGGGTGGGACATAGGCTTTCTTTTGCCATTCTTGGTTTTCCGCGCTGAGCTGCTCCTTGTAAGGCCCCAGCCTTTCTATCGTGTTGGCCAGGACGAAATTGGTCCGCTTGAAGCCCCACCGTTTCAGCACCATTTGGGATGCTTCCGGCTTTAATGCGCTGCGGCCGTCGCCATAGACGCGGATGACGGCTTCGATGTCCCGCGCACAGGATACATTGGCGTGGAAACTTGCATCCCAGAGCGCAGCTTCCCCAAGTCTGTGGGCCTCTGACTGTGAGCCGGGATAGAGGTAGATATCCTGTTCCATCTTGCCTCCTTTACGGCAGGCGCCATTTGCCCGCTGGGGGATCGTCAGCGGCTGATGCCCAGCTCATTGAGCAGGCAGCAAAGCTCCACCGAAAGCTCCCGCAGTTCCTCCGTTGAGGGGACGATGATGAGCGCTCCATCCGCGGCCAGAACCGCGACTTCTTCTCCCACGGGGATAGATGCCTCGGATAACAGTGCGGCGGGCAGATTGAGTTCCATACCGCTGCTGGTGTATCCGGTACACTCAGCGTCGTCACAGGTTCTGGTCACCAGGAGTCTGTTTGCGTCACAGTCGCAGATGTACTGGTTCGCTGGGGTGGTGATGGGAACTTCTTCCCCCGGCTCATAGCCCATTCCGCGCATGAAAAATGCAGGCAGGGTCAGAGACCCGTCTACACCGACCCGAACCGTTGTATGGATCTTACTCATCGCCGTGTTCCTCCTGCCCATTGCATGCGGTGCGTTCTCCGTAGATGAGATTCCCCACCATCAGCTGTTCCTCCAGCTCGCCCAGGCAGATTCCGGCTTCACCCAGCATCTCCAGCAGGTAGGGAGGCACATCCCGCAGGTCATGGTCATATCCGGCCTCGGCAATGGTGACGGTCTTTTCTTCGTCATCCACATAGACACAGAGCTTGGCCCCGGCAGGATGCCGGCTTCTTCCCGCAGGTAGTCTGGCAGTTCCAGCATGCCGTCCTCCAGATCATCGAATGGGCAGCCATCCTCGCAGTCATCACAGGTGCCACAGACTCTGGCCAGATGGACGGTGAGCTCCGTGGCCAGCCGGTGCAGGGCATCCATCGCCTGGATCAGTTCCATGGTGGTCATTTGCTTTTTCAGAACGATCACTGCGCTGTCCAGCGCGTGGATTTCGGCCTTTTCATCGGCTCAAAACTGCTGATCTTAAACGCTGCACGGGGGATCAAAAGAGCGCCGCTGTCCATCTGTTTGTTGAATTTCATTTTGTTTCTCCTTCTCATTACATCATGATTGTGAAAGAAGCAGGATTGACCGTACCGGGGCCGTCATAGGAATGCTGATGATTGTGCCACTGGCGCAATTCCTCGCCGTGTACCCAGAAGTGAGCCAGAGCGCCAACGGCACAGCCATGCTGGAAGCCTGTGATCCCGTCTGTATCTGCCTGACGCTGGTACGCTCCGCGATCTCAGGGAGAGAGGCGCCGGCCTCCATTTCTGTTTCCATCAGATCTGCCCATCGCTTTGCATATTGGACGACAGCGCGGCTGTAGAAATCATCTTCATTAACTTTCTGGTATTGATCGAATTCCAGTTCTGTGCCGGGATTCAGTTTCATGATGTGTTTGTCTCCTCTCTCTAATTCAATGTGGGACCAATTGCCTGCACCTGCTGGGCGGCAAGTTCATCGCAGAAAGCCGCCAGATCCTCCATCGTCGGGGTATAGCTCCTGGTTTCAAGGGCGGCCATCAGCGCATAGGTCTGGCCCACCTCAGACAACAGCGTCCGAAGCCTGTCCACATCCATGTCCGCCCCCATCCGCCGAATCTGTGCGGAAAAGGTGATCTGGTAACGCGGCTGGCCCGGAATGCTATCAATCCGCATATCCATTCCAAGACTTGAGTCGTCCCGCGCCTGGATATAGACCTGTTCCACTGCGCTGGGGCAGACCTGAAGGCGGCCCTGACTCATTTCCTCAATCAGCTGAGCCGCCTGCTGGAGCTTTTCCAGTTCAGAGAGCTGTTCATCCAATTGCCTCACCCCCGTTCCAGTCAAACAGCGTCATTTGAGAGGGAACCGCCCGGCTCCGCTCCCGCAGGTCATAGTTGGCGATAAGCAGTTCCGGGAACTGAGCCCCATTGTCGTACCTCTGCTTGATGTTGTTGATACGGGTGGTTTCCATGAGGTAGATGCCTGGCCTGTCGTACAGCCCGCGGACAAAGGCGTCGTCGTTGTAGGAGAGCAGGAATTTGCCCTCGATCCGCATCAGGGCGTCCCGCAGGCGGATGTGGTCGGCTTCGGTGAAACCGTCTTCACCAATGTTCTGGTAATACCCCTCGGTGGCATGATAGGGCGGGTCGAGATAGAAAAAGCTCACTGGCCGGTCATATTGATGGAGCAGTTTTTCAAAGTCCTTGTTCTCAATAACCACCTTGGCAAGCCTCCGGTGGGCCTGCTCGATGAGCGAAAAGTTGCTACGCATATCGTGGGGCTGGCTGCCAAAACTGGTCAGCCCGGAGGCGTAGCTGTAGCGGATGAGCTGATAGAACCATGCCGCCCGTTGGACATCGCTGGCGGGGCTGTCCCGCGCCAAGGCGGAGCGGATGCGGTCAAAGTCCTCCCGTGCGTTGAGTACATACCGCAGAGCCTCCATCAGTTCCTCCGGTTTGTCCCGCACACAGCGGTACAGGTTGACCAACAGGCCGTTGAAGTCATTGTAGACCTCAAAGTCGTTGCCGGGAGCTTGTGGAACAGTACCCAGCCCCCGCCGCCGAACACCTCAATGTACCGCTCATAGTAGAGGGGGAACAGCCGGACGATCAACTCCCGCAGGCCTTCTTGCCTCCAATCCAGGACATGAAACTGTTCAGGGCGTATCACCCCCATCCAGCGGCAGGCGGGTCTGTGCGGTATCCTCTCGCTCCAGAGTCCGATCCAGTCCCCGGATGCGGCCGCGATTCCGCTGATCCGCCTGGTCAGATGGGCGATGGTGGCCCGCACCTCCTGGTCCGTGGCGGCATAGAAGTATCCACTCCCGTTGCTGGCGATGGGGACGCCATCCCGCCGCAGGGCATTGACCATGTGTCGAACCTGAATCCCTTTGATGCCGAAGGTCAGTTCCAACTCCCGGCTGGTGGCGGCGTTGAGAGCTCCCATGTGGTACTGCTCCAGATATTCCGCCAGCCGTTCTTTCTCCATGAATGCCTCCTTTCCGGGCCTGTTTTCCGAAAAAGGGCATAAAAAGAAGGGGCCGTTTTTCCCCCTTTCGGAAAAGCCCCTGTGTCATATTCTATATCCTGTTTTTACTTCATCGAATCACCCCAGCTCCCGCAGCGGACAGATGCGGTTTTTGTGACTTGGCAATAGATCGGCTATATTGACAGAGCGGGACTGTGGTGCTCAGGCTGGCTATACTCATACCGGCGCTCTCCACCGTTCCAGGCTACATAGCGTGGTCGGTGGTCGAGAGGCCATATTGACCCATATTGGCCTCTGCGTAGGCAGCCCCGTCAAAGGCGTCTGTTATCAGTCTGCTGGGCGGGATCACGCGTTTCGGACCGCAAGTTCCCGCCCGTATGCGGCCAAGTCCATGCCGCGGGGGAAGAACTCATAGTGCTGGAGATTCTGGGCGAGATCCAGAGCCAAATCCAGCCGGTGGCAGTCCTCCAGCTCCAGCACCGCCTGCCATTTGTCCAACCAGTGGGGTGCCCCCTGACCCTGTTCCGCCCAAACATAACCGAAGTCAATGGCATGGCGAACCAGTTCGCTGGCTGAGTCGTACTGGTCGAGAATACCGTCACGCTGGGGCAGGCAGCAGTCCACCTCCAGCGCGATGCACTCGCTGAGGCTCTCTGCCTGTAGCGAGTCCAGCCCCAGCAGGAGTTCGTCCGGATGGTTTGAGTCGATATACTCGCCGGAATCCGGGAAGCCAACCCAAATCCCCTCCATATTGCTCCGGCTGGCCAGTTTAACTCGTATGGCATAGTCACCGGCGACCGGCTGGAGGGTGGGATCTTCCTCTACGAAGGGATCTGCCAGTTTGATGTTCCGCACATAGTGACCGTTACAAAAGGCTCCATTCTGCGACTGGTGGTAGGCGGCCCCCAAATGCTCCGCATTCAGGAATGGACGGGCGGCATCCGAGGAACACTCTATGCTCTCTATGACAAATTTTCCAAGTGCGGCCTTATCTCCCACGCCATAGAAGAGGTCGTAGCAGTCCAGTTGGGACATGATCCGCATCACATGGCCGATCTCTTGGGGCTTCTCCAACTCCATCGCCCCTTGGAACAGGATCTTTTCTTTCTCTGTCATATTGGAAAAGCGCCGCTCCAGCCAGTCATGCTCCGATTTTGTAACATAGAAGCCGTCCAGCTTGTCAAAGAGGGCGGCGTTTTGATCTGACATCGCTCACATCATCTCCAGTCCTTGTCCTATTTCCTGTTCCGGCTGAAATACCGGGAGAGGCTGGCCGTCCTTTCTGCGGATCAGACCATACTCTGTGATAACCCCCAGCCGGTCATCCAGCATCTTCTGGCCGATCTGGGCCGCCTGCGGGGTCTGGAACAGCTCCTCTGGTAAAGCAGAATACTTCTCACGGAACATCATCTCCGCATAGCCCCAGGTCTGCGCTACCTCGGGACGGAGTTCGTACTGGTCAATCTCGCCCATCAACCGTGTGGCGTCCTGCAGACTGGGGTGGTCAACCACGGATAAAAGCGCCTTATACTTGACCATATCCGATTCGGGCCACTCCCGTTCTATTTGAGCCAACCGCTTGGCAAATTCGTCGGCCTGTTCAATGCCATCCTCATCGTCGATAGCGTTGTTGATAGCATCTCGCAGGAAGGGGATCAGGCAATCCACACAGCGGAATGCACATTCATCCACTGAGGCGGCATCTACTTTTTCCACCGCTCTCCATATACCGGCATCCGCTGCGGGAAGATTCAGCACTGCGGTTTTGTCGTTATCATAGCTTGGGTCATTGAAAAATCCCTTACGCACCTCCAGCATCACCGGAGCATCGGAGCGATGGAAGCAAGCCGTTTCATTGGACTGGCACACATAGATGTCCTTGATTTCTCCACCCAGTTCCGCATAGCCGAAGTCGGTGAACACGCCGCCATGATCCTCCTGATGCTGTTCTCCCAACAGTTCCAGCAGTCTTTCTTGAAAGCCGCTGCCCTCCTCTGTGGTGTCAAGCAGAGCCATAGCCTCATTTGAGAGCATTTCATTTGCGTATAAAAACGCCCCCAGTTCTTCATGATTGGAAACTCGGGGCGCAAAACAGCAGATATCGGTATTGTAGGTCAGGTTAATCAATTGGTTCAGCGGAATGGGAGCGACGCGGTGATTCTGCTTTGATTTTCAAAAGAGCATCCATCCCTTTTTTCTGCTCCTCTGTCAGTGAGGCCAATCGCTGGGCAAACAGGTTTAGGTCGTATAGATTAGCATTCCACCCAATCATGGCATGCGTGAGGCCATTGTAATGGATGCAGGTTAGCTCATTTTTGCAGAAGCTACCGTCTTTGATTCTCGCCTTTTGGAGTGCGTCGCTGAACTCCGCAAAGGATGCTGGCATTTTCATTACCGTGGCCGTCTCATAAGATTTAGGTCCACTGTTGCTGATCTCCACCTCGAAAATTGTCTTATCTAAGAGTAATCCCTCCCTGTGTAGACTCTTGCTCAGGAGCCTCGGGCGGTTCCATGTCTGAGTGAACTTCGTTTACGGTTTCCAATATGGATTCCAAGTCTCTTTTCCGAGAAATATTCGCAAAATCCACGGAGCGGCAGTATACTTCGCCATCCTTTCCCACAGAGCACTGTGTCTGCTCTTTGCCTCGCATCTTTTTCGATTTCACTGCCAGGCATCCGTCATCGGCAATTCGTGAGGAGAAGCCCTTTTCCTTTAACCGCTCCGACAATACCGAAAAAAACTGCCGCGTTCTCCCATCAAGATCCATTTTATACGCCTCTTTCTATAAACTCATTCCCTGCATCTCAATATCTTCTGCAGGAGCGGAAGGGGCCTCATAGAGTGTGCTTCGGCCATAAGCGATGCGGATGATATCCTCTGCGGAGTAGTCGGAGCCAGCGCCAAAAAGATGCCTGAACTGCAGGCGGTCTGACGGAGCAATGTACCATGTGGAATACTGAGACTTCAGCCTTTCAGGGATTCAGCCGATGTTTTGAAGGTCAGTTCCACTCCGTCCTTCTGTACCGTGACATTGACCGTCTTTGCGCCACTTTTTTGGAGGGCATCTGTAATCGCCCGCATCCGATAGACCGGTGCATCGCTGTCCTGGCTGAGCATCTGATACTCTGCCAGCAACGCATCCTTCTTTAGAAACTGCGCCAGAAATTCCTCCTGGTTGTCCCGCATGTACTGTTCCGCAGTTGTTTTTATATAATCCTCCGGGGATTTGAGGTAGGAGAGCAGGGTGTCTTCTGTCAAGGATGTATAATACTCACTGTGAAACTGTACATCGGGTTTCTCCCCAGAAAAACGAGGGAAGCTGCCTCCCGCCCTGCCTCGGTTCCCTTGTAATACCGGTATGAATTGATGTTCCTCTCACTGGTGAGTTCCCTGACAGAGAGGCGACTTCGCTCATTGGAAATGGCCGCCTCAACATAGCGGTCGACCTCCTGAGCGATGCGCTTCCCAAACGCCGTAGAATCCTGGCATTCTTCTTCCGTCAGTCCGGAGACAAAGTTGGGAAGGGGGTCATCCAGAAGATGGAGCGCCTGGTGTTGCCGGTCGTACAGGCCGCAGAACTCCAAACGGTCGCTCCAGCTGATCCTCTCTCCATAAAATGTTTCGCATCCAAAGAGGTAATCAATCTCTGGCGTTGCGGGAACTTTCACTACTGAGCCCAAATGCTTGCCCTTTTGCAGAACTAAAACTGGCACAGCGGCATTTTCCAGCCACTCTTGAAACTCCTGCCGGGGAAGTGGGGCCTGCTTTTGCTGCGACATTACAAAATCCTCCCATTTTACTGTTTCTGCTCAAGTTTGCACAACTTGTCTGTCCCGAGTATGACTCTTCATAGTGTTTGGGGTCAGCACCAGGCACATCCCACCCAGCCATGCTTCCTATCTCCATAGCTTGCCGCTGGATGGGGGTGACGCCCAGGTCTTCGTTCAACTCATCCGCCAGTTCCACATTCCCTTCCTTGTCGCCGGTATCCCAGTCGGAGGGTAGTAGCCAGTTTCACCCGTTGATGTCAGATAAGCTGTCCGGTGGTCCGCAGGGTGGAGAAGCACAGTTCCGGGCAACCCTCGGCCACCTTGGGGGCAAACCGTTCCTGTTCGGTTTGGATGCTCCAATCATCAGGCTGCCACAGATGGACATACAGCTCGCCGCCGTCCACCTCGATGGGGCGCTGCTCGAAGCCTTCGCCCCATCCGTCAGAGGCTTGTCCACCCAGGTACTCTTTTAAGATGGTAAGCTCTTCCGGAGTCAGCTCTCCGGCCACCCGGCACTCCGCTACGCCCCAGAGCTGGCGATTCCTGACCTCAACAGTAAACACCGCCGAGCGGACCTTGTGATCTACACTGTCGTCCTCACCGTACCAGCGCATGAGGCCGCTCTCGTTTTCCTCTGGTACCCGGTTTTTTACCAGAGCGGACAGAATTTGTCCCTCATAATCCATGAGGGTGTGGCCATCCCACTCCTCACCGTCCTCTGACATATCCCCCCACTCGTCCCGTCCATAGAAGTCCGCTGTGAGCGGCATATACAATTTGAATGTCTGAGGCTCTGGCAGATAGACCGAGAATCGGTCTTCTCCCAGCACCAGAGCCAAGGTACATCCATTGTCCCACTTACATGGAATTGCCCGGCATCGTCGATATAATCCAGTTTCCCGGTACTGCCGGGGGAAATGGGCCGGGGATTACCGCCTATCTCTGTGAGTTGGATGCGGGAATCCTTGGGGAACTGCTGCCGCAAGAAGTCCAGCCACTCTCTCGGTACGCTTTGCATTTACATCTCTCCCATTCTAATCCCAATATCCGGCTGATTTAATTGTTGATAGAGCCGTTCCATCGCCTCCGCCACCACGAGGTCCGACCGGAAGCTTTCCAGTTTTTCGTGATCCGTAAAGAATTGCTGTTCACCGCTCTGGAAATGAACAAAGTCCACTGTGGCGATACCGTCCTTAATGAACGCCCAGCCGTTTCTCCACTGGTATTGCTGTCCTGGTAGATTTGGATTGCTTCCTCCAGAGTCAGATCTTGCCTGATTATCTCCTGCGGGGTATTGGTGTCCGCCATGACAAACCAGGCATAGGTGTGGGGAATGCTGGGATCTGCGGCTTTCCTAAGAGCCTGCTTCCCAGTTTCAGTCAGTCCATAGTTGCAGGTACGGCGTGAATTGTCCTCACCGGCAAAATCCAACAGGATATCGTCTACCGCTTTTTTGACCTCCGGATCGTCTGTCAGCGTTTCAAAGCGGAAGCCGGTTGTGCTGCGGAAGGGCAGTTCCTCCCGGATGGCCTGGAGCAACGCCTTGGAATCCGTGAACTCCTGCTGTTCGCCGCTGGCGAAGGTTACCCGACCTACCACAGGGTGTTCCTGTCGGTACATCTCCTGCTGGCAAAGATCATAGCAATAGAGGTACCCCTGATACTCGCCGGGAAAGGGAGTACAGCGTAGACAGAAACGGTAATTTTCTGTTTCCGCAATATAGCCATAACTCCTGCGGTCCTCTGTGATGGAGCCGCCATGCTGCCAGCAGTAGGCGTCCATGGCCCCCAGATTCTTCAGGAGTCCAGTCTGACGCAGGTCGTCCACAAATCGCTGCAGCACCTCTTTGAACTCCGGGGTGTTGAACCTATCCTCGTTATGGGGCCACCAGGTGTGCCAGAACTCCTTCTCACCATGGCCGAAATCCATGCGGAGGTGGCTACAGTACCCAGTGCCTCGTCCAGCTTTTCTTCGGAATAGAACAGCCCCACCTCATCCAGGGAGGCGGGGGCGCAGTACAAACTCACGATTATCCTGGGGGTAGGCCAGATCATGCTCCTCGCAAAACTGCTCCAGCGTCATTTCTTCTCCCAGCAGATAAAATGTGCCGTTGACCCGGCGCGAAGCAGTACCTTCATGCTTTAAAGGGATTGGAGAAAGTACGGTTCCTGCATGATAGTCAGCGGCATGATCCACCAGAGTGGTTCGGGTGCTGGGAGATTTATGTGTCCCCCGCAGGTCATAGCAGTACCACCCATCAGGAATGATATCCCGCTGAATCAGCCAGTTGGTGAACAGCACAGGTTTTCCAAGCAACGCTGCGTGTTGCATGGAGTCTGTCCAGATGTTAATGCTCATTTAATCCCTCCCATATTCACAGTGTTTTCCCACTCGTGCTGGTTCCACAGCGTATCTTGTATCTGCGTACAGGGATTAATGCATCTGCAACCCATCTTGTACTTCAGGGAACGGATCACTGAGCTTTCGGAGCAGGCCAAATTCGGTCCTTCTCACACCATCCTCCCGCATATAAAAGTTGCCCATTGCTTCGAAATCCGTAAAGCCATCGAGGGTAGAGATCAGCTCCTCGTCCGCCCCGATCCGCTCCAACACCTGCTTGCCATATTCCTCCGGATCGTCCGGTACACGCTCGTAGTCATCCAGTTCGATGGAAAACCTCAAAGCCTCCTGGAGCGTTGCCGGCTGTTCCACCTCAAGGACAGAGAGGTATTTCAGCAATGCGCCATCCTCCTGATCCATTATCCGGATATTTTCCGCCAACTCGTCCAATTGCTCCAGTCTCAGATCCATCCCCTGGAGAGGAAGATATTCCCCCAGATAAGGCCGCAGGGCCTCCACCCGAGTGAGTTTCGCCATATTGAGGCTTTCCACTCCCAGAAGCTGTCTGGCGCTCTCCAATTGCTCAAAGGTCGCAGGCAGAGTGATCTGCGCTGTTTCGCTCTGTACACGAACAGGGCAGGGGTTTTCCATCCATATCCGGAAAACGCCGTCCAATCTCTCGTTCTCCAAAAGTTCAGGTGTCTTTTTCTGCACATAATTGCCGCTGGAATATTCTCCTCCATGCTTTTCCCGATATTCAGCCCCCACACGGCATAATTGATATAGGGCTTGAAGCGATCCGGAAATGGTGTGATCCCTTTGTTCACAAGGTAGATGCCCAATTCTGAATCAGACGACACATTGTTGACGAGCATATACTCATCCAGCCTGTCCGCCACAGTAAGGGCCCCCTCCAAGTTCCAGACACACTCCGCATCCAATGCCCCGGAAAAGATGGCGCTTCGCCGGAGAAAGTGCCTCTGTGCGTTCCGCCAGTTTTTGTGGTTTTTGAAACTGCTCTGAATCTTCTACATTCACATCATAGAGCGTCGGTAAACGCCCGGTACATTGCTGCTCACATCCAGGATGGCGGTGGCTGTGGTATCGAGGCTGATTCTGTCCAGGAAGGCAAATGTCTCCCCAATCTCAGCGGGACTGGCGGGCAGTTGCAGACGGACAGTTTCTTCTCCTTTTCCCCG